>Ga0210006_1001125_pt1 | contig 18869 bp, 19 predicted proteins | sample CryGey02umfilter_2_FD_185452 | JGI IMG/M metagenome (GOLD analysis project Ga0210006, IMG submission 185452) | Groundwater microbial communities from aquifer in Utah, USA - Crystal Geyser 4/10/14 0.2 um filter (SPAdes) (version 3) | ecosystem: Environmental > Aquatic > Deep subsurface >... | reverse complement strand
TATTATGACAGTTTAAAAATCAACAATAAGGACTATATAAAATTAGCTGAAGATGTGGCATAAGGTTACAGGTGATGAAGGGAATTAAGATTTAAAAAAAGTTGTCTTGACTTTTTGGGGTAGCATATTATTTTACAACATCATCAGGCAAAACAACAACACAAATGAAAACTCTCTCAACATTTACAGATGCAAATTGGAGTTTTAGTGATAGAGCAACTAGTTCTGAAAACATTTGGGATATGGATGAAACTAATACTACAAATAATGGTTATCCATTTTTAGCATGGGAAAATGGAGCTGACATAAATGTTACATTAAACCAAGCTCCGACATTCACAACAACCCTAAGTACAATAACCATAAACGAAGATAGTGGAATCATCTCATACGAGATAAACGCGACAGATGCAGATAATAATGACCTAAATATCACAGTGGACTCTAACAATACAAGCATTATTACTGTAAGCCCATCTTGGAGTGGGAATCATGTGGCACCGTATACGAGTCCTTTAGATTTTAACCTTACAACTGTGAACAATGCATATGGCTCAGTTCAAATTACTCTGAGCGTGAACGATGGGACGGCAACTACTTCAACTACTTATGATATCAATGTGACTTCGGTAAATGACGTTCCGATATTGAGCGGAACATTTGCAGGTACTGCTACTGAAGATGTTGGAACGCAAAGTTCAGGAACAATAACTATAGTTGATGTCGATAGTGGTGAAAGTGCGTTTCAAGCCCTTAACATTACAGGAACATATGGAAAATTTGTATTGGCTACTAATGGCAACTGGACTTATGATGTCAACAGTTCACTCGCATCTGTACAAGGATTAGCTGGTGGAAGTATTGGCGTAGATAACTTTACAGTAACATCAGCGGATGGCAATGTATCTCAAACTTTTTCAGTGAGTGTAAATGGCGTAAACGATGCGCCAACTATAGATACTCTATTTAGCAATAGAACGATTCTAGAAGATAGTGGTATAACTAATTATGAACTGAATGTAAGTGATGTAGATGGGAATGACTTAAACATAATTGTTGAGTCAAATAACACTTCAATACTTACAGTCACTCCAAACTGGACAAACTCTCTAAATCAAGCAACTTGGACACAAACACAGGACTTTAACTTAACCACCGTGCTCAATGGCAACGGAATCGTAAGGATTACAGTTACAGTAAATGATGGCATTTTGAATGCTGTTAGTAATTTTGATGTAAATGTAACTGCCGTAAACGATGCTCCAAGCTTAGGGTATATTTCAGACAGAGTCTACTATAAAAACTTTACAGATAAAAATATTACCCTAGAAGAGACAGATGTAGATGGGCAAACTCTCACCTACAGTGTAAATATATTGACAGCCAATATCTTAAACAGTATCACTTTTACTGGCAACACAATGACCATAAGCTCTTCACCTGAAGTGTCAGGCTACACAGATGTTAACATTACTGTAACAGATGGAGATTTTAACGCAAGTAAACTCTTTAATGTACAAGTACTTTCGATAGCAGCAGATTCGGACATTACTGAAGAGGCGGGTGTTACTGTTGAGACAACAGATGCCAATGGAACTACATTGTCAAACACAATAGGTACTGATATTATTATTGAAAGACGAGAAGAGAATAATGGAAGAGTATCTCATAAAATAAAAGTAGGTACGAAAACAACTGAAGCTTCTTCCGATATAAATGGCTCCGTAGTACAAATAACAGCTACGGGCATTCAAACAAAATATACTGATACTTCTATTGTAGCTCAAGCCGATGCTACAGTTACAGGTCAAGCATCACATACACTAACAGTAAATGGAGTTAGTACAAAAGCTATCTCTGAAGCCATAGGGGCATATACTGCAATCAGTAAAGATTCTAATGGCGCAGTTGAAATTGTTACTTCTATTGATATAAATGGGGAGAGTATCTCGGTTATTGCAAAAGAAGATGGCACAGCAGAGCATTCAGTGAGCGTCAATGGGATAACTTCAAAAGCAATCTCAAAAGTCGCAGGTACAACCACAACAATTAAAGCAGATGGAGAAGTAGAAACAAAAACACCAACAACACAAGCGAGTGAAACTATAGGTGGTGATGTATGGATTTATGAAACAGGAACAATAACTGATACAACAGGAAAAACAGTTACAAGGTTCCAAAAAAGAAATACAACTACAGGTGCAATCACATCTGTACAAAACACATTTGCACCAGAGACACCTTACAACGCAGGTAGCACAGTAGTGATTGAAGAGATAAACAGTCACACAGTTATCAAAACTACGTTTTCACTAACAACTGATATGACTGTAGAATAAGGAGGAGATGAAGATGAAAACAACTTATAAAAATCTAATGGCAATATCAGCAATGGTTGCAATCACTCTAGGCTTTAATGCCTGTAGTGACACGGGACACTTTAAAGATGCCCAAAACAAAATCTCAATCACAAACTGTAGCGCAGGTGTAACAATCCCAGATGATTATGTCTCTATGTTAAGTGGTGACACTTTAGTACAAGAGGCTACAGGTACAGTTGTAACAACCTACCATGATATAAATGGAACTAAGAAAGTTTGTACAGATAGCGGTATAGCATACCTCATAAGACAATAAAGGATTAGCAAATGAAAACAATAAATAAAATAACAGCTTCACTTCTCGTTGCATCCTCTTTGCTAAACGCTGATATAGGGCTCGACTCCATAGGATTCAACCTTGGCTCAGCAACTTTCACCACAGAACAAACAAATAAATTAGGTTCTATCACACTAGCGAATGAGCCAGAGACACAATATCTCCACGGTGAGATTTATGCTCTCATTGGTGGTGTGTTTGAAGATCAAAGCTATAAACCATCTATAAACTATATACTATCAGACAATAAGGAGTTTACAAACCATCTGTTTATGGTAGGTATAAATAAATACTTTTCATTGGAAGATTACAATTTATATGCAGGTTTATTAGTGGGAAATGGTATGTTAAATTGGAAGAGTAATCCAATTGATGGCACAAAAGATAATGATACAAATGTACAAAGTCCAGTTGGAGCTATTCAAGTGGGAGCTGAATACCAAGTATCAGATAAATTTTCACTAGGAGTAAATAGCAAGTACTACTTACATGACTATTTAACATCATTGGAACCAACTAGCAGTGCAACAGCAAAGATAAATCATACAAGCTTTTACTCAATCGTTATCGGTCTTAGATACTCATTTGGTTCTTCTAAGTAAAAACAAGCATTGTTTATAACAGAAGGCTTATGGCTAGTTCATCTAAGTAGTCGTAGTAAAATTTTATTTCCACATGCCAAGGCAAATCTTGGCATGTGGAAAGTTAGCTAGCTCAGAGCAGTTACTGCGTTTGAGATTCTAAGTAGAGTCTCTTTTTTTCCTAAAATCGCCATGACACTGTCAAGTCCTGGTCCACTCATCTTTCCAAGAAGAGCGACTCTTAGAGGGTTTCCGATTTTTCCAAAGCCTATCTCCATATCATGGACTACTTTCTCCATCAACGCGTGATAATCTACAGGAAGATGCAGCTCCTCAGAAGCGGAAATCTCTGCACTAAAAGCGTTTAAAACAGCGATGGAGTCCTCTTTAAAAGCTTTTTTTACCGCTTTTTCATCATAAGAAGTTGGAGTCGCAAGAATCTCTTTTACAAGCACAGCAAGCTCTTTAACCGTTTTTGCTCTATCTTTGAGGATGTCTAAAAGTATCTCTTTTTTGTCATGCGAGGTTAAAACTAAATCGTACTCTGTTAAAAGTTCTGCCAAAGCGCTGTTTGAAGCATTTTTTATGTAGTGAGCACTGAGCCAGTCAAGTTTGTCTGTATTGTAGATAGATGCAGATTTATTTATATCTTTTGGATTGAAAAGCTCTTGCATCTCCTCCATTGAAAATATCTCTTGATCCCCATAGCTCCAACCCAAACGAACTAAAAAGTTAAGAAGAGCTTCGGGTGTATAACCCATCTCTTTGTATGCCATAACATCTGTAGCGCCATCACGTTTACTAAGTTTTTTCCCCTCAGAGTTATGAATCATCGGAACATGGTAAAACTTAGGAAGCTCAAAACCAAGTGCTTCATAAACTACTATCTGCTTTGGTGTGTTTGAGAGGTGGTCATCACCGCGGATAACTTCATTGACGCCCATGAGTGCATCATCTATCGCAACTACTAAGTTGTAAGTAGGAGAGCCGTCCGCTCTTGCGATTACAAAGTCATCAAGAATATCTTTGGCTTGAAAGGAGACATTTCCCTTTACGCCATCTCTTACAATAATCTCTCCGCTTAGGGGTGCTTTGATTCGAATAACAGGTTCAACGCCCTCTGGCGGTGTTCCATCAAAGTCACGGTATCTTCCATCATACATCGTGCGCTCTTTGTTTGCCATCTGCGTTTCACGAAGTTCACTCAGCTCCTCTTTACTCATGTAGCATTTGTAGGCTTTGCCCTCATCTAAAAGCTGTTTGATATATTTTGCATAAATCTCGTCTCTATCTGATTGGTAAAGTATCTCCCCTTCATGCTCCAAGCCAAGCCATTTGAACGCTTGAACTATAGCTTCTGCAGCCTCATGAGAGTTTCTGGCTTTATCAGTGTCTTCAATGCGTAAAAGAAATTTTCCATTGTTTTTTTTTGCCCAAAGGTAAGAGAACAAGGCAGTTCTAAGACCACCAATATGAAGATAACCTGTAGGACTTGGAGCGAAGCGAGTAACAACCATAAGAAGCCTTTTATTTTAGTGAAAGAATTTTATGCAACTGTTGGTTAAAAAGGGGTAAAATGCACTTTTAAATTTTGAATATTGGATAGATATGTATAAAAAAATTGTTTTAATCTTCGCTTTTCTTGTTTCTTTAAATGCTCAAATGGTTGATGGCGTTGCTATTGTTGTAAAGGGGAATGCTATTACGCTTTTAGAGATTACAAACTTCATGGCAAGTTCTAAAATGGGGGTAAAGCAAACAACGGATGTTTTGATTCGTAAAAAGCTAGAAGAGGCAGAAGCAAAAGAGCGTGCTATCGTTGTAAGCAGTGAAGAGGTCTATGATGACATCAAACAAAGAGCAGCTAAAAACAAGATGACAGTGAGTGCCTTTTATGATGCAGTGAGAGAGTCCAATGGTTTGACTTCCACAGAGTTAAAAGAGCAGATAAAAGAGCAAATCATGAGTCAAAAACTCTACGCTGCTATAGCCAATGAAAAGATGTCAGAGCCAACGAGTGATGAGATAGCAGACTATTTTGAACTGCATAAAGCTGAATTTACACATCCTGGCGCTTTTACGGTCATTGTCCATGTTGCAAAAGATCAAGCAAGACTGCAAGAGAAAATAGATAACCCGATGTTTTACTCTCCAGATATTGAGATGAGTGAACAGGTTCTTGAATATGACAAAATTTCTCCAAAACTAGCCGCATTACTAGAAAACACACCTCTCAATAAGTATACGGAAGTTGTTCCAGATGGCAGAGGGAAATATATGAGCTTTTATATGAAAGCTGTACAAAGTGCTGAGGAAGCTGGTGTTGAAGGTGCGAAAAATCAGATTATTTCTGCGATTATGGCGAGTAAGCGTGAGCAAGTTTTAACGGATTATTTTGCAAGATTAAGACTAAGTGCAGAGATAAAAATGATAAGAATGCCAGACTAACTTGAAGCGTTCTTGCAAAAAAAGCAAGAACACTTTTGGCATGTGGAAATGTACGGATTAACCGTTATATTTCTCTAAATATTTTGTATTAAAGTTGTTGTTAATAAAGTCAGGATTTTCCATCATCTTTTTATGAAAGGCAATCGTTGTCTTGATTCCAGTGACACTAAATTCACTTAAAGCTCTATGCATTCTAGCAATAGCCTCTTCTCTCGTTTTACCATAAACGATAAGCTTCCCAATCATAGAGTCATAAATCATAGGAACGATATAGCCTGCGTGTGCATGCGTGTCTATACGAACATCTTTTCCACCAGGAGCTATCCAAGAGATGATTTTCCCTGGGCATGGAAGAAACTTTATCGGGTCTTCCGCTGTAATACGGCACTCAATCGAGTGACCTTTTAAGATAATAGTCTCTTGGGCAGGAAGCTCTTTACCCTCTGCTATCTCAATCATCATCTTCACAAGGTCTAAGTCACTTACCATTTCAGAAACAGTATGTTCTACTTGAAGACGTGTATTCATCTCCATAAAGTAAAAGTCAAGGTTTGCATCGAGTAAAAACTCAAATGTACCTGCACCCTCGTACTTGATAAATTTTGTTGCGCGAACAGCAGCATCCCAAAGCCTCTCTCTTACTTCTTGTGTTAAAACTACAGCAGGAGACTCTTCGATAAGCTTTTGATGACGTCTTTGCATAGAACAGTCACGTTCACCGATGTGAAGAACATTTCCATGTGCATCTGCCATGATTTGAACTTCGATATGACGAGGGTCTTTTATAAATTTTTCCATGTAAATTGTGCCATCGCCAAAGGCAGTGACTGCTTCACTCTCAGCTGCAAGAAAAGCATTTTCTAAGTAACTCTCCTCTTCAACCACACGCATACCACGACCGCCACCACCTTGAGCGGCTTTAAGAATGACTGGATACCCAACTTCTTTAGCTCTCTCTTTAGCATCTGCAATATCATCGATTGCCCCGTCACTCCCTGGAACAACAGGAACACCTGCTGCAATCATGACATCTTTTGCTTTTGATTTATCACTCATCAGAACCATAACTTCAGGAGTTGGTCCTATGAACTTAATATTGTGGTGTGAACAAATCTCTACGAAGTGTTGGTTCTCACTTAAAAAGCCATAACCTGGAAAGATTGCATCACAGTCACTGATTTCCGCAGCAGCTATAATCGCAGGAATGTTAAGGTAACTTTTACTGCTTGGACCATCACCGATACAGATGGCAGCATCAGCAAGTTTTAAATATTCGCTTCCTTTATCTGCAGTAGAGTAAACTGCAACAGCCTCTTTCCCCATCTCTTTAATAGTTCGAATCGCACGAAGAGCTATCTCCCCACGATTGGCTACTAAGATTCTTTTTATTTCTGCCATTTTTTATATCTTTTCTACTACGTATAAAGGCATGTCATACTCAACTGCTTGACCATTTGTAGCAAGGACTTCAAGGATTTTACAGTTAAACTCAGCTTCAAGTTCATTCATGATTTTCATCGCTTCTAAAATAGCAACTACTTGACCTTTTTTGATAGTGTCACCCACTTTTGCAAACGGCGGAGAGTCTGGAGATGGAGAGGAGTAGTACGTTCCTACCATTGGAGATACAATAAAGTCTCCACTTATTTGAGCTGGTGCAGATGGTGTTGGAGCGGCAGCAGGTGCTGGAGCCGCAAGAGGAGCAGGTGCCTGCGCCACAGAAACTGGAGCAGCAACTAAACCAGTCGCTTTTTCCATCTCAATAGAGAACTCATCTTTTGTAATTTTTACACGAGAAAGACCGCTTTCGTCAAAATCTCGCATTAGTGCTTTTATCTGTTTTGTATCCATGATTACTCTCCAAAATTAATTATATTTTTGCGATATAATATCATAAATATAGTTAAACATTAGAGAACAAAAGGAAGCCTGATGGTTGTGAAAACCCCTCGTTTTACTCAAAATAGTCCGACTAAAAAAGTAGAAAAATGTTAAGTGACACTAATTTTCTCAAGATTGCTACAGAGCTCTCAACCGCTTCAAAATGTGTCTCTAAGCAGGTTGGAGCAGTTATTGTAAAAAATGGACGGATACTTAGTACTGGCTACAACGGAACGCCTGCAGGTTTTAAAAATTGTTGCGATCATTGGGAAGGTAAGTACACGAGTGAACATCATGAGTGGTCTAAAACGTATGAAATCCATGCAGAGATGAATGCAATTATTTGGGCGGCAAGAGAGGGTATCTCTATCGATGGTGCAACTATTTATGTGACCTTGGAGCCTTGCAGTGAATGTAGTAAAAACCTTATTGCTAGTGGTATTAAAAGAATCGTGTATGCAAAACCGTATGAACATACACACTCAGACACGATTTCAAAGTTTATTGAAGACAATGGTGTTAGTATTCAAATGCTTACTATCTAGAGTCTAAAATTTAAAGATTTTTCTTTTTTTTATGAAGAGATTACACTATAATAATCGCGATACACTTCTTAGTAGAAGTTCAATAAAATTAACTAGGACATATTTATGAAAGATACTGGTACCTATAGCAAATTAGCCAGCTTTGGAAGAGAACTTTTAAATAAAACATCTTTGATGGATGGATTGCCACATATTTCTAAATATACAAAAGAGGTGATAGGAGCTGAGCGATGTTCGATATTTATATACGACGCAGCAACGCATCACCTCTGGACAACACTCTCCGATGGTGTTGAAAAGATAACTGTTCCATCTGAGCAGGGCATTGTCGGGCATACTATTAAAGTTAGAAAGCCCATCATTGCAAATGATGTTTACTCAAACCCTCACTTCTTGTCAGATGTTGATAAAACGACAGGATACAAAACAAACAATATTATTACAGCACCTATATTTAACTCTCAGCGAGAGATAATTGGTGTCATGCAACTTCTCAACAAAGAGGATGGATTTGATAATGATGATATGAAGTTTATGATCTTTTTTGCACACTATGTCAGTGGATTTTTAGAGCTCGTCAATCTCTATGCAGATGAAGATGAAAAACTGACAGCGGGTAATAAATAATGAGACGAATCAAACAAATAGCGGCATTTGGTAAAAAATTAATGGCATCCGAAGATGTCGAGAGTACACTTGAACTCATTTCAGGGGAAGCAAAAACTCTTTTAGATGCTGAGAGATGTTCTATTTTTATTGTGGATAAAGAGGACAAAATGCTTTGGACAAAGATAAGTGATGGAATAGGACGTATCGTTATCTCTCTTGATGCAGGGATAGTGGGTGAGACCTACATGCAACAAAAACCGCAAGTTGTAAACTCTCCGTATGACAACACAAAATTTCTCCCAAGCATAGATAAAAAGAGTGGCTATGTCACTAAAAATCTTATTACAGTTCCTATCTTCGACTCCAAGAGAGAGGTTATCGGCGTGATACAGCTCCTCAATAAATATCGTTTTGACTTTGATGACAAAGATTTAGAAAATCTAACTTTTTTTGCAAACTATGTGAGCGGGAGTTTGGAACTTGCTTTATCCGCTGAACTATAAACTGAGATGCCAATAGATTTTCGAGCAAAAAAACCATCCGACATACTTGAGTATTTTAGCACGCACGTTTTTGAAGCCGATGCGATTGTTGAGCTAAAACTTCTAACCTCAGACATCGACACTATAGGCTATAAAGCCTTTGTAGACTTGGCACAACTCTTTTATATGAAAATGCTCTCTCCCATTTCCACATGCGCCGTGAGTGCTAGCGAGGAAGTACTCTTGGGGTGCCAAAATGAAATCACTTTAAGATTTAAAAAACTCAACCAAGCAAGCTCTTTTCACAAAGCAGAAAAAAATAGTGAAACCTACGGCGTTGGAAGTGAGTTTTTTAGTATCGATAAAACAGCAGAGTTCAGTTTTTTATACCATTACCAAAAAGCACTAGAGTTTGTAAATCTAAAGAGTCGCAAAAGAGTTTTAGATTTGGGCATCAACAAGGGCGATGAGTTTAAAGTTATAGAAGAGATGCTCAGCGATGAGGAGTTCTCCTCAAAAGAGTTCGTCGGAGTAGATTACTCCCAGTCTGCCATAGAGTATGCAAAAAAAGAGTTTCCACATGCCAATACAGAGTTTGTATGTGGCGATATAAATCGCTTACAAGAGCTTGAACTTGGCAGGTTTGATTTGCTGATTTCTATTGGGACACTTCAAAGCTCTAGCATGAATTTCAATCAGACTTTTATGTCTTTGTATCAAGAGCATTTAGAGAAAGATGGAGCGATTATTCTTGGATTTCCAAACTGTAGATGGATAGATGGGGAGATGATTTATGGTGCAAAAGCTCCAAACTACGCGTTCTCAGAAATGAGTCTTGTTTTAAAAGATATACATTTTTGTAAAAAGTATTTGCAACAGAAGAAGTATAGAGTTGTGATTACGGGGAAAGATTATCTTTTTTTGAGTGCTAGAAAAATAGGGTAAGAGTGAAAGAGGTTTTGCTTGGAACTACTACGCGTTCATTACAAAGAGTATAATAGTTCCAACTGCGATTAAAATAGCCTGAAAGACCAATACTGCCCAGATGAGCTTTGATTCTGTACTTCGCATGTTACACGTTCATCAAAGAAGCTACGATGAAGCTTCCCATTGCTAATAAAGACATTTTAAACATTACTACTGCTAAGATAATTTTTGATGTTGACTTGCTCATTTTAAATCCTTTGTTTGTTTTGATAGCTGAATTTTAATCTATCTAAATGAAGAGTTCATGAAGATAAATCTCTTTTCGTATAAGTAGTGTAATAGTTAAATATGTAGATATAGTGTGAGGAGTGATGAATGTTTGGCATGTGGAAATTTTAGTGCAGAATTTATTTCCACATGCCAATACATCGCATCCAATACTTTGAAAATATTTAGTAAGTGAAAAAAAGTAAAGGAGAGTACTGTTTCAGTAAGAGGGAAAACTTACTAAAACAGCGAGATGAAGAAAAATCGTTAAGATAAATTTGTTAAGTTTGTTATACGTTTACTAAAGAAGCTGCTACAAAAGCTCCAGCCGTTAAGAGAGACACTTTAAACATTACTACTGCTAAGATAATTTTTGATGTTGATTTGCTCATTTTTAAATCCTTTGTTTGTTTTGATAGTTGAATTTTAATCTATCTAAATGAAGAACTTATGAAGATAACTCTTTTTTCGGAAAGATATTGTAATTTGTATTTAGATGGACATTGCGTGAGAAAAAAAACTACTTAAAAACCGATGGAAGTTTTTGTGGGGCGGTGACTCTGAGTTGTTTGTTGACATTCATTCTTCCAAAAACAACCTCAATATCTTTGACTTTTACACCAAACTCAGTCGCTAGAAATTTTACGAGATGGTCGGTTGCTTTTCCGTTTACTGGGGCGCAGGCAACTGATATTTTGAGTTGGTTGCCAAAGGGTTTTCCGATTTTTGTCTGTTTTGCAGAGGGGTTGCCTAAGATGTTAAACACAAGGACATCTCCCTCCCACCAAAACCATGTGTTTTTATCTTTAAACTCTTGAAGTCTTTGTTCTTTTACCTCTTTGTCTTCTTGAAGCTTTCGTTTCTTTGCCATCTGTGCGCCTTTTGATTTGAGTGAATTATAACAAATTTAAAATTTTTATCTTAAATAGCTATAATTTTACACAATCAACACGAAAGAAGTAAGAATGGCGAGCAAAGAAGATTTATTTAAAGATTATGTCCCTGTTATCGTAGAGTACGATGAACTCATAGATGGGAGCGATGAGCATAAGATTCGAGAGAACCATCTCACTACAAAAGAGAATTTATTAGAAAAGATAAGAGCAGCCAAAGCAAAAGCCAAAGGCAACAAAACTACTTTTAGACAAAATATACGAACGGAAAATGAAAAATCATGATACAACAAGCACATGACGCCTATAATGCGGGAGATTTTAACACAGCATTTGAACTCTATACAAAACTTGCAGAGGAGGGAAATGCTAGCGCACAGACCTCACTCGCTTTCATGTATCAACAAGAGCAAGGGTGCCAAAAAGATGAGGCAAAGAGCTTAGAACTCTACACAAAAGCGGCAGAAGCTTTTGAACCCTATGCACTTTACAATCTCGCGATTTTGTATGAAAATGGCATCGGAGGGGTTGCGCATGACCAGTTTAAAGCGCACGAACTCCACATGCAAGCTGCGATGAGAGAAGTTCCTCCTGCGATGTATGAAGTAGCACTTATGTTAGAGCGTGGTCTTGGGTGTAACCAGAACTTTTCCGAGGCTGCTTTTTGGTATGAAGAGGGAGCCAAACGAGGGCATTTAGAGTCTTTTAACAACCTTGGCGTTCTCTATAAAGAGGGGCATGGCGTTCCTTTAGATGAGGCACGATGTTTTATCTGCTTTAAAAAGGCGGCAGAGGGCGGTTTGGCGCAAGGGCTTTATAACCTTGGTTTGCTTTATGACAAGGGAATAGGGTGTGAGATGAACAACGACACTGCGCTTGATTACTGTAGAAAAGCCGCTTATAAAGGGCATCCAAAAGCCAAAGAGATTATTCAAAGCTTACAAGCAGATGGAAAGATAGTCTTTTAAGAGAGACTCAAACAGAGAAAAGGATAGTTTTGTTTACAGGATTAATAAGAGAAATCGCACATGTGAAAAGTTTCTCAGGAAGTACACTTACCATACGCGCAAAATACAAAGCCAAACTTGGTGACTCTATCGCTATCAACGGAGCATGTTTAACAGTTGTGAAAGTGAATCCAGATGGTTTTAGTGTGGAACTCTCCCCTGAGAGCCAAAAGCATTTAGCCTTAGAGAACTACAAAGATGAAGTGCATATCGAACCTGCCATGATGATGGGCGATAGATTTGAGGGGCATGTGGTTCAAGGGCATGTCGATGCCATCGGTGTTATCAAAGATATAAAAAACAGCGGGAACTCTTTTGATGTTTTTGTAGAGGTCGATAAAAAATTTATTCCTTTCATTGTTCCAAAGGGTTCTATCACTATTGATGGTGTAAGCCTCACTGTCAATGAAGTTCAAGGCACAGTTTTTAGACTTACTATCATTCCTCATACGATGAAAGAGACACTTTTTAAGAACTATCGCAATGGCTCAAAAGTAAATGTTGAAACAGATATGTTTGCCCGCTATGTTTCGCACATCATGGCACATCAGAAGCCCTCTGAGGGACTTACTTGGAATGATGTTGATTCCATTAGTGCACGGTTCTAAATTTCCACATGCCAACTAAAGCTGCCGCGCTTAAATATGACAAAGCAAAGGGCGAAGCTCCAAAAGTAATCGCCTCAGGAAAAGGGGAGATAGCACGAAAAATCATTCAAAAAGCGGAGGAGTTTCATATTCCTCTCTTTGCAAATGAAGCACTCGTGAACTCTTTGGTAGAGTTAGAAATAGACCATCAGATACCTGCCGAGCTTTATCAAGGCGTAGTAGAAGTATTTATCTGGCTTATGAAAAATGAAAAAAAATATAAAGATAAATAATGCAAAATGCAAAATACAAAGTTTTAAAAGACTCCTTTGGACACAATGACTTTCGAGTGCTCCAAGAAGAGGGAATCGATACCGTTTTAGAGAATCGTGATTTACTTATGATTCTTCCTACTGGTGGCGGAAAATCGCTTGTCTACCAACTCCCGACACTGATGAAAGATGGCATCAGTATCGTCATCTCTCCTCTTATCGCACTGATGCAAGACCAAGTTGCCGCGCTCAAAGCGCAACAAATCAGCGCAGATATGATCTCCTCAGCGCAGTCTCGTGAGGATGTTCAAGAGATAATCAACGAGGCACAAAACGGAAGATTGAAGTTTTTGTATCTCTCTCCTGAGCGTTTAAACACAGACTCAACGCTTTATCTTCTCAGAACGCTCAAGATAAACTTTTTTGTTATCGATGAAGCGCACTGTATTTCGCAATGGGGGCATGAGTTTCGTGATGATTATCGCGCCCTTGGAAACTTAAAAGCGAACTTTCCAAACACTGCGATTTGTGCCTTTACAGCGACCTCTACAAACCATGTAACCGAGGATATAGTACGCGAGCTTCGTCTTGAAAACCCAAAAGTTTTAAAGGGTAAAATCTTTCGTAAAAATATTTTTATCTCCGCTGAGAGACGCATCACAAATGGGTATACACAACTCCAAGCCTTTCTCAGTCGCCATAAAAATGAGAGTGGAATCATCTATGTGAGTTCACGCAAAAAAGCGGAGGATGTCTCAGTTTATCTCAACCTTCAAGGCTACAAATCGCTTCCGTACCATGCGGGACTTCCACAGCATGTAAGGGAGAATAACTTTAAAATCTTTGTCAATGATAATGTAAACATCATGGTCGCAACCATCGCTTTTGGGATGGGGATTGATAAGAGTGATATTCGTTTTGTTGCACATCTCTCTCTTCCAAAGTCATTAGAGAACTTTTATCAGGAGATAGGTCGTGCTGGGCGTGATGGCGAAGATAGCGAGACACTTCTGCTCTTTAATGCCGCGGATATGGTTCTACAAAAACGCTTTTTAAATGAGATTTCAAACCAAGAGTACAAAGAGCATCTCGATGCAAAGATAGATGGGATTTACAAGTTTTCCACAAGTGAAATCTGTTTTCACAAACAGTTAGCAGAGTATTTTGACGATACACTTGAGGCTTGCGCAGATAGATGTGACAACTGCCAAGATTCCAATGTAGCCCGAGCCGACATCACCAAAGAGTCGCAAATGATTTTAAGTGCTATTTATAAAACAGAGCAGAACTTTGGACGTAACTATATCATCGATGTTTTAAGAGGTTCAAAAGACCAAAAGCTCTTAGCCAACGGTGCGGAGAAACTCTCTGTTTACAACATAGGAATACACCTCAGTAAAAAAGAGTGGTTCGTGGTGATTGAGAGACTCTTAGAGCTAAAAGTTCTCTCTTTAGGGGAGTTCAATGTTCTTAAACTCACAGATGGGGCTATTGAAATCTTAAAATCAAAGCGCACCGTCAACATAAAATCCTCCCGACTTGAAGTCACAGTCAAAGAGAAAAAAGTGAAACAAAAAGAGGATTTTGAGTACGATGAAGTTCTCTTTGAAGCGCTCCGTGCAAAAAGAGCCGAGCTTGCAAAAGAGCTGGGTCTTCCTGCGTACATCATTTTCGGAGATAAAACGCTGAAACATTTAGCAGATGAAAAACCTCATGACAAAGCTTCCATGCTTGAAGTCAACGGAGTTGGAGAGAAGAAATTTGAGCAGTATGGAGAGGAATTTTTAGCGGTAATCCGCAACTAATCTCTCAGGGGTTTGGCATGTGGATTGCAAGCTATTTTATGCTCCATATCTATAAACTCAAGCATCTCAAACTCGCTTAAAGAGGCGATGGTTGATTTTCTGGCATCGCTTGCGGTGTGGATGTAGATGTTAAATCCATTTTCATAAAGTGCTAATCTTGTTGCTAGAGCGATGGAGTAGGTCGTGACAATTCCCTCTTTTTTTATAATTTTTTTAATATCGCTAAAATACTCTTTCGTCCATAAAATAGGGTTTGTCGAGGGTGAAAAAGCATCTTGATAGACAACATCAAACTTGGCATGTGGAAATGTTTTGATATACTCCCTTGCATCTCCCAAAAAGATTTCCACATGCCAAAGTGCATCTTCATAAACTCCCTTCTCACTTAACGCTACGATAACCTCTTTAAGAAAATCAAACTCTTTTGGATAGGTGAACTTTGTGAGCGACTTTACTAGTGCGGCATCGAGCTCAGGAGAGTAGATGTAGATTTTTGAAGTGAGGTTATTTTGCTTTGCATAGTAGAGCGTGGCTAAGGTGTTAAAACCTAAACCAAAGCAGATGTCTAAAATATGAATCTCTTCTAACTCTTCTTTGAGCGCAAAAGCGGGCAGGACATGTTTGACAAGCGACTCATGCAAAGCCCCATCTTTTGTAGAGTGATAATGCTCCTCATACTCTTTTGAGTAGGCTGTAAAGGAGCCATCCTCACTGAGAATCATTGTGTGCATCTCACTGTCAAAACTATCCTGCATAAGAAGCTCCTTTGTTAGCGAAAGTTTATCGTAATCACGCGCATTTTTATCTCAACTGCTAAGTTTGGCCGCTTTGTTCAGCGGAACCATGTGGGAGTGGTTTGGCGTTACAAGAGAGATGTTTATCTTCTCGACACTTAGAATGCTTAGTACCTCTTTAGAGTTCTCATTTTTTTCTGGGAAGACGACACTTTTTACAAGGGTACCGTTCCCGATAATGTACTCTTGCAGAGGTCGGATTCTATCTTCATGCACCGAACTTATATCGCTTAGGGCATTGACTAAAATTCCGATGTAACTCCCTCTGTCTCCATAGTTTAAGATGACAACTTCTTTGTATTCTTGGTCGTTTTCTTCTTGAATAAAACTCTGAATATCTATAACAGAGACAATCGAATCTTTATAGATAATAGTGCCTTTAAAGTGGTGACGTTCTTCTATTTTGACCGTGCTATGAAGCTCTGAGATTGCGATAGATTCAACAATTTCCGAAGCTTTTACACCTAACCACTGCGTACCAACTTTAAAAGAGGCAATATCTACGCAGTTCTCATTGAACTCCATAGAGACATCTTTTTCTAAAGCAAATTTCTCTTGAGGTTCAATTTGCGTCTGTGCAACATCGCTGATGTAAGAGAAGAGAAAGTTGTAGATATTGTTCTCATACGCATCTTTATCGCTCTTATATTCACGGTACCCTTTTGAGCATTGCGCACCAAGCGCGTAGTATTTGCCATTAAACTCAATGATTTCACTGAGAGATTCTCCAGGTTTGAGTGTAAAGAACTTTTGGTCTATTAAAAAGCGCTCTCCTGTTTGATACTCGCTGTTGTTTGAGGCAATAATCACTTTATCTTTTGTAGCAAGTACAGAGAAGAGTCCCTCTTTGATGACTCCATTTTGCTGTTTTGGAAGCGACTCATTGATCATCGCCGCAAACTCGACTTCCGAATCAAAAACGATACCGATTCCTCCGATAACGCTCTCTTCATCTAAAAGTGACCTAATGGAAGCGTTGTAGATGTAGGTATGTTTTGAATCGTATAAGTCGCTCTTCTCAAACTCTGAAACACAGTAGTTTGAAGAGTTCGTAAGATTTAAAGTTCTTTTTACCCACTCATCCGTTCGTTTGCGACCAATGAGATGAAACTGCTCTCTGTTTGAAACAGCGATAATCACACCCTCTCTATCATAGACAAAAATATTTGTATAAACGGTATAGAGTCCGTTGATATAACTGAGTATTTTACTGATATGCTCTTTTGAGAGAGCATCTATCTGCTCCTCTTGGAGTATCTTTCTAAAGTCGGGAGTGAGCGCCCACCATCTACAGTCGTTCGCTCTTTCATAGAGGTTTCTATCCATAATATCAAGAATAAAATCCGCTAAAAATTGACCATCCCCAAGCACCATCGTCTTTGTGAGATTTGCCATAGAAGCCCCAATAATAGACTTCGTGTTCTCTCCCGTGAGGCGCATCTCTTGGAGGAGTGCTCTTGAGAACTGCTTGTTATTGTTGTTAGAGTTACTCTGCTTAATGTTCCCATTCCAAATAGCACGGTTGAGGTTGTACTGAATGTCATTTGCACGCATTGGAATATTTTTGAGTGCCTCTGAGAACTGGTCTCCATGCTGTAAGATAGCTAAGAGAAGCGCTTCGCTTATCTGGAAGTCATCATCGCTCAAATGAGAAAAAGCATGCTCGAGTGGTATCATGATATGCCCATACCAGCCGAGACCAAAGAAGCCTTGGTAGCCGTTCGTTTTACACGTTTTGCCCAGATAATCTCTCCCGCCAAAAGTGACGATTTGGTAGCTGTCATTTAAGACACTTTGCAACTCTGCACCCAGAGGCACATGGTATTTGTCGCTTGTCGCAATCACCTCAGAGTTTTTGTTGAGAATGGTAATGCACTCTTTTGTTTTTGGATTGACAAGGTTTGAAAAGACACCCTGCATCTCATCTTCAAACTTAAAACATAAACATAAAACCCCCAATATTTCGGAGTCTGGGTCATTGGTTTTTCTTACTTTGCAGGAGTAAACAAGGCTCTTGTCTTGCTCTGGAAGAAAGTCATGGTACTTAAATGTCTCTACATACTCCTCATCACTTGCGATAACTTTAGAGAGGAGTTCATCTGAGGACTTGGAGAGCGTGAGTTCTTTGTTGAGGTTTGTAAGAATATCGCCATTTGTGTTCATCAAAACGATGTCTGAATAGACACTATACTTCGCCACATACTCCGAAAAACGTTTTTGAATCTCTCTGTTGTTCTCTTGATATCCGTCTGTATATTTTGTATGATTGTTGAGTAAAAACTCTCTTATCTTCTCATCGGTCGCTAAAAAACCGATATCTGCCGTTCTCTCATAGAGATTTCTGATAACAATATCTACAGCCACCTGCGCCTTTGAGTTCATCTCACTTACGCATTTTTTAAGAAGTTCAGAGGCAAGGTAGTTGATGAGTTCAGAGGAGAGCATACTAAAGTTACTCTTGATTTGAGTCATGTTGACCCCCGCATCTCCAAGCTGGCTCAGCAGTGAAAGAGAGTCCCAGTTTCGACTCAGGTTATCAAGTCTTTCTCTACTCTGTTCTACAGGATCCATATATTTTATGACTGCTAAAAGTTCAGGTGCTATTTTAAAGTTTTTATATTCTACAAGTGATTCATTCATTTTTGTGTCCTTATTTCTAATAGGCAAAGTATATAAAATAAAAAAGGCAATAGATTTGCTTAGATGTATAAATAGTAATCACTATTTTAAAATCTATGTTTAAAAAAGAGTCAAGGTTGGATTTTATGATTGTTTGGCATGAGACAGCTGAAATGAAGTGAATTACTTTACTCTTTTTTTTGTCTGAAAAAGTGTTGACATATCATGTGGAAATTGTTTGGCATGTGGAAATTGTTTGGCATGAGACGGCTCAAATAAGGTGAATGAGTTCACGTTATTTTAGACTATGATTGTTTGGCATGTGGAAATTGTTTGGCATGTGGAACGAGCTGATATAAAATCAGCTGGGAGTGTAATAAATTCTGTGTCAACACCTAATTTCTCTTAAAATTGTATCATAAAAATGCTAGCCAATGGCATTTTACAGACCTAATCCTAAAGCGTCTTTTAATCTCTCCTTGAAAAATATGTTG
>Ga0210006_1001123_pt1 | contig 18895 bp, 21 predicted proteins | sample CryGey02umfilter_2_FD_185452 | JGI IMG/M metagenome (GOLD analysis project Ga0210006, IMG submission 185452) | Groundwater microbial communities from aquifer in Utah, USA - Crystal Geyser 4/10/14 0.2 um filter (SPAdes) (version 3) | ecosystem: Environmental > Aquatic > Deep subsurface >... | reverse complement strand
GTTTTGGGTGATAAAATAAGCTAGAGGGGCAATAAAGACAAAGGATAAAAGATAAATGAGCGAGGAAAAATTGATGAGAGATTGGGAAATAAAAAGAGAGAGGATTAATGAATAAATTAGGATTAGCTTGGGAGTTTCGGTGAAAGCGAGAGAAAAGAGGAGAAAATATTCGAGAAATAAGAGGGGTGAATGAAGACTACCAGTACTAAAAACAATAATTTGGACTAAAAAGATGAGGGGGGTAATAAAAAGTTTTTTCTTGAATAAATAGGAGGTGATAATGAAGATGACAAAAATGGCAATGATTTGAGGGGAATAATAATTGAAGGGGGCATTGATAATAATAGTAGATAGGAGACAAGCAATAAAAAATGATAATATTTTAATATATTGAGACATAATAAAATTATACAATATTGGGGGGATGGGGTAATAGTAATTGGAGTATTGTTGATGGTTGTGGGGTTGCGGGTAAAGCTAGGGGATAATTTAAAGGAAAAAGAAGCGATGATTGTTAAGGCGGAACAAAAAATAACTGGTAAAATTAATATTAATACGGCGAGTGTGCGACAGTTGGTTGATTTGCCATCAATAGGCGATAAAATGGCGCAAAGAATTGTTGATTATAGATTGTCGATTGGTCAATTTAAATCTAAAGAACAGTTAAAAAATATTTCAGGAATTGGCGAAAAAATTTATGAAAATCTCAAAGATAAAATTGATTTGTAGAATTTTTTATGATTAAAAGTTATTTGGTGGAGGTAATTGCTAAGTATCTGCCAAACCAACAATCGTCGATGTTGGTGGCGATGTTGTTTGGAGATGTTTCAGGAGTATCAAAAGAATTTTATCAGCAAATGGTAGCCACAGGGTTGGTACATATATTAGTCGTATCGGGGTCGAACTTGATGATTGTGGTCAAAGGATTGATTGAACTATTAGCCCAATGGATAGGCAGGAAGAGGTCAATTGTTGTGGGGATAATGATGGGTTGGTTGTATGTAAATTTAATCGGGTGGCAAATACCGGCAATACGAGCGGTAGTGATGGTAACAATAATGTATTTGGGGCAATTTTTGGGGAGAAAAACAAACTTTTTAAGAATGATAGTGTTGGTGATATTAATAATGGTGGTAGCTGATTATCGGGTGTTGGGGTCGGTCAGTTTTTGGATGTCATTTTTGGCATTTGTGGCGGTGTCGCAAAATAATGATGAAGGAGTAATCAAGACAACTTTGCGGGTGAATTTGTATTTATTGCCGCTGTTGGCTTTCAAATTTGGGAGTTTAAGTTTGATAGCACCAATATCAAATTTAATGACTTTATTTTTGGTGGAGACGATTACGGTGTTGGGGTTTGTGGGGATAATATTTCAACCTCTTTTGTGGTTGTTATATCCACTGTTGGTTTATGTGCAAAAAGTGGTGGAGATTTTATCCATACCCAGTTGGGTTCAGTTGAGAATTAGCTTTAATATATGGATGATGATAGGTAGTTATTTAATGGGAATTGGTTATTATATGAGGAAAAAACATGTATAAAAAATATTATTTACTGGGAATTATTTATTTGGGGTGGGGGTGGTTGATGGTGATACCCAATAATAAAGTAAAGGTTGTTTTTTGTAATGTGGGACAAGGGGATAGTGCCTTGGTAATTTCGGGAAACTTTGAAATGTTGATTGATACAGGGTCGGCAAAAGGCAATGTGGAAAAGTGTTTGGATGAGAATTTGCCATTGGGGGATAAAAAATTGGAAGTGGTTTTGTTGTCACACTTGGATAGTGATCACTCGGGAGCATTGGAAAATTTAAAAAAATATTATGATATTAAAAAAATTGTAGGGTTGGGGGATTTGTATATGGGTGATGTAGTGGTGGGGCAAAACTTTAAATTTAGAGTGATTTATCCTGATGTCGGTTTGCAAGAGAGAACAAATGATTCAGTAGTGGGAATTTTAAATTATGATAATAAAAATATTTTGTTTACTGGTGATATTGATGAAGTGGTGGAAAAAAGTATTATCGATAGAATAAATATAGCAATTGATGTAGTTAAATTGTCACATCATGGATCAAAGACGGGTAATAGTGTCGAATGGTTGCGTAAAATTAATGCAAATTATGCCATAGTTTCGGTAGGAAAAAATAGTTATGGTCATCCCAGTGCCGAAGTTTTGGGGAGAGTGTTGGGAGTGGGAACATCGGTGTTACGGACTGATGAGAATGGCAGTATGGTGGTGGAATAAAATAGGTCGAAGAACGTCATTGCGAGCATTTATTCTTATAAACGCGTGGCAATCTCGTTTCGATTTAGGAGGCCTATTTTTATTGTTTTGTATATGTTAAAATAATCCAATGTTTATAAAAAAGGCTCTCCTTCTTTTGAATTAATTTGGGGGAGATTGTTATATCTAGCCCCCAAAGAGGGGCTTTTTTAGTATTTTTAGGACAAAATTTGGAGAGAAACGACATAATTTTGCCTTAAAATACAATCCGCCTCTGGCGGATAATATAGTTTAAAATAAAATATGGAACAAACAAACAAATTTAAAGAAATTGAGGTTAAATGGCAGAAGTGGTGGGAAGAACATCCCGAGCTTTATCGTGCTGATGATAAAAGTGACAAGAAGAAATTTTATGTGTTAAACGAATTTCCGTATCCTAGTGGGTCGGGGTTACATGTGGGTCATGCTTTTTCGTTTACGGGGGGGGATGTGTATGCGAGATTTAAACGGATGCAGGGGTATAATGTTCTTTTTCCCATGGGCTGGGATGCTTTTGGTTTGCCAACAGAAAATTATGCGATTAAAATGAAAAAGAAACCGCAGCAAGTGACGAGGGAAAATACCGATATGTTTCGATCGCAAATGAAAAAGTTGGCGTTTTCCTATGATTGGAGTCGAGAAGTGAATACGACTGATCCAAAATATTATAAATGGACACAGTGGATTTTTATAAAATTATTTGAAGCGGGACTGGTATATAAAAAAGAGATGCCGATTAATTGGTGTCCCAGTTGTAAAATTGGATTGGCTAACGAAGAGGTAGTTGATGGAAAATGTGAGAGGTGTGGCACTGAAGTATCGAGGAGAAATATATCGCAATGGGTGGTTAAAATTACTGATTACGCCGATAGGTTGATTGATGGTTTAAAAGAGATTGATTTTATTGACAAGGTCAAACAGGCACAGATAAATTGGATTGGAAGAAAAGAAGGTTTGATAATTGATTTTTTAGTTGAAAATAGAGATAAAAAAATTAGTTGTTTTACAAAGTATCCGGAAACAATTTTTGGTACAACTTGGGTGGTGGTATCGCCTGAATATCTTGATTTGGATAGTTTGGTTACAGTCGAACAAAAACAAGAAGTTACTAAATATATTGAGGAATCAAAAAAGAAAAATGAACTGGAAAGGACTTCGGGGACGTCAGAAAAAACGGGTGTATTTACAGGGAGTTATGTGGTTAATCCGGTAAATAGAAAAAAAATACCAGTATGGATTGGTGATTATGTATTGGCAAATTTTGGAACAGGAGCAGTTATGGGGGTAGCGCCACACGATAGTCGTGATTTTATGTTTGCCCAAAAATATGGACTAGAGATGATTCAAGTAGAAGTGCCAAAAAATGATTCAACATATATTATAGATAGCTATGAAAAAGTAATTGAGGATGGGGTGATGATAAATTCAGAGCAATTTAATGGAATGAAGGCAAGGAATGAAGCGTATAAAGCAATTTGTGATTGGATGGTGGAAAATAATTGGGCACAAAGAAAAATAGAGTATCATTTACGTGATTGGATATTTAGTCGTCAGCATTATTGGGGAGAGCCAATACCCATGATTTTTTGCGAAAACTGTGCAAAAAATAAATTTTCAATTTTCAATTCACAATTTTCAATTAAAGATAAAAAAATTAAAGAATCAAGTTACGGCTGGATGCCAATACCTGAAAACCAATTGCCATTAGTTTTACCGGAGGTGGAGGCGTATGAGTCGACAGATGATGGGCTGTCGCCACTGTCGCGGATACCAGAATTTGTAAATTGCGTGTGTCCCAAATGTGGAGGCGAAGCAAAAAGGGAAACTGACACCATGCCAAACTGGGCAGGCAGTGATTGGTATTTTTTGAGATATTGTGATGTAAATAATGATATAGAAATAGCTAGTCAAGATAAACTGGAAAGATGGTTACCGGTTGATGTGTATATTGGTGGTGACGAACATAATACACTGCATCTATTATATTCTCGCTTTATTCATCAATTTTTGTATGATATTAAGGCAGTTCCCACTCCTGAACCATATAAAATGAGAATGTCTCATGGGGTAATATTAGGCCCCGATAATGCTCGGATGAGCAAATCGAAAGGGAATGTGATTGTGCCGGAAGTGGTTGCTGATAAATATGGGGTGGATGTGGTGCGAATGTATTTGATGTTTATGGGACCTTTTACTGGGACAATGGCTTGGAGTGAGAATACTTTAATGGGGGTAAAAAGATTTTTAAATAGATTTGAAAAGTACATAGTTAATCAGATCTCAGATCTCAGATTTCAGAATAATGCTAGCAACAAAGAAGTTAAAGTGATAATAAATAAGCTGGTTGAAGGGGTGACAAAAGATTTAGAGACATTTGGGTATAATACGACTATCGCAAAGCTTATGAAAGCTTTGAACGAAATTACAATTTCCAAAAAACAATTTCCAAAAGAGGATATTGAGGTATTAATTAAATTAATGGCGCCGTTTGCACCATACATAACTGAGGAGCTGTGGTCTAAGGTAGGGGCGCATGGCAATGCGTCTGTACATCAGCAATTATGGCCGGTGGCGGAAGAGAAATATTTGAGTGAAGAGACAGTGGTGATACCCATAGCGGTGAATGGGAAGGTGAGAAGTCAATTATCAATTACGAATTACGAATTACGAATTGAGGAAAAAGAAATAATTCAGAAAGCACGAGAACTGGAAAATATAAAAAAGTGGATTGATGGAAAAATAATTAAAAAAGAAATATATATAAAAGGGAAAATGGTAAATTTTGTGATTGAGGGGTAAATTGGCAATGACTGGCATATTCTGCTAGGTAGGTTATGACAATGAATTGTTCAGACATTTAGGATAAAAATATAAGAAACAAGATACAATAACCAAGTAACAAACAATTACCAACAACCAATGACCAATAAATCAAACGTGAGATATAATAATTTTTAGATTTTGATTGATGTATTTTGTGGTATTGTTTGATGATATAAATTGATAGTTATGTTATTTTTTATTTAAAACTTACTTTTTAAGTAAAAATATATAATTTTTTTTGATAAATTGTTGGTAACGAAGGTATTTCGGTTTATATGTATTTATTTGATATGTTTTGGATATTAATATTTTAATGTTACCGTTATTTTAGCGGTAAATAAAATTGAGTGATGGAGGGTGTGTATTTATACGGAAATATTACGGAGTATAAAATAAATTATGCGGTATAAGATATGGGTGTGGCTTTGTATTATGCGGTGAATATGTATCTTCACCCTTTAAAGTATGGTTGTGAAACGTAAAATTTTGTTTACAAAATTAACGTTTCTACAACGTTTAAATTTCTGAAAGAAATTTATTACGTTGTGCCCTTACCGGGAATCGGACCTGGATTTGCCGCTTAGGAGGCAGCTGTTTTATCCATTAAACTATAAGGGCATTTTTTTATTGTCGGGGATAATGGACTCGAACCATCAGCCTCACGGTTCCGAACCGTGCGCGCTAACCAATTGCGCCAATCCCCGAATAATTAAATTATAGTATAGCAAAATGAAGGAGTGATGTACAAAGATTTATTGAGTTATCTTTATATATAATAAATTATTTTTTATGTATCAATTTTAGCACTGAACATTGCCGACTGATGAGGTTAATGCTGATAGCTTTTTGATGGTAAGAAGCTATGATTTATTAATTTGTTGACAAATAATTTAAATGTTTTAGACTGATTATATGAATAATGAATTTAATTTAAATACCCGAACCTTAATTGTCAGTTTTGTATTTGCCTTAATGATCATGGTGCCTTTGAGATTTATTGAGGTAAAAAATGAGGTGTCAAAACCGATTGTTTTGGGTGAGTCAGTTGAATTGCGTGATAATTGTTTGGATAATAGTTATGTTGATATAGTGATTAGTTTATTAAATGACGATGGTGAGATTGCCAGTTTTGAATCGAGAAGATGTAGGTAGATTTAACGAATGGTAAGGTTAAAAATGTTGTCAGTGGTAAAAATCGTAAGTTTTGTGCCATCTAATTGTGGAATAATTGATTTGACAAAAAGGGTGTCGGAGAAGATGGTATTTTTGTTAGACCCGTCAAATTCAATACTTTTGATTTTGCCAGAATTAATATAAATAATGCTGTTTGATTTGGGTAACCAAAACGGTGAATTAATTTCATTTTGATTGTCAATTTGGTAATTAATATTTTTCTCGATATCGTAGGTAAAGTATTGACTGTCAATTTTATACAGGAATTTACTTTCGTCACCAGAAAAGATAACCGAAGCGGGATTGGTGGCAATTGTGGTTGTAAAAATTTTGGGAAGCTTGCTAACGGAGAGGGTGTTTAATTGTTTTGACTGTAACAGCCAGTCTTGACTAATTTTTTCATTCGAAAAAGTTATTTCGGTTATATTCTTTTTGGGGTCATTGATAGTCAGGTCAATTAAATAAGCGGTGTGTTTAAGTGTTGACTTGGCGATTATTTGTTTTGAATTGGGAGAAAAGGTAAAGGTAATTGTTTTGTCAGTTGGTAAAAAACGATTTTGAGCTATAAATTTAGGTTGGTATTTTATGGGGACTAACGATAAATAATAACCGGTTTCAATTAAATATATACCCGGCTTGATGCTGGTTGAAGATGGGGGGCTAATATATACAATTTCGCTGAAGTCGGAATTGGCGGTAGGACTAATGATATCGTTTGTAGTTATGGGTGTAAGAATAGGGTTGGTTCTAAAAAGAGTGGCCTGAGCTCGGTAGACCATTTCTTTTTGAATGGTTATTTTTTTGTTCCATGGCAAATATCCCTCTTTGACAATTTTTAGTTGATAGTCGGCAGGGACGAGATTAATAGTGCTGTCGGTGGTACTATATAATTTGTCATTAATGATGACACTAGCGTTTTTGGGCAATGAAGTCGCAGAGAGTAACCCAGTGGCGGTTATTTTTAGACCGTTATCATATTGAGGAATATATCCGCGAGCCAGAATACTGATAAGAAATGTGGTGGAAATGATGATAGATAAGACCGAGAGTAAGGTCAGGGCACTTTTTTGACTAGAGTTTTTAACCATTATAGTTGTATTATAAAGCATGCTGGCGATTGATATTGGAACTTCGGAGATAATAATTTTACGAGATGGTGATGTGGTGTTGCAAGAACCAGCAGTGGTAGCCGTGGATGTTGAAAATAGAAAAAGAATTGCGATTGGGAGTGAAGCCAAAAAAATGATGGGGAGGTCACCTGAATATATTGAGGTGATTGAACCAATACGATCAGGGGTGATTGTTGATTATGAAGGTGCCAGACTGATGTTGAAAAGTTATTTGCAAGACGTTATGGGGCGAAATTGGTTTGTTGGTCCAGAAGTGATTACGGCTGTTCCTTGTGGCAATACTCAAGTTGAACAGCGAGCAGTGATTGATGTATTGCTTGAAGCTGGGGCGCGTAAAGTGTATCTGATTGATGCACCATTAGCGGCGGCAATAGGGGCTAAGGTCCCGATTTCAGATGTGTTTGGTAACATGATAGTCAATTTGGGTGGAGGGGTGATTGAGGTAGCGGTTATTGCCTCGGGAGGAATTGTTAAAGTGAAACAGATACGTCAAGGAGGAGGTTTTGTTAATGATTTGATTTTTGATTATTTGGTTTCACAATATTTATTGGCGGCGGGGAAACAGGTACTGGAAGATATTAAAATTAAATTATTGTCGGTGGTTAAACTCAAGAAAGAAGAATTTATTGATATTGGTGGTCGGGATTTGCTGAGCGGATTGCCAAAGAAAATTAGATTATCTTCAACGGAAGTGTATGAATTGGCTAGACTTGATATGGAAAAAATTGTAACATTAATGAAGTCGGTGTTGGAAGCTACCTCGGCTGAGCTGGTGTCAGACATCATTGATCGAGGTGTCATATTGACAGGGGCTTTTGCCAAAACACGAGGTCTAGATTTGTGGTTATCACGAGAGATTGGGATTCCTGTCCATGTGGCTTTGGAACCAGAATTTAGTGTGGTAAGGGGGATAGGGATGGTAACTGACAATTGGGATTTATATCGACAGTCGTTGAGATGATATGGTTGTAAAATTATACTTATAATTTTACAGAATTTTTAATTTTTAATTTACAATTTTCAATTAATTTAGACAATATAACTACGATAAATAAATTACGAATTAAAAATTACGAATTACGAATTATTTAGAATAAATAGGGGATATAATTGGGTATAAATATTGTTCAATTGGGGTAAATTATGGCTAATTTAAATTTTAATAAAATTATCTTATAAAAAAAGTGAATTTTATGAGTGATATATTCTAAACATATATCTTGTAGAATTGTAATATATAGTCTACAATTAATTATTATCGGATAATAAATTAGAGATTTTAGATTTCTAATAAATAAAGTAGTTGTTTGAGGTATTTTTTTTGATAGAATAAAGGGGTGAAGATGAAAAATAAAACCAATGGTGATAGTAAAAATATCGGAGATGTACGTGATATGTTTGGTTTTACTTTATTTGGCAAAAGCAAAGGTGTTCTGCTAAATTTGATAGAGTCTGATATGGTAAAAAAGAGGAAAATTTGGATTGCAACTGTAAATCCCGAATTTGTGATGGCAACAACAAAAGATAATGAATTTTTGAATATTTTACAAAGTAGGACAACATATAATGTGATTGATGGAATTGGACTTGCTTGGGCGAGACTAGTCGAAAGTCGAAAGTCGAAAGTCGAAAGGTTTGTTTATGGAATAAAAATTGGGGTGGAGATAATGATGGGGCGCCATAGAGAAAATTTGATTGCTGGGGCTGATTTGATGGATGATTTATGTAGAATGGCAGAAAAAAATGGTCAATCGGTATATTTTTTGGGTGGGTGGGATGATCGGGGGAAGAAAACGGCAGAATTTTTTTTGAAAAAATATCCAAAATTAAAAATTGCTGGGTATTATGCGGGAAAACGTGAAGGTGAAGATGAAAAAATTATAAAAATGTTGGCCCAAAAGAAGATTGATTATTTGTTCGTGGCGTTTGCAATGAAAACCCAGGAGGAATTTATTAATCGTAATTTGGAAAAATTAAATGTTGGATTGGTTATGGGGTTGGGGCGAAGTTTTGATTATTACTCAGGTGATTTGCCTCGAGCACCAAAATGGATTCGCAATATTGGTTTTGAGTGGTTGTTTTCACTGATAATTGAGCCAAAAAGGTGGAAACGCCAACTTACCTTACCTAAGTTTATTTGGATGGTGTTGAAAAATCGCCCAAAAATTTGATTTCGGGGAGGAGGTCGAAGCCGAACTTGGTTTTGACTAGATTTTGGACGTGTTTTATTAATTTGTAGTAATCGGAGGCGGTGGCGTGACCATTATTTACAAAAAAATTACTATGTTGATTTGAAATTTGGGCGTCACCTATAGAATAGCCTTTTAAATTTAGCTCGTGGTCGATAATCCAACCGGCTGATTTTTGTTCACCCCAATTTTTTTGACATATTTCTAAACTTGGGTTTTGAAAAGCAGATCCAGGAGAATTCATAGGCTGGACTTTTATTTTTTGAGCAATCCAGGCATCACGAACAGATTTGGCTTTGATAGTATCACCATGAAACAGGTTTAATACAACCGAAAGAATAACTAGATTGGGATTTTGGAGAAAAAAGCTTTGTTCGTATTGCCAGTTTAAGTCTGATTTTTGATAGGTAACAGTTTTTTGGGAGTTTTGGTCAAAACAGGTGATTGATTTTAGATAATCGGCAATGTGGTATGAGCCTCCGTGAATGTTGTGGACGATAGCACCGCCGATAGTGCCGGGAATATAGGCAAACCATTGGAGGCCAGTTAGACCATGATCGAGTGTCCAGTTGATGATATAAGAAAGGAGACATCCCGATGAAATTTCAATTTCGGAAATAGGGAGAGTAGATTCATCATAGTCAATTTTGGGAAAGTCTAAATATTTGTCGGGTTCGTTTTCTTGACGTTGGGTGTAAGTTGGGGAAAAATTTTCAATTTTCAATTTACAATTTACAATTTTTATTTCAGAGGATGTGTTTTTGATAACTAAACCGCGGATACCAGTGTCTGAAATTAAAACATTGGAACCGTTACCTAGAATAGTAATGGGTTTGATATCGGCGGAACTAAGAATTTTGATTAAATCAGTTGTTGAATTAGCTTTGATAAAGTAATCAGCAGGACCGCCAATCTTTAATGTTGTGTACTGAGCGAGAGGAACGTTTTGGAGGATTTTGGTGTCCATATAGGGATTATATCGTAATTTTTAATTTTTAATTTTTAATTTTTAATTTACGGAAGAATACAAGTAATTTATTTATTTTATCTTGGTTAAAAATAATATGGGGAAAAATGTGGACAAGTGTGGAAAAGTTTGTATATCCTATAGTAATTATAGTTTTAAATAAATGTTATAGTAGAAATATGAAGAGGGTAGTGATTATTAATGGTGTTGGAGTTGGAATTGATAGTGAACATTTTTTGGTCAAGGTGTTTGTACAAAAAGAATATGAGGTTTTGATAATCAATCTTCTTGATGACACTGTAGTGATTAATAATCTTGATATAAAATTTGTGCCTGACGTGATTGTTGGTTTTTCTTTGGGTGGAATGGTGGCAATAAAATTAATTTACCAGTATCCCAGTGCTAAATTGGTTTTGTTGGCAACAGGGAGTCGGATTTTCCCAAGTAGACATATTTTTAGGATTGCTTATTGGATATCACAGTCTAATTTTGGCTTAAAGATGTTGATGAATTTGGTACGATTTCCACGTAATTGGTTGTTACGATTAAATCGTTTATTTCAGGCAAGTGATGTTGATTTGAATACAAAATTTGGTGCGGATATGTCTGCATTAAAAAATATTCAATATTTTAAAAAAATTTCTTTTGTAAAATGGCGAGAGGTAATAAGTTTTATAAATAATTTTGATGGTCATGATTATTGTCTAAAAATAATAAATCCAACTTTGATAATTAGCGGTAACAAAGATGTATTAATGCCACCAAAACTAGGAAGAGAATTAAATTTATTAATTAGTAACAGTAAGTTTGTAGTGAGTGATGGATTACATTTTGATGTATTGTCTGGTGTAGGTCTGAAAGCATTGGAGGAATTTATATGATATTGGGAATTGACCCTGGTTTAGAAAATACGGGATGGGGAATAATAGATCTCAGATCTCAGATCTCAGATTATAAATTAGTAAAATGTGGAGTAATTGAGACCAGTAAAAAGGACAGTAGTGTGGACAGATTGGGGAGAATTTATGAGGAATTGGAAAATATTATTAAGAAATTTAAGGTGACGGAAATGGCAATCGAGACATTATTTTTTGCCAAAAATGCCAAGTCGGCGTTAAAGGTGGCGGAGGCAATTGGGGTGATAAAAATTTGTGGTAAAAGAAATAATTTAGAGGTGGCGGAATATACACCGTTACAGGTAAAATCGGCTTTAGTTGGTTATGGTCGAGCCGAGAAGGAACAGGTAGAAATAATGGTGAGAGATAGTTTAAATTTGACGGAGTTGATTAGCCCTTCGCATGCATCTGATGCGGTGGCAGTGGCCTTGACACATGGGTTTACGATGAAAATATAAATGTTAGGATTATTGTGTGGGTGATAGAAAATCGATTAGATTAAGGGGGTATGATTATTCAAGTGATGGAAGATATTTCATCACTGTCGATTCGTGGCATAAACGTAAAATATTTGGAATGATTGTTGGTGGAAAGATGGTTTTGAATCAATATGGAAAAATATTAGAGGAAGAAATATTAAATACCCACATAATTCGGCACGGTGTAAATATTCCCGTTTTTCAAATAATGCTGGATCATTTTCATATGATTTTGGAAATATCCGTAGGGGCGCATGGCAATGCGCCCGTACAATCGGGATGTGGTGAAATATCCGTAGGGGCGCATGGCAATGCGCCCGTACAATCAGGATGTGGTGAAATATCCGTAGGGGCGCATGGCAATGCGCCCGTACAATCGGGATATGGTGAAATATCCGTACTACAATCAGGATGTGGTGAAATATCCGTAGGGGCGCATGGCAATGCGCCCGTACAAAATTTGCCTGTACAAAATTTAGGATATATAATTCGTGGAATAAAAATGGCAGTATCCACAAAATTAAAAATTATTGGATATCAATTACAGGTTTGGCAGCGAAATTATTATGAAATGATTGTTCGAGATGAAAGCGATTACAATAGAGTGGTGAAATATATTTTAAATAATCCATTAAAATTATAGTTTTCGGGTTTTAGTCGTGATATGATGGAAGTATGATTAGCAGTTTGAAGGGGAATATTTCAAGAATTTTTGGTAATTATATTGAGATTGAGGTAAATGGTGTAGGATATTTGGTGTATTTTGTAGGGGCGCATGGCAATGCGCCCGTACAATCAGGATGTGGTGAAATATCCGTAGGGGCGCATGGCAATGCGCCCGTACAATCAGGATGTGGTGAAATATCCGTAGGGGCGCATGGCAATGCGCCCGTACACATAGGATGTGAAATTAAATTGTATATTCATATGGCGGTGTCGGAAAATGATATAAGTTTATACGGTTTTGAAAAATATGAGGATCTGGATTTATTTAAAATGCTAATTACGGTATCAGGGGTGGGGTCGAGAACAGCAGCGGGTATTTTGGCAGAGAAAAATAGTTTGGATATTATCAAGGCAATTGGGGGTGCTGATGTGGATTTTTTCAAAAAAATTAAGGGAATTGGGTTAAAAACAGCTCAGCGAATAATAGTTGATTTAAAATCTAAAATTGGAGGATTGGGGGAACTTGATTTGCGCGATAATTTGCCTTTATTGGAGGATGATTTGGTGTTAAGCTTGCAACAGTTGGGATTTGAGAGAAAAGAAATTGAAAATGTGACAGCAAAATTACCCAAAGATTTGGAAAAGTTGGAAGAAAAATTAGAGTGGTGTTTATTAAATTTAGGAAGATAAAATGAAAGATAATAATTTTGAATTAAAGTTGAACGGAAAAACTTGCGTGATGGTGGATTGGGCGAATGTTTATGGTTGGTCTCATAACTTGAAAAAGGAAGTAGATGAGGAAAAATTGTATAAATATTTGAAAAAATATAAACAAATAGAAAAAATTAATTGTTATTTTGGTGAAGATAAAACAAAAATAAAATCTAAAGAATTTTTGAATAAAGTCGAGAAAATTGGGTATAATTTAATTACTAAAGATGTAAAGTTTATTAAAATTTTTGATGATGTTGGTAAAATTTTTATCTTAAAAAGAAAATGTGATTTTGATTTGGAAATCGGGTTGGATACGATGGAGTTGGTTGATAAATATGATATATTTATGTTTTTTTCAGGTGATGGTGATTTTAGGACTTTATATGATAGATTGGTTTTAAAGGGTAAGTTTGTGATTGTGGTATATATGTATGGTTGCTTGGGGCGAGAGATTTGGGAAATGAAAAAAGGTATATTCAAAACATCTGTCGTAAAATTGTCAGATAATATTTATAAAAAAATGACCTCGGCGGTTAGGCCGAGGCGAGATTAAATGTATTATAACAAAAAAGAAATAATATGGCAAGTGAACCGCTAGATCCAAAAATAAATAAGATTGATAAGGAAATTGAGTTGTCGATAAGGCCAAAAAAATTGAGTGAATTTATCGGGCAGAAAAAATTAAAAGATCAATTGGATATTTTTATTAGGGCGGCCTTGGCTCGAGGTGAGTCGCTGGACCATATTTTGTTTTATGGTCCACCGGGATTGGGAAAAACAACTTTGGCGATGTTGTTGGCGGGAGAAATGGGGTCAAATATAAAAATTACTTCTGGCCCGGCTTTGACACGTGCGGGGGATTTGGCGTCGATACTGACAAGCCTTAAGAAAGGTGATTTTTTGTTTATTGACGAGATTCATCGGCTTAATAAAATAGTTGAGGAGACATTGTATAGTGCGATGGAGGACTATGCTCTGGATATAGTCTTGGGTAAGGGGCCATCGGCTCGGTCGGTACGACTTAAACTTCAAAAATTTACGATTGTGGGGGCGACAACGAGGATTGGTTTAATTTCTAGTCCTATGCGTGATCGTTTTGGATTGGTGCAACAAATTGATTTTTATGATGATCATAATTTGGCAGAAATTGTAAAAAGAACGGCTAAAGTTTTGGGGACATCAATTGATGAGGTGTCGGCAGAGGAAATTGCCAAAAGATCGCGGGGGACGCCACGGATTGCCAATAGATTGTTAAAAAGAGTAAGGGATTATGCTCAGGTAAATAGTGATGGTGTAATTAATTTAAAAGAGGCAAAAGTTGCACTATTAAATTTAGGTGTTGATGAAATGGGTTTGTCTGATGCAGATAGAAAGTATTTGGATGTAGTCAAAAATCAGTATGGAGGGGGACCAGTGGGGGTAGAGAACATTGCCGCGGCGCTGACCGAGGATGTGGGGACAATTACTGATGTCTATGAACCATTTTTAATGAAAAAAGGATTGGTTAAAAGAACACCGAGGGGACGAACAATAACATAATCAATCCGCCAAAGGCGGATTGTGTCTTTAGCCAAAATTTGGTCTTCCAGTTCAAATTTAGAGCTAAAGAAACTAAAAAAGCAGTTAGAAATTAATCTAACCGCCTTTAAGCAAAGTTATTTGGGCAGGATCCGCCTCATCGGCGGACTAAAGTTATTCGGCTTGGATACCGAGAAGCCATAAGACGGCTTCTTTGCGGTAACGTCGATCGCCACGGGCATTGATGCGGATAGCAGCTAATTTTCCTCGTTTACCCCATCGTTTGATGGTGAGTTTGGAAACACGGAGTAGGTCGGCAACTTCGGCGACGGTTAAAAGGTCGGGAAGGTTGTCAATGCTGACACCGTTAACTTTTTTTTGGGCAGATTTCTGTACTACAGGTTTATCTTCTGTTGTTGTTTGATAGTCCATTTGGTGGCTCCTCTTGTATCAGATTAATCTTTAACTATATTCATTAAAACATACACTATACTTGTAGGTCAAGATGATACAAATAGATCATGTAATTATTGAGGAGTGTTTAGGGGAAAAGGAAATTTTGATGGACAAGGGATTTAATTATTTTAGAACCAATATTTTTTAAACTTTTGGAACAAACCCTTTGTCATTAAGAAATGACATTTCCCTTGACAGGGCAATTTATTATAGAATAGATTATGAAAATTGCATTTTTTGGAGTCAAGAGTTGGGAGAGGGAAATAATTGAAAGGGAAATAATTAATTTGGATACAGCAGGAGTGGGGATATTTACTGAGGAAATACAGGATAAATTGGAGATGGCAAAAAATTATGACATAGTTTCTGTGTTTGTATATTCAAAACTTGATAAAAAGGCATTAGATCAATTGCCAAATTTAAAAATGATAGCAACTCGGTCGACCGGGATTGACCATATTGACAAAGACGAATGTCAAAAGCGAAAAATAGAAATTTATAATGTGCCGAGTTATGGTGAAAACACAGTAGCAGAATATACGATAGCATTGTTATTGGTAGTAGCAAAAAAAATTGTACCGGCTCATCAGTCAGTGGAGGAGGGGGAGTTTTCTCCTGAAGGTCTAACTGGAGTTGATGTATTTAGTAAGACTTTGGGTGTGGTGGGAGTGGGTAGAATTGGTAAAAATGTAATCCGAATAGCGAAAGGGTTGGGAATGAAGGTAATCGCCGTTGAACGTAAACCAGACGCTAAGCTGGCAAAAAAAATGGGATTTAAGTATGTGTCATTGGAAGAATGTTTAAAACAATGTGATTTTTTGACTTTGCATGTACCGGCGATACCCGAAACGAGACATTTGTTAAATATGAACAATATTAAATTAATGAAACATGGATCAATTCTGATAAATACCTCGCGGGGCAAGGTGGTTAAAACTGAGGCAATTGTATGGGCTTTAGAAAATAAGATTTTGTGGGGTGCAGGATTAGACGTAACTGAGGATGAAGATATGTTGGAAAGTGTATCGATGGTGGCCAGTACTCGACCGACTAAGGATGATTTGCAAGAAGTGTTGAGTTATCATTTGTTGCGTGATCGGGATGATGTGGTGTTTACGCCACATAATGCCTTTAATACTAAGGAGGCAATTGGAATGATTATCAAAACAACGGTGGAGAATATAAATAGTTTTATTAATAAGCTTGACAAAAATTAATATGTATACTATCATTGTATACACTTTAAAAATATGGAATTAATAAAGGCAGATGGTTTTGAATGGGACTGGGGAAATCAAGAAAAGAATAACCTGTCTCATGGAGTAACTTGGGAAGAAGCCGAAGAAGTCTTTAAAATGGTTCCATTGTTGATGTTTACTGATGATAAACATTCAAAAGATGAAATCCGAGAAGGAGTTTATGGAAAAACTTCTAAAAATCAATTATTAGTAATAATATATACAGTTAGATACAATAAAATTAGGATAATTTCTGCCCGAGATCAAAATAAAAGAGAAAAAATGTTTTATAAAAAATATGAAAAATAAAATAAAAATAATTCCAAAATTTAAAAACGAAGATGAAGAGAGAAAGTTTTGGGATAAAAATAGTTTTCTTGATTTTGTAGATTTAAAAAAGGTAATAGTAAATCCGTCTTTGCCAAATTTAAAGTTTTCAACAAAATCAGTTTTGATTAGATTTCCAACTTCTTTAATCTCTGATTTGAAGGTAATCGCCAATAAAAAAGACGTGCCATATCAGTCGTATGTCAAAATTGTGTTAGCTGAGGCGGTGAAAAGAGAATTGAATGTTATATAAAAAACAAAGTTAATTTTTTTTAATCGAAGATGAGAATATCATCCATCTCTTCAGGTATCAGTTGATACAGGGAATTTGTTGATGGGCGGCCTCTACGGCGAAGTGGAGGAAATTCTTCATTGATTTTTTTTATGGTTTTATTGGCTGCTTTAATTTCATCTGGATTAAGCATGCTTAATTGGTCTTGAAGAACTTTTTCTTCGGGATATGGAATAGTCATTTTTGGATTGTAACATATTGTATAATGGAGACACAATGAAACCAGTAATAATCTGTGGGGGGGTGGGTGCTAAAATGTGGCCGGCAAGCCGTCAAAAAATGCCAAAACATTTTTTGCCATTATTAAGTGGAAAATCTTTATTTCAATGGAACTGGAATAGTTTACGAAAAAAATTTGAGGCTAAAGATATTTATATTCAAACAACTGTTGATCAGGCGGGATTGGTTAAGGAGCAGGTGCCTGAAGTATTGGCGAATAATATTTTTATTGAACCAGAATTACGCAATCAAGGTCCGGCAACTGGTTTTGCAGCGGCGATGCTTTATAAAATTGACCCAGATGAACCATTTATGTTGGTTCAAGTTGACGATATACGAATTCCTGAACAATATTTTTTTGAAATGATGGATGTGTGTGATCGATTAGCAAGAACTTCAAATAAATATATTACGGGCGGGTTTCGCCCCTCCTTTGCAATTACAGGAAATGATTGGTTGATAAAAGGTGAACTGGAAATAGAACAGGATAGAGTTGGAGTGTATAAAGTTGATAAATTTCTGTGGCGAGGAGCAGGTGTAAATGCCAAAAGACAAGCTGAAGAATATTTTAATCAGGGTTTGGCGTTGTTACACACAAATCACACTTGTATGACGCCACGAAATTTTTTGGAAATGTTTAAAAAATATCGGATGGAATGGTATAAACCTCTTTTGAATATTGTCGAAGGGGGTGATGTCGTCACAGAATATGCAAAAATGCCAAAAGGACAGCTAGAAGATGTCACTCAGCTAGTTCACGCAGCGGGTGAATCTTTGGTGGTTGAATTGCCGTTTAGATGGATTGATATTGGGACATGGGAGTCGGCGGATATTTATTTAAAAGAGATTGGGGCGCATCAAAACGGGTATCATTTGGTGGAAATTGACAGTAATGACAATTTTATACAAGCTCCAAAAGGGAAAGTTGTGGCAACAATTGGAATCAAAGATGTGATAGTGATTGATACTGGCGATGCTTTACTAATATGTAGAAAAGATCAAAGCGGTAGGGTGGGTGAGGTGGTGGAGAGGCTAAAAATGGAAAATAAAAGTGAGTTTATTTAGGGGGTGGGAATAAGATTATTTATCAAATTTGACATAATAACGCAAGTAACAAGAAATCTCCTTGAATAGGGGATTTTGTTTTTAAAATAAAAATATTTTATTTTAATTCGACTTGAGCGCCGGTGGCTTCGAGCTTGGTTTTGGCTTCAGTAGCGGCATCTTTTTTCATAGTGCCAAGGTCGGCAGGACAAGCATCAACCATATCTTTGGCTTCTTTCAAACCTAATTCGGGTTTAAATTCACGGACAGCCTTGATAACGGCGATTTTGTTAGCACCGGCATTGGTAATAATGACGTCAAATTCGGTCTTTTCTTCGACTGGAGTTGTAGCAGTTGCTCCAGGAGCAGATACAGTAGCGACTGGGGCGACAGCGGTCGCCTTAACATCAAATTTTTCTTCGAGGGCTTTAACTAACTCGGAGAGGTCCATTACTGATAATTCAGCAATATCATTTAGGATTTTTTCTAATTTTTTATC
>Ga0210006_1001122_pt1 | contig 18896 bp, 12 predicted proteins | sample CryGey02umfilter_2_FD_185452 | JGI IMG/M metagenome (GOLD analysis project Ga0210006, IMG submission 185452) | Groundwater microbial communities from aquifer in Utah, USA - Crystal Geyser 4/10/14 0.2 um filter (SPAdes) (version 3) | ecosystem: Environmental > Aquatic > Deep subsurface >... | reverse complement strand
GCAAAGCGAGAAAAAAGGTAATCCTTATTTCGAGCAAAGCGAGAAAAAAGGTAATCCTTATTTCGAGCAAAGCGAGAAAAAAGGTAATCCTTATTTCGAGCAAAGCGAGAAAAAAGGTAATCCTTATTTCGAGCAAAGCGAGAAAAAAGGTAATCCTTATACGCTAAGCTTTTTTCGACCTTTCTGGCGACGGGCCTGAAGAATTCTTTTTCCAGAGATTGAAGAATTTCTCTTTAAAAATCCGTGAGTCCTGGCTCTTTTTTTCTTTTTTGGTTGATAAGTAACGCTCATATTTTTAAACTTATATTTCTAATTTGTCTTTGATGCTATCATATCATAATCTTTGAGAAAAACCAAGTTAGCTTGACCCCGTTAGAAGTTTAAGTAAAATTTTCTATGCCTGATAACCAAAGTCGTGAGGCGGCTTCGCCCCGTTAGAAGTTTACTTCTAACGGGGCTTCGCCTTATGGTCTATCTATTATTGAGAAATTACATTGGACTTCTAACGGGGTTGAAAGAATTTCACAAATTATCAACAGCTTATCCCCAAAAGCAAGATAATTTCACAAAAACCTCTTTTTATTTTATGTAAAATTTTATAAAAAGTGCTATAATTTTGCTAGAAATTAAAAACTTGTTTATAATTTTGCTAGAAATTAAAAACTTGTTTATAATTTTGCTAGAAATTAAAAACTTGTTTATAATTTTGGAGCATTTGAAGCATTAGTTATTTATCTATGGATTCAAAAGAACTTTGGAAGGCAGCTTTAGGAGAAATCCAACTAAATATCTCTAAAGCTAATTTTCTCACTTGGTTTAAAGACACGTTTATTGCTGAACAAAAAGGCAAGATTATTTATATCGGCGTACCTTCCAATTTTGCCAGAGAATGGCTGGAAAACAAATACCACAAAACTATCCTTCAAGCTTTGAATCATTTAAATCCAGAAATCCTTAAAGTTGACTATATTGTTTCTCAAAATAATTCTTCTCTGGAAAAAATAAAAAGGGCGCGTAGTTCTCGACAACGCAAAGAAAAACCAGTTTTAGATGAGCAATTGAATTTTCAAGAATTTGCTATTGATCCTGAAACTAATTTAAATCCCCGTTATACTTTTGAAAATTTTATTGTTGGTTCCAATAATGAGTTGGCCCATGCAGCTGCTGAAGCAGTCACAGAAAGTTTAGGTTCTAAATATAATCCTCTTTTCATTTATGGAGGAGTTGGTTTGGGAAAAACCCACTTACTCCAGGCTATTGGTAATAAAGTGAGAAAAGAAAACAAGAAATTAAAAATTAAATATGCTTCTTCTGAGAAATTCACTGATGAATTAGTGAAAGCCATTGGCAAACAAACTATGGATGCTTTTAAAAGTAGCTTTAGAAATGTAGATTTGCTTTTAATTGATGATGTGCAATTTGTAGCTGGCAAGGATAAAACTCAAGAAGAATTATTTCATACTTTTAATAATCTATACGAAAAAAACAAGCAAATAGTTTTTACTTCGGATCGACCACCTAAAGCCATACCTTCAATAGAAGAAAGATTACGTTCTCGTTTCGAAGGAGGAATGATTGCAGATATTGGCTATCCTGACTTTGAAACGAGATTAGCTATTTTACAGGCCAAAAGTCAAAACGTTGGAGTTGCTATTGATGAAAAAGTTCTACGTTACATTGCCGAGGTGATACCTAAAAATATTCGGGAAATAGAAGGCGCTCTTAATAGGATTATCGCCCATAGCCGCTTAAAAGATCATCCTTTATCTTTAGAGGAAAGTAAAAAAGTTCTCGCTTTGATTGTTAATAATATGCACCAATATATTCCCTTGAAAGAAATCATCAAAAAAATAGCTTCTTTTTATGATTTAAGTGAAAGTGAACTTTTCAGTCATTCTCGGAAAAAAGAATTAGTGAAACCCCGACAAGTGGCCATGTACATTCTGCGGGAAGAATTAAGATATTCCTATACTAATATTGCTGAAAAAATCGGCCATCGCGACCATACCACTGTCATTCATGCCTGTAAAAAAATAGGAGAAGAAATCAATAAAAATCCTGTTTTCAGCCAGGAGATTACTTTACTCAAAGAAATGTTATATAATCAATAGAGATGAAGATGTTGATAAAATGTCGATAATTGTGGGGTAAGCCATCTTGACAAAATATAGAAAGAAAAGCCAAAAAACTAAAGTTCAATATTATCCCCTGAATATAAGATCCATATCAATTATTTATCCACTCTTTTTCCCAAAAAATTCTCAAAAAATAGCCTGTAGATAAATCATTAATTCTCCTTATCCCCAATTCTTCTTTCCTTTATAATAATATTAATAATATATATATTGTATAATAATTAAAACAAATAAATAAAAAAATATGAAATTCATTTCTTTAGTAGAAAATTTAAGAAGAGCTATAAATTTAGCTGAAAGAATAACTGGAAAAAATTTGACTCTTCCTGTTTTGAATAATATCTATTTAACCACTAATAAAAACGAACTTCATATTTTAGCTACTGATTTAGAATTAGGGATTGAATTAACTGTTAGTGGCAAAGTGGAGAAAGAAGGCCAAGTAGTAATTCCTGCTAAAACTTTTGCTAATTTTTTGAATAGTCTGACGGAAGAAAAAATTATCCTTGAAGCAGAAAAACAATCCTTGAAAGTTAAAAGTGAAAATTATGAAGCGCTGTTTCAGGGTATTAATCCGGAAGATTTTCCTATTATTCCTGAAGTGAAAACGGAAAAATGCATCGAAGTTGATAAAAATGTTTTTTGCGATGCGGTCAGCCAAGTATTACCAAGTATTGGTTATATTTCCACCAAGCCTGAACTCAGTGGAGTATATTTAAAGCTGGAAAAAAACGTTTTGACTTTAGTGGGAACAGATAGTTTTCGATTAGCGGAAAAGACCATTACTGATAAAGATTTCAAAACGAATATCAAAGACAATTTGGAAATAATCATTCCTCTGAAAACTATGCAGGAGGTCTATCGGATTAGCCAGGAAGGGCCAGAAGATATTAATTTTACTAAAATTTATCCGGAAGTTAACCAGGTCCAATTTTCCTTTAAGAATAGCGGCGAAATAAGACTGGTCTCCCGTTTAATTAATGGCCGTTTTCCTGAGTATAGCTCAATTATTCCTCAGGAATTTGAGAATAAAATTACGGCTAATAAAAAAGACTTGGCTGATGCCGTCAGAGTGGCAGGTTTATTTTGTGGCAAAATCAATGATATCAAATTGACCATCAATCCTAATCAGAAAAAAATTATCATTGAAGCTCAGGATCCTTCTTTGGGCAAAAGTCAAAATACTCTTTCCATTAAAGCAATTAAGGGCCCATCCTTGGAGATTAGTTTCAATTACAGATTTATTTTAGATGCCGTAAATTCGATTAGAGGTGAGGAAGTAATTATTGGTTTGAATAAAGAAAATAATCCCGGTTTATTTAAAGCTGACAAGGATAATAGCTTTGTTTATATTCTAATGCCAATCAAAATTTAGATTTAAGAATTTATGGCTTTTATTTCTTTAAGGTCTGCTCTAAGTGATTGGCTTAAAAAAAGAAAACTAAAAAGATTTTTTAACGAGGACAAAACCCTGCCTGTCAAACGGACAGGAAGAAAAAAGGTTGTTACCTAAAAACAATTGCTGTAAGGAAATTCATTTGGTCTGAAGTATCAATGGCCTCGATTTTTATTTCATTCTGGTCTTTGATTTTATCCTGAGGAAGGGAATAATAATAGTGATTATCATTGCCTTTCTCCAAATCACCTAAAAGTTCCTGATTCAAATAAAGGACCGCTTTTTTAATTTCCAGAGAACTAGTAATCACAACATTTAAGCGGAAATTATTATTCAGAAAATCGCCATTTTGTGGATAGACTGGAGTAATTGTTGGGGCATCAGGAAAAGTAATTATTTGATCCTCTGTTAAGTCTAGGGGAACGTAATCAGGGCCAGGGTTCAGATTATATTCTGAATTAAAATTCGGAATATTTTGCTGAGCCCATAACAAAACTGGTGTTTCCCAATTCCAGAATTGGGGATCATTAGCAGGATTAGTTGGAGCCGGACCCGAGATATTATTTTTATCCACATAATAAAGAATATTATGGAGTTCTTTGACGGTTTTGATTTCATTGGTATTGAGATTTTTATACTCCCTATTAACTAGGTATTGACCATTAACCATGGGTTTGGGAATTTGAGAGACATTATAAGGCAGAGGTTTGGTAAATTGTCCCGGAGAGTAAAATTCAAAAGCTTTCTCCATAAATTCATGCCAGCAAGGTGCAGCTACCATGGCGCCTGGAGCTCCACTGGGGGCTACTGGAGACCGATCATTATTTCCTGCCCAAACCCCAGCAGCTAAACTAGTGGTATAACCCAAAGTCCAGGCATCACGGTATTGGGAATCAGTGCCAGTTTTAGCAGCGACCTCAAAATTAGGGAAATAAAGTTTATTATTCCAACCAAAAGTTGGCGCTCGGCTAACATTGTCTGATAAAATACTGTTAATCATGCGGGCAATCTGAGGATCTATTATTTGTTTACTTTGGAGAGAAAAATCCTGGAGAACATTGCCTTGACTATTTTCTTGACTTTGTTTTATTTTTAAAATTGCTGTTTGGGGATGAGAAATTCCTTCTTGACTAAAAATCGTATAAGCATGAACCATTTCGATTAATTTTACTCCTCCTCCTCCTAAAACTAAGCTTAAGCCATAATGTTCAGGAGGCTCAGTTAAGGTGCTAATGCCAAAATCTTTGGCTGTCTGAATGACATTTTGAATTCCTGCTAAATAGAGGACTTTCACCGAGGGAATATTTAAAGATTGAGCTAAAGCTTGCCTAAAAGTGACCGGTCCCCTGGTTATACTATCATAATTAGTTACTGGATAAGGGTTATTAGGGTCAGTGGAAAAATTAGCTGTCACCCCATTTAAGGCCGTGTCAAAAATAACACTTTCCGGAAGAAGCCCCTTCTTAAAAGCTGTGGCATAAACAATGGGTTTAAAAGAAGAACCTGGTTGACGAATACTTAGAGTGGCATTAACATTACCTTCAGCTTCCATATTCCAGTAATCACGCGAGCCAACCATAGCTAAAATTTGTCCAGTTTGGGGATCTTCAGCCAAAAGAGCCAAATTCTTGGCCCCAATATTTTTTTCATTATAATCCCCGTATTTTTTAACAGTTTCTTCGGCAATATTCTGCAAATCCATATCAAGGGTAGTGATAATGGTATAACCTCCTTGCTCTAAATCTTCTTCTGAAAATTGACCATACAACAGCTCTCTCACATACATGACAAAATGAGGAGCTTTAAAGCCAAAACTTTGAGTAGCAAAAGTTACTTTTTCAGCCTTAGCTTTTTCTACCTCTTCTTTCGAAAAATAGTTTAAAATCTCCGTTCTGGAAAGCACCCAATTTTTTCTTTGTTCAAGTTGGTCGAGATGGGAGCCGTAAGGCGAAAGATAATTAGGTGATTGAATTAAACTTGTGAGATAAGCTGCTTCAGCCAGATCCAAATCTTTAGCTGTTTTATTAAAATAGAATTCACTGGCGGTTTCAATGCCGTAGTTGCTATAACCAAAATTAATTTGGTTAAAATACATTTCTAAAATTTGATTTTTTGTGTAATGACGCTCAATTTGAATAGTTAGAATTGCTTCTTTAGTTTTTCTGATAATAGTTTTTTGAGCAGTGAGAAAAGTACTTCTGGCTAACTGCTGAGTAATGGTAGAAGCGCCTTGCAGGTCTGTAGGATGGAATAAATTATGAACTAAAGCTCTAGCGATTGAAGAAAGCACAAAGCCACGATGTTGGTAAAAGCGATGATCTTCAGCCGCTAAAGTGGTTTTAATAATATAAGGTGAGATTTGGTCTAAATTAATCACTGTGCGTTTTTGTTCTCCATGAATTTCGTAAAGTAAAATTTTACCAGTACGGTCGTAGATTTTTGTTGACTCCACAACTTTTCTTTCTTGAAAATTTTTCGGGTCTGGTAAATTATGAGAGAGAACAAAAACAGATAGTCCTCCACCAACGAGGAAAATAATTAATAAAAAGACAGAAGTTCTAAATATTTTTTTCATTTTTAATCTTATTGATACCAGCCAAAGCTACCGCTAAGGCATCAGCCGTATCGTCTGGTTTCGGAATTTCTTTTAAAGAAAAAACCAATTGGATTAATTTTTGAACATCTTTTTTATCAGCTCGCCCGTAGCCAATAAGGTTCTGCTTAATTTCCAAAGGCGTGAGACGGATGCATGGCAATTTGTGTTTTTGAGCAGTTAAAGCAATTACCCCGGTAGCTTCGCTGATGCTCATGACTGTTTTGGCATTTTTGAAAAAGAAAATTTTTTCAATAGCTAAAACATCGGGTTTATAAGTTTTAATGGCCTTATTGATATTTTGAGAAATTTTTAATAATCTTTTTTCCTGTTCTTTTTCTTTAAGCTCCCAACAGCCATAATCAATTGGCAAAATATCTTTTTTCTTTGTTTTGAGAATGGCCCAGCCAATACGCGTTGTTCCGGGATCAATGCCTAAAATTATCATATTTTATACTCGGCATTAGAGAAAATTTCTTCGACGTCGCTATTTTCATCCAAAGCATTAAAAAGTGTCTCCAATTTATTTTTTAGCGCCTCGTCATTAATTGACACAGGCTGTTGAGCAACAAAATCAATACTCGCTTCCATTTGAATGCCCGGTAAATTATCTTCAATGAAAGTTTTTAAATTATTAAGATTAGAAACAGAAGTATAAATTTCTACTATTTCATCTTTTTCTTTAATTTCCTCAGCTCCTTTTTCAATTGTTTTTAAAGCCAAAGTGTCATTCCAATTAGCTTTGGGCACAATAAGTCTACCAGTTTCTTGAAACATATAGCGGACACTGCCGCTATTAGCCATTTTAGCATCATAACTAGAAAGCAAATGCCGTAATTCAGCTAAAGTGCGGTTTTTATTATCAGTGATTACCTGAATTAAAATAGCAGTGCCTCCCGGACCATAAGCTTCGCAAATTAATTCTTCTAATAGTTTTCCTTCGGCCCCTTCACCAGTGCCTCTTTGAATGGCGCGATCAATATTATCTTTGGGCATGCCTAAAGCCTTGGCTTTTTCTATAGCCAGACGTAATTTGGGATTGGTTTCCAAGTCACCGCCTTCTCTAGCAGCCACAGTAATTAAATTAGTTAATTTTGAAAAAGCCTTCCCCTTTTTTGGATCCTTGACAGCTTTTTGATATTTTACTTTTGCCCATTTAGAATGCCCTGACATAGGATAGAAATTAATTATTAATCATATTATTCTATAATTTTTTGCTGTTTTTTGCAAACAGGTCTTCATAAACTCAATATTTATCATTTAATTTCTTATTTTGGAAGAAATAATAAATGGTGGTATAATTTGTAAGAATTCCGAGTAATTAAAATAGTTTTAAGTAAATGAAGAAAATACTATTTATTGGGTGGATATTTTGGGTTGCCATTATAATATTTTGTGTTTTGTCACGTAATTCATACTCTGAATTTTCATATGTGAAGTCTGATTCTGGCCCACAGGAATCTCAGAAATCATTAATCATAATTCAACCAACTATAAATTACTGTGACGATAATACGATTTTTGCTGACGAAGATGATAAAAAATATTGTTTTACGAGCCCATATTTGATAAAAGACAGAGGGGTAGAGATCAATTTAACCACCAATAAAGTAACATTATATGATAAGGGGAAATTGATAAAAACATTAGATCTTTTGTATCAGTCTCCTCAAAATGTTTGGATGCAATCTCCTACAGGATTATTTCAAATTGGCACTAGGGAAAAACTACATTGGTCAACTATAGGATTAGTCTGGATGCCTTATTCTATGCAATATTACGAAGATTTTTTCCTGCACGGTATTCCCTATCGCCCTAATGGCAATTTAATTAATTCGATGGTATCTGGCGGGTGTTTAAGGTTTGAAGATAAAGTAGCAAAACAGATTTATGACTTTGTTAAGATTCAAGATCCTGTTCTGGTTTTTGCTTCCTATAATAGCTTACCTTTAAACGATGGTTTTTCTTCTCCTCTAAATATGGACGAATCTTTTATATTGCAGAGATTTTATAATCCATTGAGAATTGCTCGTCGTTTTTCAGGAGATCGTCAAAATTTGAAATTAGATTATTATAATCATACCGGAGTTGATTTAAAATTAAAGCCAAACGCCACTGATAAAAATGTTTATGCCATTAAAGATGGGAAAATTTCAAAAATTGTTTATCTGGGGAAAGAAGAAGATTACGGCATGGGGAATACCATTATTATAGAACATCAAATCAATGGTAAAACGATCTATTCTTTATATGCTCATCTTGCAAAAATTAAAGAAGATCTTAAAGAAGGGGAACAAATAAAGGGAGGCGAGTCTTTGGGTGAAATTGGAAGCAGTGGTTTTGGCTGTGAACAATATTGGCGTTTAGGCAAAAATGGCTGTGATAGTGAAAACGAGCCCAATGACCATCTTCATTTAGAAATTAAAACTCAACCAGTTCTTTACAATCCTATAGGAGGAAAAGTTTGTTTTAATAAAAATAATCAGCAAGATTTTTGTTACCGTTATGCTCCAGATCCTCTGCTTAGTAAAGGATATTTAAATCTTCTTGATTTAATTTTTAAAAAATAATTACTATCAGGGTCAATGAACAAAATTAACAAAATAGTTACTTTCATTTCATTTCTTATTATTTTATTCGGTATTTTTTCTGTTTTTAATTATTATAGTAAGGCCAGGATTATTAATTTTGACAATTCAACAGATGTCTCTTTTATGCCTAATGAAAAAGAACAAAATATTGGATCTTCAACAAATGATTTAAATAAATTAGACCAGAGCTTAGTTGAGTATAAATTAATTAGTAATATTAATTGCTCAATTTCTATTAAAAGTCAGGCTGGTTTAGGAATAATTTTAGAAAACAATCAAATTTTTTTCTCAAAAAATACTCAACAACGATTTCCTATTGCTTCTTTAACTAAATTAATGACAGCTGTGATTAGTGTGGAGAAAATACCGAAATCGTCTTTAATTACTATTACTTCCAAAGCGCAAGCTGCTTTTGGTGATTTTGGCAATTTTAAAACTGGAGAGAGATATTCTCGAGAAGATTTACTTAAAGGCATGCTTTTATCTTCTAGTAATGATGCAGCCGTAGCTTTAGCAGAACAGATAGGTTATAAAGACTTCGTTCACTTAATGAACGAAAAAGCCAAAGAGTTGGAAATGACAGAAACACTTTTTGTCGATCCAGCGGGTTTATCTTTAAATAATCGTTTTAGTATTGAGGATTTAAGTACACTAGTAAAATATATTTTAGCAAATTATCCTCAGATTTTTGAATGGACAAGAAATGACAAAATATTCATTTATGATATAGCCAATGATCAAGAAAAAATTATTTTTAATGAAAACAAATTAGCAAAAGAAAATAATTTTTTAGGAGGCAAAACAGGATTTTTGTTAACTCCTAATAAGGGTGGTTTAATCTCTTTATTCCGTTATCGTGATTATACTATATTAATTATAGTGTTAGATGGAAATTGGTATGATCGTTATCAAGATACTAAGAATATTTTGTCCTGTCTGCCAGATTAAATATAATCTACGTTAGTTTTATGACAATAGACAAAAAAAGAAATATATTTTTAGTTTTCATTTTAATAATAATTCTTTTTGCTGGATGTTGGTTCTATTCTTACTTAAAAAACAATATCCTTTTTAAAAAACAAACATCTCAACCGAACCAAGAAAATAAACAGTTAATAATATCAGGAGGCGTTGTTCCTCATCATCTTCTAGCCAACGAAATTATAGAAAAGTTTTTTCAAAAATTATCTCAATATCAAGGCATAGAAAACATAGTCATTTTGTCACCAGATCATTACAGAAAAGCCGACAAACAGAATATATTGTTTATAACGGCTACTCAAAAAGAGGGGTTTAAAATTAATGAAACCGCTATTTCTTTTTTATCAGAAAAAAATAACAGAGTTAGGACAAATGAAGCTGCTGTTTTTGAGGATCAGGGCATTACTACCCCTTTAATTTATTTATCAAAATATTTTCCAGAAACTGCCTTAATTCCAATCTTAATTTCTCCTTTAGTCACACAAGAAGAGGTAAAAAATTTAGTCAATGAGATTAATTCTATTTTGCCTGAACATACCATTATTATTGGGAGTGTTGATTTTACTCATTATTTACCAGATGCTTTATTGCGTTTACATGATGTTAAATCAATTAGAGTTCTTTCAAATTTTGAAGAAAATGAATTTTCGAATCTTGATGTTGACTCATGGCAAGCCCTTTATGGGATGCGCTACTTCGCTCAATTAAAAGGACGAGAAAAGCCTATCATTATTAATCACAAAACCTCTTTTGATTATTTTTCCGAACTCCCTTTTAATAGTCAGATTGCTCAAGAAGGAGGTACTTCTTACTTTAGTGTAATTTTTGAAGAAGGAAGAGCAGAAAAAATATCTAATCAATATAACTTATTAATTGTTGGAGATATTATGATGGGGCGAGGAGTTCAAAAATTTACCGATCAATTCGGCCTGTCTTATCCTTTTGAAAATATAAAAAATATTTTTAAGGGGATAGATATTATTTTGGGAAATTTAGAGGGACCGGTGACGGAAGAAGCACCTTTAATACCGCTTAGTTCAATGAGCTTGGTTTATTCTGTTGAAATCGTTCAGGAACTTAAAAAAATAGGATTTAATTTGTTGACCCTTGCTAATAATCATTCACTAGATAAGGGAGAAAAAGTTTTAGAACAGACGAGAAATTATTTATTAGATTACGGCATTCAACCATTAGGAGATTACCGCTCTTGTGATAAAAAGTATTACTATCGTTATCATAATATTTTATTCATAGGAGCCAATCTTGTCTATAAAAATCAATATTGTGTGGCAGAAATAGAAAAAAATATCAAAGAAATTAAACAAAAAGATCCGTCGGTTTTTATTATTATTATTCCTCATTGGGGGATAGAATATGTTCATCGGCCAAATATTTTTCAAGAAGAAACCAGCCATACTTTAATTGATGCCGGAGCTGATTTAATTGTTGGCCATCATCCTCATGTGGTTCAATCAATTGAAAAATATAAGGATAAATTAATTTTTTACTCTTTAGGCAATTTTGTGTTTGATATGTACGGGTCTAAAGATGTTCAACAAGAGTTAGCCTTAGGTATTGATTGGCAAGATAATCAAGTGACTCTCTATTTAATTCCTCTAGAAAGCAATAAAAGCCAATTGTCTTTGCTTCAGGCTAAAGAGCAAGAAGATTTTTTAAATTGGTTAGCTCAAATTAGTTCTCCTGTTTTGCTTGATAGTATTAAAAATGGTATAATATTATATACCAATAAAATGCAAGATTTTAAAACAAAATAATATGAATAAAAAAATTATTTTAATTATTTGTCTTTTCGTAATAATAGGGGCGGGGGCTTCCTTTCTCTATTTTTACCAGACAAAACAGGAAAATAAAACTAATGTTTTAGAACAACTATCATTAAAATCGATATTTAAAACTGCTTTAGCCCAAGAAAAACTTTTGATTCAAGCAAAGGATATTATTTTGAAACCAATCCAAATAAATCCCCAAATACCATCATATTCTTTGCCTTTAACGCTCTCCCAAATTGATAATTTTAATAGAGTCTCCCAATATATTAATTTCCCCCAGTCAGTTTTAAGCAGTTTGCAAAATAAAGGTTTTGTTATTTTTCCTTCAACGGTTCTAAATGCCAAATATACTTCCGATTTCGAAACTGATAATTTTGAGACACTTTACTCTTATTTGAAACAGTTTGGTGGATGTTCTGAATCGTTCCATTGTACTGAGGCGGAAAAAAAGCAGGGGTTAGCAGTGCCTCTTTTTATTACTAGCGATACAGCACTTCATTATTACCATTTGATATTTGATTCGTCATTGATGAGGATGGAAAGAGATATCTTTTTTGATGGTTTATGGCAATTTGATAAGACTATGCTTAGCAAATCGATAGAAGAATATAAAAATACCACTGATGGGACAATAAGAGAGGCAGCTCGTAAAAATATGGCTTATTTCTCTGTTGGTTTAAGATTACTACAACCAATAGACAGTCAAATCACTACTGCCCAGAGATTGAAAGATAAATTAGCAGAGCAAAATAATTATCAAGTCTATTATTCTATTATAGCAAAATGTGGCGCCACTAATACTCAATGTATTAGAAACTATATTGAAACAAATTTACCTAATGAATTTTCTAAGAATGCCTTAGAAAAATATCAATTTGAAGTGCCTAATGAAGTTAAAGATGAAGTAGAGCAGGAAATAGCTTTGATAAATAAGCACGAAGGTTCAGAAAATTCTCCCATTTTCCTTTATAAAGAGGATTATTCTCAATATGTACCTCGGGGCCATTATACTCAAGGAGAAAAATTAAAAAATTATTTTAAAGCTATGATGTGGCATGGACGAGCCACTATGCTAGTGAAAGGGTCTGAACAATTGAAGAAAGGACAATCTAATTGTTTAAAAACTGGGATTATTTCAATTGAAGATGCTAAAATTCAGACTAGTCAAGCTGTTTTGATTAGTAAATATTTTGGAAATGATGAAAATTTGCAAAAAATTTGGCAAAAAATTTACGCGATCACTTCGTTTTTTGTTGGTTATTCCGATGATCTTGGCCCTTATGAATATTTATCAGTAATGAATAAAACTTTACAAGGTAAAGAGATAACTGAAGCAGATATGTCCCAAATTCAGAACAATATTCTTACCTCTTTGCCAAATCCTAAAATTTATAGTGGCTTAGGGGATTGTATTTTAACCCAAGTTGATACTCAATCTCGCAGCGAAGAAGCCAATCAGTATTTACAAAATACTAAAGGCTTTAGATTAATGGGACAGCGCTATGTTTTAGATTCTTATTTAATGGGGCAATTAGTTTCTCCGTATTCAGGCTATTATAGCGGCGATAAAAATAATTTACCTTTTACTGCAGTAGCAACAGGAGTGGGAACTACTGTTAGGGGGTTTCCTCGAGGACTAGATGTTATGGCTTTGTTAGGATCGGCTAGGGCAAAATATTGGCTTCAAACTTTAGGTGATGATAATTATACTGATTATGATAAAGTTTTTAATTCTCTGCATACCGAAGTAAGCAATTTATCTAATGAAGATTGGTTTAAAAATTTATATTTTGCCTGGCTTTATACCTTGCAGCCATTGTTTGAGAAATTTGGCAGTGGTTACCCGACATTTATGCAGCAAGAATCATATTCTGATAAATTACTTACTACTGCCTTGGCTTCTTGGACCGAATTACGGCATGATACCATTTTATACGTGAAGCAAAGTTATACCATGTCTGAGGGAGGGTTTGGGCCAGAAATACTTCCTAGTCGAAGCTATCTTGAACCTCTCCCAGAATTTTACAATCGATTATTAGCTTTGGTACAAATGACTAATACTGGCTTAAAATCCCTTCTTTCTGAAGAAGAATGGCAAAAGGTGTTTCCTTCAAATGTTTATATTGATACCAATCAAAAAAGTAATGTTTTAGACTATTTCTCTTCAGTTTTAGAACAACTATTAACTATTAGCGAGCAAGAATTAGAGAATAAAGAACTTACTGAAAAACAATACGAATTTTTAGATAACTTTAATGATACTTGTGATACTTTAATTAAAGGACTAGTTGGGAATTTGAAGGGGGCAGAGGTTTTTGAGGGGATGGACAAGATTCTTAAGACAACTTTAGTAGCCGATGTTCATACAGATGGCAATACTGGACAAGTTTTAGAAGAAGGAACTGGCAAATTAAAAGCTATGATGGTTGCCTATCGCCTGCCAGACGGCAGAATAAATGTTGGTATTGGTCCTGTCTTTAGCTATTATGAATTTAAACAACCAATGGATCAGAGACTGACAGATGAAGCTTGGAGAGTCTTATTAAATCAAAATCCTCCTCAAGAGCCAAAATGGATTCAAAATTACACAGTAAAATAAAGCTTAAAACCCGCTTTTAAAGAGCGGGTTTTAAGTTATTCAATTCTTGAAGTTCAAAATATTGGCTAAATTTCATTTTTACCACCTTGAAAAAAGGGTAATTTTAGAGTAAAATTTTAATATAGATAATATAAATATTGTGAAAAATGGAACTTAATCAAATCAAAATTTTGGCTGAAAAGGGAATGTCCCCTGTTACTAATCAAAAGGATTTAGAAGCTTGGAGAATTAAATATCTAGGACGGAAAGGCGAGCTGTCGATATTTTTCGATTCCTTTAAAAATCTCTCTCTGAAAGAAAAAAAAGAGCAAGGGGATAAAGCTAATAGGATTAGACAATTTTTAACTTCACTTTATGAGCAAAAAAAAACAGATTTAGAGGTAGAGTCTTTGGGGCATCAAATTTTTGATATTACCAGACCAGGACAACGGATAAAAAAAGGACATCTTCACCCCTTGACCTTAATTTTGCGAGAGATTGTTCATTCCTTTGAAAAAATAGGTTTTGAAATCATTGAGGGTCCAGAAATCGAAACCGAATATTATAATTTCGATGCTTTAAGAATCCCAGAAAATCACCCAGCCAGGGATATGTGGGATACGTTTTGGATTAATTCTAAACTACTATTAAGAACTCATACCAGTCCCATGCAGATCAGATATATGGAAAAACATCAGCCACCTTTGCGAATTATTGTTCCTGGCAAATGCTTTCGTTTTGAAGCCACTGACACCCATCATGAGTTTCAATTTCACCAGGTTGAAGGTTTAATGATAGGCGAAAACATTAGTTTAGCCAATTTCAAATTTATCATTAGAGAAGTGATCGAAGATATTTTTAAACATCAAGTAGAGCTTCGTTTTCGACCCAGCTATTTTCCTTTTGTCACGCCAGGTCTGGAAGTTGATGTTAAAATGAAGTCCAAAGCCAACAACGAATGGTTAGAAATTATGGGCGCTGGTATGGTTCATTCTCAGCTATTTAAAAATGTTGGCTATGAAACGAATCATTGGCAAGGTTTTGCTTTTGGTTTAGGGGTGGAAAGAATTGCTATGATAAAATATGGCATCGATGATATCCGATTATTTTTTGGTTCTGATATTCGTTTTCTTGAACAATTTTAATTTTTAATATGAAATTTTCTTACTCTTGGCTTAAAGATTTAATAAAATTTAAAGAATCACCAGAAAAACTGGCCGAGCTTTTAACTTTATATTTGGCTGAAACTAAAGTAGCTTTTCGCCAGAAAAGAGTTATTTTTGATGTTGATTTATTGCCTAATCGAGTAGCTGATGCCTCGGGCCATTTAGGTTTAGCTCGGGAAATTTCAGCGATTTTGGGTGAAAAATTCAATTATCCTCAAATTAAATTAAAAGAAGAAAGACAAACAACGAAATCATGGATCAAGGTAACCATCAAAAGCCCTTATTGCAGGCGTTATTTAGCTCGGACTATCTGGCACGTAAAAGTTAAATCATCTCCTCAGTGGTTGAAAGAAAGACTTGAGGATTGTGGCTTACGACCAATCAATAATATTGTTGATGCTGCTAATTATGTCATGCTTTTAACCGGTCAACCGCTGCATGTTTTTGATTTTCAAAAAATTGCTTTTAACAAAGACAAGAAAAAAGAAATTATCATTCGCCAGGCTAAGAAAGGAGAACAAATAATTACTCTTGAAAGACAACCATACAAATTTAAAAAAAGTAATTTATTAATTTGCGATCAAGAAAAACCAATAGCTCTGGCTGGCATTAAAGGTGGATTAGCAGCTGAAGTTGATAAAGATACACGTTTCATTATTCTTGAAAGCGCTAATTTTGATGGAGCTAATATTCATTTGACCTCTAAAGAATTAGGATTAAAAACTGATGCTTCTTGGAGATTTGAACATCGTCTGGATCCTGATTTAGCAGCTTATGCTGTTGATATTTTAACCCAGCTCATTCAGCAAGTAGCTGAGGGAGAAATCTTAAAAGGCAAAATAGATGTCCTTAATTACCCTTCTCGCAAAATTGTTATTCCCATTAATTTTGCTGGTTGGGAAAAATTTCTTGGCTGGCCTATTTCAAAAAGGGAAATTATAAAAAAATTAAAACTTTTAGGTTTTAGCTTAGTAGAAAGAAAAACCTACCTTTTAGTAAAACCTCCTTTATACAGAAATGATATAGAAAATAGAGAAGATGTGATAGGTGAGGTAGCTCGGCTCCAGGGTTTTAATCAGACTCCTAGCTTATCTCCTAAGGAAGAACTGACTCTTCCAGCCAAAAATGAATTTTGGGAATTCAAGGAAAAAATTAAAGACTGGTTAAGGGCTTATCATTTGGAAGAAGTCTATAATTACTCCTTAATTTCTCAAAAAGAGAGAGAAATTTTAGCCAAGAATTGGCAAGACAAATTGATTGCCTTAGCTAATCCCCTGAGCAATTTATATTGTTATCTTCGACCAACTCTTCTTTTCAATTTCTTAAAAAATATTAAGGATGATTTTCGTTTTACTGATAAAATCAGATTTTTTGAAATAGGAACAATTTATCACTGGAGAGCTAAAGAAAAAGAAGAAACTGTTTTTGGCGGGATTCTGGCGCGTAAAGAAAAAATCTTAAAACAACCTCTTTTTTATGAGGCCAAAGGCATTATTGAAGGACTGCTTGCTGATTTAGGGATTAATGAGAATGATTATTCAATTAAACCGGTTGAAAAAACAGCATACTCCTCAATCTTAGAAAAGGGCATGGCGCTCTATGTCAAAAATCAATTGCTCGGAGTTATAGGTTTGCCTCAAAAGAAATTTTTAAAAAATTATGACGTGGAAGGTGAAATAGTCTTCTGGGAAATAAAACTTTTAGTTTTGCTGGCCTTAGAACAGGCAGAAAGGGAGTACGAACCCTTGCCTCAGTATCCAGCAGCGATTCGCGACATTTCTTTTATTATTAAAAAAGATATTTTAATTGATCAGATCTCAAAAACCATTCAGGAATCTGCTTCGTATTTAGAAGATGCAGATTTATTTGATATTTATGAAGGAAAAAATTTATCGCTTGGAAAACAAAGCCTATCTTTCCATTTAATTTTTCGTTCTTCAGAAAAAACTTTAAAAGCCGAAGAAGTAGATAAAGAGATGAAGAAAATCTATCAGGCTCTAAAAAAAATTGGAGCGGAAATCCGTTAAGACTATGCCTAAAAAACTAAAGGAAAAACCAGTAAAAATTAGCAAAAATACCATTGCTGATAATGGCGAAAATTCTTATACCGCTAAAGATATTTATGTCTTAGAAGGTTTAGAGCCAGTCAGACGCAGGCCAGGAATGTATATTGGTTCCACTGGAGTTGATGGTTTGCACCATTTGGTTTGGGAGGTAGTGGATAATTCTATTGATGAAGCGATGGCTGGTTTTGCCAAAAATATTCAGGTGGAAATTTTGGCTGAAAACAAAATTGCTGTCACTGATGATGGTCGGGGTATTCCGGTTGATATTCATCAAAAAACAAAAAAATCTGCTTTAGAAACCGTGCTTTGTACTTTGCATGCTGGCGGCAAATTTGGCGGCAAATCTTATAAAGTAGCTGGTGGTCTTCATGGAGTGGGTGTTTCTGTAGTCAATGCTCTGTCAAAATTTCTTCAGGCAGAAGTTTATCGCAATAATACTATTTATACTCAAGAATATTCTCGAGGCAAACCAACAACTAAAGTAAAAAAAGATGGAAAGAGTTCCCATCCTGGCACTAAGATTACTTTTGAACCAGATCCGGAAGTTTTTAAAGAAATTAAATTTGATCTGAAAAAAATTCTCGATCATTTGCGCCAACAAGCTTATCTAACGCCCGGGGTGACTATTAAGGTGAAAGACGAGAGAACGGGAGCTATTCTTCCTTCATATATGTTTCATTTTGAAAGCGGCATTATTACTTTTGCTCGCTATTTAGCTCGGAATTTTAAACCCTTGACTGATATTTTTTATATTAATCGGGAAAAAGATAATATTATTGTTGAGGTATCTCTTTTGTACGTTGATGACAATGAAAGTACAGAATTAGCTTTTGCCAATAACATCAACACCCCTGAAGGGGGAATGCATTTAACTGGTTTCCGTTCGGCTTTAACTAGAGTTTTAAATGACTATATCAGGACCAATGAATTAATGAAAAACAATGATAATGGTTTTATTGGCGATGATGTGAGGGACGGTTTAGTGGCTGTCTTGAGTATTAAATTAAAAGAACCGCAATTTGAAGGTCAGACCAAAGCTAAATTAGGTAATCCTGAAGCTCGGACAGCAGTGGAGCAAGTTTTGGGAGACAGCTTCAAAGAGTGGCTGGAAATTCATAAAGACGATGCTAAAAGAATTATTGAAAAATGTTTGCTTTCAGCTCGGGCTCGCCAAGCGGCTAAAAAGGCTCGGGAAAACATCTTGAGAAAAGGAGCTCTTGAAGGTTCTTCTTTGCCAGGCAAATTAGCGGATTGTATTTCCAGAAATCCGGAGAATGCTGAATTATTTCTGGTAGAGGGTGAATCAGCCGGAGGGTGTTTTTCTGGAAATACAAAAATTGCTCTTCTGGACGGCAGGAATATTAGTTTTAAACAGTTGGTTGAAGAGCATAAACAAGGAAAGAGAAATTATTGCTATACAATTAAAAAGGATGGACGCATCGGAATTTCTTTAATAGAAAATCCGAGAAGAACAAAAAAAGAGGCCTCGGTTATAAAAGTTTTGCTGGATAACGGCGAGGAAATAATCTGCACCCCAGACCATAAATTTATGTTGAAAGACGGAAATTATAAGGGAGCCCAAGATTTAACTGTGGAAGAT
>Ga0210006_1001112_pt1 | contig 18966 bp, 16 predicted proteins | sample CryGey02umfilter_2_FD_185452 | JGI IMG/M metagenome (GOLD analysis project Ga0210006, IMG submission 185452) | Groundwater microbial communities from aquifer in Utah, USA - Crystal Geyser 4/10/14 0.2 um filter (SPAdes) (version 3) | ecosystem: Environmental > Aquatic > Deep subsurface >... | reverse complement strand
AACAACAATGTACGCACGATACTTTTGTTCTCTTGTCACAAAATCGTTGAACTCATTACTAGTTTCAAAACCCAAAAACTTTGTGGGGCTAGAGAATACTATTGGCTTTCGAATAAGGGATAATCCAAGTAAATTAATGGGGCGGGGGGAAGAAATGAAATGCAAATCTACAAGTTGATCTAGTAGGTAAAACTTGGCTATAAACCATACCCTATAAAAGACGCCTACAATTCGGGGAAATATGCCCTTAGGAGCGCAATTCGGAAAGAGAGTCGTTCGATTCAAATACGCCTTATTTGTATGATCAAAAAGAAGTGCAACATCCTTACTTATACCATCAGACATTAGACTCAATGAGTCCGTTTTAGGGGTATAATAAGCTACTTTTAACCTGATTTTTGACATATAACTACCCACTCAAAACAGTTCCCTTTATCACTCGAAACAGTCTCGATATTACTATACAAGGTCACAATAATTGATCCTAATATTTTGTTCTTTTTTGCTAAATGGTTAAACTTTGTTAACGAAAAAATACGATCTAAATACCTCACCACACTTGACCGATAAACTGGAACAAGAACAGTATTTGTAAATCCTGCAGAATCTAACTCCTTCAATAAAGACTCTCGTTCCCACAACTCATCATAGATTGGCTTATCAACAATATTGGCTTTCCCTATGCCAAACCTCTCTTTAACACTAACTGGTGCACGGAGATTTAAGGCTTCAAAAATAAATGCCCCTTTGGGCTTCAAAGATTTTAGTATTTGTTTATAAAGTAATTGTCGTTCCCCAACGTTAAAATGTCTTATGAACCGAAAACTATAAACTAAGTCAAAATTAGACTCAAATGGCAAATTAAAAGCATCACCCTTCATCATTTTCCAAACTGAAGGATCTAGAATCTGGCCTGAATACCTGAGCATCTCTTCACTGTTATCAAACGCTACACCACGGCGAATATTTTTAACATTTTTTGATACACGACCAGTTCCTACCGCTAACTCCAAAACACTATCTACTAAGCCCTTATTTTGGCAATACTTGTTCACTTCTTCAACCTCGGCTTGATGGACCATTCGTGGTAAAGGAGCTTCAAATCTCAAAGCATCGTACTCCGAGACAATATTTTTTTTGGTATAAATCTCCTTAATCTCGGAAGGTGTTTGGTACGTTGACATTGTGAAATTATATCATTTTGAAAGAACCCTTTTACTGTTAGCCATAAATTCTGTTAATTTATAATACTCAAAAGCAATTACGATTAATAAGCTCACAAACAAAAAGGTCACAAAACGGTATATCAAAGATACACCAACCCATTGCCAGAAGAAAAACAACAGAGAGTATGCCAAAATATGCACCAAACCTTGGCGCATAAGATTTTTGTCAAGATAGGGTTTATATACAAACTGTTTACCAACAACAACGTACATAATAATCGTTAAACAAATCTCGGTAGAAACTGTTGAAATCGCTGCTCCTAGAATACCAATTTGAGGAATCAAAATTAAATTTAGTATCGTATTCATTAATGCAGCAAACACCGTTATTTTACCGTAAAGTTTCTCCATTTTTGTAGCCAGCATTAGTATGCCGACGTTGGAATGCATATAAACCAACATTACTGAAATAGACAAGATACAAAGAACAACCATATTTTCTTGAGTAATAAAGACATTGCTGTACAGTAATAAAACAAGTTCTTTTCTGAATCCAATTATAAAAGCAGTAAAAAAAACTCCTGCAAATAGCAATAACTGGCTTGATGATTTGAAAAAGAATGTTACCAACTCCGTTGATCCACTTTTCACAAAACGAGATATCGCTGGATACACCCATGTCTGAAAGATTGCGGTGAATCCTATAACCAAAAGTACGATTTTATACATTGCAGAGTAATTGCCCACATCAACGGAAGACTTAAAAACCTGTAGCAAAATCGTATCCATCGAATAATAAATCTGTATCGCTATCGTTGCATACAAAAAAGGTATTCCTGCCTTTGTTAACCTTCTCGCAACATCTTTTCTTACTGAAATATGGAAATTCCCGACTAATCTTACTAACAAAAACAAACTTAAAATCACACCGAAAAGGTATGATATTAGTCTAACAAGACCAAAATCCGAAAAACCCAAACCATAACCAATTACGCCAATACCCCCGAGCATAAATAAAACTGCAATTGAACCTTCCACTAGCATATGTAAAAACATTTTTTCGTACGCTAAATACACGTAACTTGTATTCCATGCATACGCGATCGAACCCACAGAAATACTCAAAGTTAACCACCTAACCTCTGGTGAAATTGGAAGTAACCACAATAAAGCTGTACCACATGCTGTAACAACTACTGCAATCACAGTTCGAATACCAATGAGATGAGATACAAACTCTTTTGCTTTTTCAGGAAATAATGCTACTTCTCTCACTGCAAATTTCGATAAGCCAAAATCTTGTATAAGAAGTATGTACACAACATATGCTGACGCGAAAGAAAACATACCCAAGGATTCGGGACCTAGCTGTTTTGCGATATAAGAAAAAAGAATAATACTCGAAAGTCTCTTTATGAGCTCCTCGACCCCCAATGAAAGTATATTTTTTATATTCTTGTTCATGCCATATGATTAACTAAACAATAGTAGGACAAAATGGTTTTGAATCTTTAATGATCCGCGCTTTCCTCAGATTTTGACAATATAATAACAACTGCAACGAGTAACCAGAACAGGTATGCAATTTTTGATGCTCTAAACGCATCCACAAAAAAACCTTCAATAATAAGACCAATTATTCCAGAGAACATACCTATGAGAATCACCCTAATATTGATACTAGAGGTTTGATCACTTGCAGTCTTAATATTCCTAAGTATGCTCCACAGTAGGTAGATGAATACTAAAATACCTAAAACTCCCAACTCAGCTAATAGTGTCAAGTATTCGCTATCCACCCCAACCCCAACAACTGAAAACCCACCGCCCAAAAGAGGATTAGCAAGCCATGCATTTATAGCTAATGGCCACACGGTTTTTAACCTAAAAGAAAGAGAGGCATCGGTATGAGCAAACATCTTCTCCACATTTACTTGAACTTTTGGCGTTTGGGTTGGTACTTGCGTTGGTAGCTGCGTAGGTAAACCATTCCTTGGTGGTGTTTGGGTTGGAAGCTGGGAAGGTAATATCACACCTCTCGGAGTTTGTGTTGGTAAGCGGGATGGTGTCTGCGATGGCATTCCCGTAGGTACCTGTCCCTTTCCAAGAGTCGGTAAATTGGACGGAGTATCTATCTTATTCCCTCCTTTATCTTTCTCGACTAAAAAGAAAATACTAGTATCATGCTCTGTCGTAAATTGCTTGAATAGACGAGCCCTTTCAGCAGAATTATCAATATACTGGGATAGACCATCTTGAAATTCCTTGCCCTCAAAATACGGTAGAGACGATAAATATTTAGTATTCAGCTCTCCTATTAGCTGATTACTCCTATAGAGCATTAGTGGAGAAATAAGTAAAGGTATTACGACAACAAAAGATAACAATATCACACTCACTTTCCATTTTTTGGTAAGAAATGCGGTCGCGACAATCGATACCATTAACGCTGCCAAAGGTATTCTAGCATTTACATATGATAGAGATATCAGTCCAAACACAAAAACACAAAAACATAGCAATTTAATCACGCCATTTTTTAATATTGAAAAGATTGTTGCAGCCATCGACAACATCAAAACATAGTAGGCACCAATTTCATACGGACCAGAAAATGCAGCAAATACCCGATCATTTACTTTGACATACTCATATGAATAAAACCCTCCACCATAGCCACCTACAACACCAAATAGTTGCAAAAATGTATACAACGCTATGGGAAAAACCAAGATAATCAGCCAATAAATCAAACGTCTAGCCTGAGTAGTAGAAGTTATAGTTACAAGCCCCACATATAAAGGAATCAAATATTCAATCCACCTGAATACAAACCCAAATCCTGTAAGAGGATTAATCGTACCCATGAGCGAACCCAACGTTGTTGAAAATACGAGAGACAAAACAAAAAAACCAACAATACCAAGTATTCTATGATACTTTGGTCTCAAATCTCTTTTTAAGTACAAACCCAATGTTACCGTTACCAAAAATAACCCTACAGTCACCAGATCATCAATTCGAATCGGGGTTGCAACAGTTGAAATAAAATAAACAGGTATCTTAGGAAAAAGAAGAATGAATGCGATGTATAGAAATATTAAGTGTTCAAAAATCCAATTTTGCACATATATTCCATTAAAGGGTCGCTGAAATATTTTCCTAATTTTTGGTAAACGGATACTAGAAAACATGACGTATTGAATTAATCACCGTTAGCCATGCTTGCCTCCATTTATCAAGATTATAGTTAGTTCGAACCTCTTGCTGTTGAGTTTTTCCAACTACATTCCTTGTTTGGTACGTTTCAATCATCACCCGTGCAAGATCATCGGCTGTCGTTTCTGATTGTGCAGTTGGTAAATCGGCAAGTCCTTGCGCATTAGTAGAAACCGTTGCTGTACCACACGCCATACTCTCAAGAGCAGAAAGTGAGGTACCCTCTCGTTGAAGAGTTGGAACAACTGTCATTTCACAAGCGTTATAAACAGAGGGCATTTTTGCCCATGGAATACTCCCTTTAAAAACGACTGCACCATTAAGATTATGTTTTTGAATTAAGGATTCAAGGTAATTTTTATACTCCGCGTCTCCACCACCACCAACAACAACAAGTGTTGTTTCGGGGAATCTTTCCTTAAATGTGGCAAAACCCTCTATTGAAAGATGAATACCCCTGGCATGTGAAATATTACGAGGGACTACAATTGCATGTTCGGGAAAATCAGTTGCAGGTTTAATATTCGTAAACACAGTAGTATCAACACAATTTGGTATAAACCATTTACCTGGCAGAACTTCTTCAAACATGTGTTCTTTTGGTTTGATAGTAACCCCAAGTTGTCTAAAATAATTGGTATCGTTGGCAACCAAATATGTAAAATGCTTAAACGACCACTTCGCAATTCGTATCTTTAATCTTTGAGACAATGATGTCGCGGGAATATCCCACTCACAACCGTGCGATAAAACGATTACGTTCTTTTTCCAAAATAAGGGCAGTGAATGAAAGGCATAATGGCAGATAAGAGCATCTTCTTCTTTTAAACTATTAACTTTCAGGGGAAGCAATAAATTAAACCACCATAAATCAAGGGCCCTACCACCTTTTAACCATTTAGGAGCATGAGGAACAAGCTTAAGTTCAGGATCATCTACGTTATCGTCAAACTGATACACTCGTTGCTCGTGACCTTCAGTCTTAAAAATCTCGTATAAATTAGCAAGATATGTTTGTGCACCTCCTGTTATTGGTTTGTACTCTGTTGCAACGTGTCCGATTTTCATGTTAGTTTGGCAATTTGTTGATTTCTATTCCACACATAATACCCTAAATAGTATGCATGGCGAAACCCAACCCATCCATCAAGAAATCCAAGCTTTCGGAAATACACATTCACAAAACGTAGAACCGGTCGTAATCGTTCTTTTAGAGTTAGTACCTTGCCCTCTTTTACAAAAACTTCTGCTTCGAGTTTTGAGTATGTAAGAATCTTCTCCATAAGGTGATCAAAATCCTTATATGAGTAATGTATGATAACTCCCTGAAGTTTTTGTTCGTTTGTAACCTCAACAACTTCATGAACCACCCCTCCAAACTGCCCTTTGTCCTTTCTAAAAAGCCTTGTATGCCAATCGTTCTGAAGTCCCCCATAGCGAAACAATTTTTCACCAATATACGTTTCAAATCGAATCGAATAACCATCCACATTAGAATGTGAAACTACGGTCGATATTTCTTTGGCAAGTTCAGGAGTAACAACCTCATCGGCATCGAGACTTAAAATCCATTCATTGCGAGCTTTACTAATTGCAACGTTTTTTTGTTTTCCGTACCCAAGCCAATCTTGAACGTAGACATCCGAAGTAAATGTACGGGCAATTTCTTCCGTTTGATCAGAAGATGAACCATCAACGACAACAACAATCTGATCACACCACGCAACTGATTCAAGCGTTCGCGCAAGTGTGTCAAAAGCATTTTTTGCAATTAGTACGGCTGAAACTTTAGTCATATTGTTTTTCGTGATTCAACTTAACTGTACCATCATTTTTTACTGCAATACACTCCTATTACTCTTGACAACCACCCCGGAATTGTTTAATCTATAAGTAGATAGTCACCATAAACGGTTACTTACGATATATGAAACAAACAATTCTTTCTACTCAACAAAGCGCTCTACTTGAGGATTTAATCGTCAAGTATGGTCAAATTGTCACTTCCGAGCAGATCTATGCCCAGGCGAAGGATGTGTGGGGGCAACCAGTAGCTAAAAACGTCATAACTAGACTTACTCGCAATGGCTGGCTAATTCGTGTAAAACGAGGATTGTACGCCATCTCTGACTTAAGCAACCGTGGGTTTTTGTCTCTCACACCCTATGTAGTTGCTCATCTTCTGGTTAGAGATTCCTACGTTTCTTTTGAGTCAGCTTTGGCCTATCACGGCATGTTTGATCAACTCACCAACAAAACTATTTCTATTTCTCAGATGCAATACAAGTCAGTTCAGTTGCAATCGATAGAATATAGTTTTGTGAAAGTGCTTGATAAATGGTTCTTTGGCTGGGAAGAGGTGAGTATTGACAATAAAACTGTACGCATGGCCACTGCCGAAAAAGCCTTAATTGACATGGTTCAATTCCATAAAAGTAAATATATCGTTGATTTAGTGGTGGAAAAGCTCACTCAATATAAAAGCTCACTGGATATGCAAAAAATGAATGAGTACTTGGAAAAAATGTCTTTGACCACCGTTAAAACATTTGGTTTTCTGTTTGACCTATTAGATATTGATTCTGGCAATCTTTATAATCAAGTTAAGTTAAAAGGTACTCACAAGATGTTATCTGGAGATACTAAGTTTAATGCCAAATGGCGACTCTATTACGATGAATATTTTGATAAATACCAGTCAGTCAAATAATCACAATGCTTACAAGGCAACAACTTGAAATTATCAATCGTAAAAGTCTGCGGTACCCTTTGCATATTGCCGAGAAAGACTATTTCTTAGCTCTGGTTATGCAGATTATTGCCGCTTCCTCAACTGGCAAAACCCTTATTTTCAAAGGTGGCACAGCTCTGCATCACTGTTACCTGGACCAGTATCGTTTTTCCGAGGACTTGGATTTTTCATCAAATCAAACACCGTTGCCAATCGAAGATGTCCGTAAAATCTTTGACAACATCGACTATTTGAGCATCAAAAAGGATTATCTGTCCCAAGCCACCATTAAAATCGAAAAACTCCAATATACCGGACCGCTAATTCAACCTAACTCACTAAAGGTAGAAATTGATTTTCTACAAAACGTTTTACTACCGCCTCAAATTCTGACTTATCATAATGTCTGGGGTGTTGATTTTACAGTGGCCGTCATGGACATCAAAGAGATATGCGCCGAGAAAATCAGGGCTATGAGTGATCGAGCGCGTTACCGCGACTTTTATGATATCTACTTACTCTTGGAAAAATATCTGTTGAATCTGGATGAAATTGTTTCATATGTTAAGCAGAAAGAAATCCGGAAACCAATTACCAAAGCCAGTATCCAAACCAACTGGAAGGTAATCGCGACCGAAAAAGAGCAGGAAATGGGCCAGATTTATTACTCCAAGCAGGTGGAAGATAATCAGATCGAGACACTAATCCAAGGTCTGCCTTTTGACAGCATTACGGCTACGTAATCTTTATGACGGTGATAACCGATAAACGTAACAGTTCAGCATCTTTTGCAATCAGAACCGCGCTAACTTTTAACATTACCTTCCTTTCTCATAAAAAACCCTTTCACAAAACCTCGTATATTTGCAATATCGTAGGTTACGATAACGGGAAGTACATATAATAACCACTTCTTAGAAATGTTTCGATTCCACATATGACGGCTTCGCCACAGGAGATACAAGATAACAATCCCCAAATCAACAAGAAACAAATAAGGAATAAAGATAGAAAGAAACAAAATACCTAAAAGTCCACTGTAGAGTACGATTTTCTTTATGTAGTTTCGTGCCTGTATTCCGTCCAACCCATCTCCAATAGCATAGTTATAAAACTGTTTGTAAAACTCTTTATATGTGGAACGAGGACGCCAATACACTACTGCATCTTTTGCAAAGGTAAATGGGTGACCTGCTTTTATGAGAGCTAAATCAAACGGAGTATCTTCATTATATGAAGTGTACTCAGGATATCCTCCCGCATCCTTCCATGCAGTTTTGGTATACGCAACTGATCGACTTGAAGGAAGCCACGTATTTGGATCAATATTGTCATGGTCAATAAGCATTAGTTCAGATGATGCTTTTTCAAAAAATGTTTCGGGTGCTACTTTAAAAAACCCACTTACGGCCTGAACTGAAGAATCATTTTCAAATGGCGCAATAATATTTTTTAACCAATCTTTATCGGCGACAGTTCCCACATCGGTAACCGCAATATGTTCATGCGTGGCCTTTTTTGTAGCCTCATTACGTCCAACGGATCGATTCCCTGGTTTTATTACAAGTTTTATGGGCGCACCGTTATCTATAAATTTTTGAATTATTTCAATCGTTCCATCTGTTGATCCTCCGTCACACAACACAATCTCATCAGGGCTTCGTGATTGCGATAATAGCCCTTCAATAAATGGTGCTATTGTTTCGGCCTCATTTTTAAATGTTGTAATAACGGTTACTTTGATCATACTGCTACTCCTTTATACACTGTAATGGTATCCTCAATCATTCGCTCCCACGAAAAACTATTGAGTCTCATAAACCCTTTGCCCCTTAGTTCATCAGAGAACTCAAGTGAAGACACGATCTTATCGATTGCCGTTGAAATCTCTGCTTCGCTATGGGGATTAACTAAAAGCGCACAATCACCGGCAACTTCGGGAAGGGAAGAGGTGTTTGATGTAATAACCGGCGTCCCTACTGCCATTGCTTCAAGCACGGGAATTCCAAACCCCTCATAAAACGATGGATATACTAAACAGGCGGCGTCTTTTAATATGGTGAACTTCTCTTCTTCTGAAACAAAACCCGGCAAGTGAACTTTCTCTCCAAGTGATAATTTGTTAATCAAAGGCCAATAATACTGTGCATTTCGGCCAACAATAACAAGATCGTGGGTTTCTTTGGTTTTGGAATTAGCATATGCGCGGATTACTCCATCAATATTTTTACGTTTATCAACACCACCAAGGTACACAATATATGGCTTTGGGATTGGTGAATGTGCATGGGGAGGTAATACCGGAATATCTACCGCCAAGGGGATAGTGGTGATTTTTTTTCGAGCAAATGGATACACACTTACTACGTCATTGGTACTCGTTTTCGAAATAGAAATTATCTTGTTTGCCTTTATTAAAGCGTTATACAGTGAAAATAAATACTCAGGCAGAGTGAGAATCTTTTTGCTTAAAAAGTACGGTGGCCATTTGAGAGGAATCACATCCAAAACGGTAAGTACCGTTGTACCCTTATAAAAAAATGGGATGCCGTAATTCCACGTTGCATGATACAAATCAAAATCGTGTGCATTTAAGAACTTTGGGAGAACAAACTGCTCCCACTTGAATCGATTATTGGAAACTAATACTTCTGTCGAAATACCTGAGACTCGATGTACAGGTTCTTTGTTATACAAAGCAGTAACAGAAAACCTCCGGTCTCTGAGATTAAAATCTCTTAATCCCTCTATTAATTTAAGCACATACCTGCCTGAACCTGTAATATCATCAGCTATTGGCCGTGCGTCTATTGCAATATTCATGATACGTGTTTTATTCCCATACGAGATTTGAAAAAATCAATGATCCCATTCATTCGCTCATCCTGAATTATTGTTGCCCTTTGTTGTATTCGTGACTTAAGACTGGCAAAACATGTTCTTACCAATAAATAGATAGCATATAGTGGCCACCACAATGACGCACTGTGCTTTTTCAAAAAATACAAACGATTGCGGGTTACATAATATTCATTGCGAGGATTACCACGTCCTGCAACAGCGCCAACGAAATGTTGAACCTTAGCTTCTGGAATTACTGAAACTGACATTCCCTTTTCACGAACCCGAACAGAAAAATCAACATCTTCATAAAACAAAAAGTACCCATCATCTAAAAGTCCCACTTTTTCAAATACTGTTCGTGGCACAAATAATGCTGTTCCTGGAATCCACGGCACGTCAATAATATTCTTAAACTGTCCTTGGTCCATCTCACCATGATGGAGATGTGTTGCGATGCCGGTCAGTGGACTTAACGTACTATCTACAAACCAGATCTTTTCAGGTTCTTCCATATACATAATCTGTGGGGACGCAATCATTTCTTTGCTGTCAACGAAACGCACCAAAATGGATAACGTATCTTCCATAACCATTGTGTCAGGATTAAGAATCCACACATAGTCAAACCCATGCTCTAACGCATACCGAATCCCCAGATTGTTTCCGCCCGCATAACCGGCATTTGTATTGTTCTTAATAAAGTGAATATCGGTAAACTCCTCGGTGAGTTTTTCCAAAGAACCATCTCCTGAATCATTGTCTACTACTATAATTGTAAAATTTTTATATGAACTACGTTTTACGCTTTGAATACACTTTACCGTCTGTTTATACGTCCTCCAATTTAAAATAATGATAGCTATCTTTTTATCCATTAATAACTGTATTTATACTCTTAACAAATCCGTCTGTAGTTTTCTGCCACGTAAAATTTTTGCCTTGTTCACGGGCGGCCTGAGACATAGTATTTCTTAAAACTGGATCTGTTGCGAGAGCTTCAACTTTATCAATAAATTGTTCTTTATTTGTAACTAAAAACCCTGTTTTACCACCAATGACAAGTTCCTTATGGGGTCCAATATCATATACGACAACAGGTTTGCCAAAGTATTGTGCTTCTGCCAAAGGTAAATTAAAACCCTCCCATTTAGTGGCAGACGTATAAACATCTGCTATGGGGTAAATACTGGATAATTCTGATGCGGGTGCATTTAATATTGGAATTACGCTGTGTTGTGTAAGATACCTTTCGTCCTCATCGTTCCCAAAGCCTACAATAATTAGCTTAATCTTTGAATCTCGAGCTCTAGCTACTGTAAACAATTCAATGAGCTCATGAATATCTTTGTATGAGCGCGACTGAGTATTTGCACGCCCAACATATAGATACGCAACATCAGTTTCCAAAATACCATAGGTACTTCGAAACTGTTTCACTTTAGCAAGCTCAAGATTATCATTTTTATAGGTGTCCCCCCCTAAATATATAGTTGTAGTTTTGTTTTGTAGCGCATAAAGTAATCTGTGTTTTAAAAAATCTGAAATCGAAAGTATCCTTTTAGCACCTCTAAAAAATATATAATGCTGGCTTATTGTTGCGTACCAACTATTTATCTTGTGTTTAAATGATAAGTATTTGTTCGATGCAACACCGTACTCAACTACAATACATGGCATTTTAAAATACCTCAGCAATGGGAAAAAAGGGTATGAGTTAATAATACAAATATCAGCATCAATTGTGGAAACTTTTTCTCGAGAAAACCACATATCAATATCATTTGCAGCCATACTCGATACAAAACGTCCAATAACCCTACTTATAAATGACCGTTTAAGTTCACCCAAAACCTCAATATGATACAGATTATTGTCATATGTTCCATCGGTAAAAAGAACGTATACAGTGACCTCATAGCCTTTGCCTGAAAGTGCTCTGGCTATATGGTCAACAACTACATCAACACCATGACCTTTTATCATCCGCTCATTAAATAATGCTACTTTTTTCTTAATCATAAAACTGAACCATTTTTTGCGAGACTTTATACGCATCGTAACGTTCACTAGCTCTTTGTAGTGATTTTTGAATCAATTCTTTGCGGTACGTCTCATCCTCAATGATCTTTCTCATTGCGAGTGAAAGTTCGACATATTCACCAGGAGTAACACTTACACCTGCATCTGACAATACTTCCGGGATTGCACCAGAACGAGCAGCAATAATCGGTACTCCACTGGACATACTCTCGATCAGTACATACCCAAACTGTTCCTGCCAACTTTCTAAAGGCAAACTTGATAGAATAAATGCGTCTGAGATCGCAAACAAACCGCTCATCTCACTATACGATGAGGTTCGCCCTAATAGTTTTACAGATGAAGACAATCCGAGTCTTTCAATTACTGATTGTAAATATGCTCTACGAGGCCCGCTTCCAACGATAAGTAATTTCACTGAACGAGAATTGTTGGTATCTGTTAAAAATTTTTTTATTGCTAATATTGCAAAATCTATTCCCTTTTCCCATACCAACCGAGAAACGGTTAGCATTACAAAATCATCGGAACTAACACCATATTTTTCCCGTAACTCATCAAGGTTTTGGTTATTGCTTGCAAACACCGATTGATCAACTCCATATGGTTGAACATGAATTTTATCTTCGGGCACTCCATCCATAATAAGAGCATTTTTAGCCTGCTCTGTTACGGCATGAAATAGATCTGTATTTTCAATAACAATTTTTTTAAATTTTGCCTGAGCTGGATTAAAATCACCAACAAGTGGAATATTTTGCCAAACGGTTACAACAACCTTTTTTACACGTCCTTCAAGTTTAGCTTTTATAGCTTGATAAGTATAATAATTATGAATTTCTGCACTATGAGCAACATCAAATCCTGATAATGCTTTTTCAAGCCCAACCATTACCTGACCTTCTCCAAAATATTTATTGAGAGCCCGGCGATATAACGGGGACCTACTATAATCTTCTAATGTGTAAAACTGCTGTAACGGAAACGTAAGTTCTGATAAATCTCCTCGTGGACGTTTACTTGTCATACCAGTCAGTTCAATTCCATTTTCCTGACAAGAAACATAGTTTTGCATCTCATATTTACCCAAATCCCCTCCCCTAATTATTGCAACCTTTTTCATGTTAGTCATTATACGGGTTTATTGACCAGCGTGAAAAGAATCTTTTGATCCTCATCATCAAAACCTTTAATAAAAAGTAAAACCATAACGTACACCAGAGCTCCTCCTCCAATTGCTAATAGTAAATTATCTTTAAAGAAAAACACAACTAATGCCATTACACTTGCTGAAACTAGTGGTTTAATTATCTGAGATATAAGACCAAGTGAATACAGATTGCGTGCAAAATACTGATAAATAATAGCAAAACCAACAACCTCGGATATCAATGTTGTAAGAGCAGCGCCAACATAACTTAACCCAAATCCCCAGGTAGGAATAAAAAGTAGATTCAAACCAACATTTAGAATTACATTGACTGCACTTACGACAATAAGAACGTTAAGTTTACCAATCGAAGTTAACAATGTCGCAATAAGAGAATTTACAAATATTATTGCAACAGCCCAAATAAGTATGCGTAATACATCAGCAGATAAAATAAATTCGGCGCCATATACAAGCTTAATAATTGGTTCTGCTAATAAACTAACACCAACAGCCATAGGAATTCCCAAATATACCAAATACTTAAGAATCCGTTTGTACGAACTCTGAAGAACCTGTTCATCTTGAACATACAGGCGAGAAAACAAAGGAAACACTGCTGCTGATACTATTCCTGGAATCATTTGCATCGTATCAATAATTTTGTAGCTTGCTGAATACAAGCCGACAGCTTCTTCGTTACTTATGGCAGGGACAGGTAATTTAGATAACAAAAGCATGTCACTTCGATAATAAATAGTAATAAGTATCGAAATAGCAGCAAATGGTACTGCCTCTTTTCCAATACTCATTAAAAATGTTTTTTGCACAACCGGTCGACCCAAATTAAACTGAGTTCCAATAAGTACAAATCCAACAATAAGCATAATCGCAGAACTAAGGATAGCAATCCAACCAAGACCAATAACGCCAAATCCCATATATAGCGCTGCAATTCCTCCAACAGTAACCAAAATACTATTTGCTATCCCAATAATTGCACTGTATTCCATTTTTTCATGAGCCTGAAATAGTGAGGTCACGAGTGACAAAAAAGCAGAAAAAACTATGCTTGCAGCAAGAAGACAAATTGTAGTTTCAACAAGACTTGAGTATGAAAATATTCTTAATGCTAAAAAAACTAACATTAAATAAACGGCAGACATTATTCCTTTAATAAATGCCATGCTCCAAAAATAGACTGTCGTTTTATCCTTATGTTTTGCAACTTCCCGTATGAAAAGTGTATTAAGACCCAGGTCAGACACAACTGCAAACACCCCCACAAAACTTGTAGCAATAGCGTATTGACCAAGACCAGCACTTCCTAGAATTCTTGCAGCATATACGGTTAAAATAACCGTGACGGCCTTAGGAACAAGAGTTCCAAATACTAGTGCAACCGTGTTTTTTGCAAGCGACTTTGTATTATTCATTTACGTAATAAGCTATAAGGTCCGTTTGCATTTTAACATTATTTCTCCTTTGTCATAGCAGAACACTACTCATTGATACCTAGATGCCACATTTGATACTATGACAAAAATGAAAAGTGAAATCAGAAAATATGTATCAAAAGTTGGCGAAGCACTTGAAAGCAAACATGCTTTAAAAGAGCTTCAGCTCCAAACTCGCATTCAAATTGAGGATTATATTCAAACTCAACTCTCAATAAACCCAAGATACTTAGATAAAAAGCGTCTTAATGCGTTTGAGTTTCAAGTTCTCTCTCAAGGGGGAGAGGACGGCATTATTTCAGAAATTTTTAATAGAATTGGCACTACGAATAAATTCTTTGTTGAAATTGGTGTTGGAAATGGTATTGAGAATAATACAGCCAACTTATTGTTCCAAAACTGGAAAGGTGTATGGCTTGAAGGAGACGGAGCCTTTGTACGAAGCATCAGTAGAGATCTTTCTGCTTATATAAACGATAACAGACTTACGGTAACACAAGCTATTATGACAAGCGAAAACATTGAAACTATTTTTGAGAACCATAATATTGCATCCGAATTTGATATGCTTTCCATTGATATTGATAGCTATGACTTCTGGGTATGGAAAGCTATTGAAAAATTCTCCCCTCGTGTGGTTGTAATCGAATACAACTCATCATGGGGTCCAACAACACCATGGGTTATGGATAAAAACTTACCAGCTTCATTTACCGACCACACCTCTTGTTTTGGAGCAAGTCTAAAATCGCTAGAATTATTGGGGAATGATAAAGGATATAAACTGGTTGGATGTAATATTGCAGGAACAAATGCCTTTTTTGTTAGAAACGATCTAACACATGATAATTTTGTTGAACCAGCAACATCAGAAAATCATTTTGAACCACCTCGATACTACCTATTACAACCAATTGGCCACCCACGTAACTTTGATATTTTTAAAGTTCTTCCTCAGCCGTAGTGTCAAAATTTAATCTCATTGAATACTTAATAACTCTGGTGTCTTATCTTTACTTATTTGTCGATTATCTTTTTGTTCATATAGATACGCAACAATAAATAGAATCAACGCTGAGTTAATAAAATAATAGTAGTTAACAAATGCTTGCTGGTTAATAAGAAATGCTATGAAAAGAATAGTTGCTCCACCTAAAATAGCTTGTGAAAGCCTTCCATTTTGAACAAAAAATGCGTATCCACAAACCATTAAAAGAATACCTCCAATAATCGGCAACGGAATGCTGTCAAGTTTAAAATTAACATGTAAAAATGTTGTAATTGTTTGTGCATCCCACCGAGGAGGCTGACTCAAATGAAACTGTACCGTATCGTGTAAAAAATCTTTGGGAGATAGTAAAATAAAATATGAAAGTAGTACCTCAACAAACAATCCTGTTACTAGAAGGGTTTTTACTGTCCACTTTTTCAACCGAATGAAAGGAAGTAGAAAAAGTATGTTGTACTGCTTTATGGTTAAAAATATTCCTACAAAAAGCGCCCACAAATTTGATTTGTTTGTTATATAAAAAAATAAGACCATAGCTACCGAAAAGACCATCAGTGGTTCGATCCATGCAAACTCGGTCATATAAAAAGTAACGGGATTTAATGCAAATAACAAAACTAAAACTTCTGCATATTTCTTTAAGTTCAGCCTTTTAGCAACTACCCAATAGATAATTCCCATCGTAACAAAATCAACAACAAGGTAAGTTACTCGCAAATCACTAAAAAGGTATGCTCCAGGAATGGTAAGAAGTAACGTACTAGGAAAATACCCATAGTAATCAGCAGGTGTTCCATTATATGAAATTGTATAAAACATTGCATAGGGATTTTTACCAGCAAGCAAACCATGAACACCACTATTTACAAAATCAAAAACATCAATTGGAGGAATCCCACTGGTAATATAGATAACTCTTAAATATAAGACACATAAAAGAATAAGCGCAAACTTTGGTTTAAACACTTCGCCATCTAAAAGATACAAACCAACAAGAGGAATAACCATTACATAAAACCATTCAACCATTGGGGTTATTGTTTTGGGTGCATATGTTAAGTGACCTGCTGACAATAAACCAATTCCAATAGAAAACATCACAAGTATTACTGGTTCCCTAATTGATACCGGTAAAAGGTTTTTTTTAGAATCTTTGCTCACACCCACATACACTAACAATAAAGCTGCTGATACAACTAAAAATGGTAATAACATCCCATTCCAATAACCTTGAGATGGCCCGTAGCCAAACAATAGAAACCCATATGCTACCCAAAAAATATTTTGTGCATTTGATTGTATTTTTGTAAGTAATTCCATTTTGTTACTACCCTTACGTAAAAAAACGCAAAACAAAGTATATCACAAATAAAAGCCTCAATGTGTAGCTATGGGATTGTTGTGCAAATCAATAGAAAAAGCAATTGCCCCCATTTCATGAATCCAATTATTAGAACTACGTAAGGTTCATGCCTAAAATTGCATGAACAATTTTTTGCGATGCGAGCCCATCACCATAAGGATTCTTAGCATCCGCCATAGCTTCAAATGCTACGTTATCATCTAATAGAACTCGTGCCTCTCTTAAAATATCTTCTTTATTAACACCCACCAATTTAAGTGTTCCTGCTGCAACTCCTTCAGGCCGTTCTGTTGTATCACGTAAAACTAAAACTGGATTATCAAGCGCAGGAGCTTCTTCTTGTAAACCACCTGAATCTGTCATTACAAAACACCCAAGCTTTTCTACCATCGCCATGTCTCGGTATTCCAGTGGCTCAAGTAAATGAATCCGTGGATGCCCCCCCAGAATTTTTTCAGCAACCTCCTTAACAACAGGGTTTGGATGAACAGGAAACACAACCTCAACATCTTCATACTCTTCAACTAATTGCCTCACCGCCTCATGAATCCCTTCCATCGTCTTTCCCCAATTTTCTCGACGATGAGTAGTTAACAAGATTACACGATTTTTCTCAAAATCAACCTTTTCAAGTTCTTTATTAATAAATGGAAAATCCTGCATGGTTACCCACAACAAAGCATCAATTACAGTATTACCTGTTACAAATATTCTTGACTCATCTTTACCCTCCTTTCGTAAATTATCGGCAGCAAACTCTGTTGGAGCAAAATAATAGTCGGCAACAATATCGATCATTTGACGATTAACTTCTTCTGGGTAGGGACTGTATTTATCATACGTACGTAAACCAGCTTCAACATGCCCAACAGGAATCTTTTGATAAAATGCAGCAAGGGATGCAACAAACGCCGTAATGGTATCACCATGAACAAGAACAAGATCGGGTTTTTCTGCAACTAAAATTGACTCAATCCCCGTAAGAACCCTGACCGAAAGCTCAGTTAATGTTTGTTGTTGTTTCATAACATCCAAGTCATAATCAATGGTAAGTCCAAAAAGTGAGGTAACCTGATCTAAAAGCTCACGATGCTGTCCTGTAACTACAACCTTACTTTCTATTTCAGGATGATTATGAAGTTCCAAAACAACTGGTGCCATTTTAATTGCTTCCGGGCGAGTTCCAAAAATTGATAGAACTTTCATGGTGCGATGATATCCAACAATGACATAATATGCAAACCTTTATACTTTGATACGAATCAAATAATTCTAAACATTGCGAAAAATTTATTTTTTCTGTACCATGCACTCACATGTCTAAAACAGCAGTCATCACAGGAATCACTGGACAAGATGGGTCACACCTTGCGGATTTACTTTTAGAAAAGGGATATACTGTTATTGGACTTACCCGCAGAACCAGCACCGAACCACCCAGCCGCATGAGAAAACACTTGTGGGAGAACGTCATTCAATTCCCCGGTGATGTAACCGATAGCTACTCAATTGAAAGTGTACTCAAACAATATCAACCTGATGAATTTTACAATCTTGCAGCCCAGTCACATGTTGGAACATCTTGGAAACAACCCGAAGAAACATCACGGGTCGATTACTTTGGCGTGTTAAATATTCTCAAAGGCATTCAACTTATTTCTCCGCACACACGCTTTTATCAAGCATCAACAAGCGAAATGTTCGGTAAAGTTGAAGATGAGTACCAAAATGAAAAAAGTAGATTTTATCCTCGTAGCCCTTATGCTGTTGCAAAACTTGCTGCATACTGGCTTACCGTAAACTATCGTGAGTCATACGGTTTATTTGCGTGTTCGGGTATTTTATTTAACCATGAGGGACCTCGCCGTGGAAGAGATTTTGTAACTCGTAAAATTACTGACCATGTAGCAAAATACAAACTGGGAAAGACAACTGAACCACTACAACTTGGAAACCTTAACTCTATAAGCTCATTTCAAAACTCAAA
>Ga0210006_1001111_pt1 | contig 18966 bp, 14 predicted proteins | sample CryGey02umfilter_2_FD_185452 | JGI IMG/M metagenome (GOLD analysis project Ga0210006, IMG submission 185452) | Groundwater microbial communities from aquifer in Utah, USA - Crystal Geyser 4/10/14 0.2 um filter (SPAdes) (version 3) | ecosystem: Environmental > Aquatic > Deep subsurface >... | reverse complement strand
TTTCACCTTTTTTTCAACTTCGGTTTTCTCCTCAACCCGCAAAGTGTATCCAGATTCGTATTTATTAGACATAGAATTAAGCATCTAAATTTTCTTAGAGTTTTGTCATAAGAAATTTAAAAAATAACCCCGAATAATTCCTGCGAAGCAGAAAAAAACTTTTAATTTAAAAAATCAAATTTTCGTTCTTATTATTCCACCAAAGACAAATTATCGACTATCATAAGACGTACAAGTATATTTTTGCATTTTTTTCTCCGTCTCCATCTTCTTTTTTCGGCTGCCAACCCTCAATCGGAAAAACATATGAAATGACAAGCGCGCCTGGCCGGAGTTCTTTTGTAAGCTTTTCTGCCAGTTTTTTTTTAAGACTCATAGGCAAACCGAAAAGATATACAGCATCTGCATCAGAAAAATTTGTTCTAAAAAAATCTCCCCAAATAAATTTCGTATTTTTAGATTCAGAAAGTATTTTTCTAAAAATACAAATCAAGTAAAATGGGAGGCCTAATTCAATGCCGTTGGCATGCAATTTATATTTTTTATCAGCATAAAATACAGTAGTGCCAACTCCGCATCCAAGATCATAAAAAATCTGGCCGGATTTTAAACCAGCCAGTTCAAAAATTCTTTTCAAATCATTTTTGCGTGTCGGCACCCATGGCGCTAGAGAAAGAGCGCCCATCGCCACAGAAAATAGTAGCACGCCGAAAATCATTAATATTGTTGTATATAGATAATTCATTTAAAATTTAAAAACTTTTTTTCTAATTGTTAATTTGCTAATTCAACAATTTTCTATTCATCTTTTTCTTCCTCTTCAACATCACCACTGCTCCCGCCAAAATGATTATCATTGGCACACCGACAATATTAAAATACTTCACAGAGTTTTTCTCTTCTTCCGTTTTAAATAAAAGAGGCGCGCTTGATAAATTCTTAGTCCTAATAGAGGACAAAATATCATCCTGCGCCAACCACTCAATAGCGTTCAACATAAAGACGGCATTGCCAGATGAGTTTTGCACAAAATCATCAACTGCAAAATTCACACTGCCCGCGACTATGAGTCTTGATGTCTTATTATCAAAAAAATTCTGAATTGCGATGGCCATATTTTTGTATCCTAAATTATTTTTTGGCCAATTTTGTTGCGGATTGAGATCAAAAATATCTTTTTGCGATCCGCCAAATTCGGTCGTGGTAAAAAGAGGCGTTATCTGTGTATTCTCTTTTAATTTGTTCTCCATAACGCTGATTGAAGAAGACCATGGCAGAAGCAAGGATTTTATATTACCCAAAAAATTATTTCCAGCCGCAGCTATTGCTTTCACCCAAAAAGGATACGGTAAAATATAGTTTACCGCACTGTCACGGAAGCTTACGCTTTCATGCGAACCAAGATCATAAACTATATCATCATTGATATTAACTCCCCACTCATTCAGCAAGAGATTGATGGTGCCCTCTGATGTTGTGGCCATCATATATTGCGGATTTATTTCAATGGTTTCCCCTAGAACCATGGCGCTCCCGCCATTTAACAAGTAGGCGTTTATTTTTCCCATTTCTGCTTCACTCAAATTTTTTTTCGGCCCGGCTATTACTAAAACAGTTACACCTTCAGGAATATCATTGTATCCAATTTCATCGCCATTATCATCTCTTTTGGTTAAATTAATATCAGCTAACGCATACTGTTTTGCCAGTTGACTGTTTAAATATCCCATTTCCTGAATTAAATCTTTTTCTCCATGCCCAGCCAGCCAACCGATTTTTTTCTTTTCATCATTAACCATATTCCATATAAAGCTTGTCAGCTGATATTCAAGTGTGTTGGTTTGTTCAATGAAAGGAATTGATTCTGTTTTTTTATTCTCTCCGACGCCGGTCTCTACTACCAATCCAAAATAGCCTTTTTTGGTTGAAAATTCGTCCTTGGCTATCACATTAAATTGTATAGCTGGAATACCTAGTTCTTCAGCTCTTGCCGCGGCGCTTTCCTCTTTATCGGGATAGTATGTATATAAATTTATTTTACCTTTACCCTCTTTTACGTAATCCTTCAGCATATCATTAACATCTTGGACGCTGGCTTCCAATTGCGCCGGTATTTCTTTTGAAACTACGAAATGGATATCAATTGAACTTTCCAAATCCCCTAGTATATTTTTTGTCGCTTCAGATAATGTATAAATTTGGCCCTTGGTCAGATCAATTCTGCCATTAATATAGTTGCCACTCAAATTTACAATAAGCCCAGCAATTACGATTACAACAATTATACTTGATAATTTTCTATAATTTTTTTGTGTCTTTCCGCCCTTGATTTTTAGCAGCGTCAAATATGTCAAAAACCCAAAAATTAAAATTAATACCAAAAAATATACAATATCGCGTATATCAATTACTCCGCGTGTTACATTATAAAAATGATCAAGAATACTTATTCTTTTAAAAATCACATCAAATGGATATGATAGAGATAAAGTCACCATTTCAAAACCGGCAAGAATAAGAGCAAAATTTATGCCAATGCCAAGGATGAATGCTACAACCTGATTTTTTGTGACGGAGGATGCCCATGTGCCGATGGCTACAAAACTGGCCAGCAAAAAAGCTGTCCCTAGATATTGGCTGAAAATTATCCCCCAATCAAAATCACCAAATCTTGAGAGAGTTGTTGGAATTGTCAATGTAATCAGCACGGCGATCATAACAAAAACAAAGGCCCCAAGGGCTTTGCCGATTATAATTTGCAACATGCTCACTGGTTGCGTGGATAATGTTTCAAAAGTGCCGTTATCTTTTTCTTTGGCTATTAAACTCATACAAATAGCCGGCACGAAAAACATCATTATCCATGGCAAGATACTAAATAACGGCCTAAGGCTCGTTTCTCCTGTAATTAATACGGGCCTAAAATAGAAAAAATATGAGATGACCAAAAATACAACGAGCAATATATATGCAGTTGGCTGGTAAAAGTACGCGCGCAGTTCTTTTTTGAGTATAATATAAATATTTGACATAAAATATGTTCTTTGTTTATTATTGGTTTATTATTGGCTGATTATCATTTATTGATTTTTGTCAATTCCCTGAATACATCTTCAAGGCTAATTTCTTTCTGATGCATTTCCCAAATTACCCAATTATTATCTTTGGCCAAATTAAAAATTTGTGGTCTCAGTTCGTTGTTATTTTCAATTTGCACGCTGCCCCTGAATTTATTATTTTTATACTCTAGCATCTTTATATTTTTACTATCAACCAATTTTCCAAGCCCGCTCTCAATTCCCTCACCTTCTATTTCCAACACCAATGTTTTCTTTCCGCGCGTTCCGTCAATTATCTCCCTGGTCTTGCCATCGGCCGCGATTTTTCCTTTATTTAAAATAATTATTCTTTCGCATGTATTTTCAACTTCGGTCAAAACATGCGATGAGATAATTACTGTTTTGTCGGCTCCAAGATTTTTAATCAAATTTCTAATATCTATCCGTTGATTTGGATCAAGGCCTTCCGTTGGTTCATCAAGTATCAGAATTTCCGGATTACCAATAATTGCCGCGGCTAAACCGACTCTTTGTTTAAATCCCTTTGACAAATCAGAAATTTGTTTGTAATAAACTTCACTGATTCCAGTTTTGGCTGTCGATTTTTTTATTTCCATTTCTTGTTTTTCTTTTGGAATTTGTTTCAATTCTGCCATCATTTTCAAATATTCTTCTACAAGCATTTCGGGATAAAGCGGATTGTTTTCCGGCAAGTAGCCAATTATTTTTTTAATGTGAAGAGCTTCTTCCGGGTTATCAATGTTTTTGCCATTAATTTTTATTTCACCTTCATCGGCAGACAAAAAGCCGATCAAAATACGCAAAGTCGTTGTTTTACCCGCTCCATTTGGACCGAGCATGCCAATAATCTCGCCATTTTTAATTTCGCAAGAAATATTATCCAGCACCTTGTTATCGCCAAAAGATTTGTTCAAATTTTTTATTGAAATCATATTTTTACATTATTTTTGTAGAGAATTTATTTTATCTAACTTTTGATAACATAAGGACTCTTCTTCCAACTGCGGTATTTGTTCCTCATACGTCTTCCTGTCTTCCTTATATATTACACCAATTGGCATCTTGTTTTCAAGCTCAAACTCTTGCGTTTTCTCTATGGCCTTTTTTCTGTCAGAAGGATTATATTTATGCTCTTCTAATTTATAAATTACGTTTTTATACCACTCATAGCTATTCTCTTTATTAAATGTTACGCATGGCTGAAGTATATCAATATGAGCAAAACCCTTATGTTCAATCGCTTGTTTAATTATTTCTGCCAAGTGTTTTTGGTCGCCTGCAAATCCGCGCGCTAAAAAAGTTGTTCCCGACATTAATGACAATAATAGCGAGTTAATCGGCTGTTTAATTTCGCCAAATGGAGTTGTCGGAGTTTTAGCGTTTGCGCGCGTTGTTGGCGAAGCTTGGCCGGCTGTCAGACTGAATCTCTGATTATTGGCAACTAAATATGCCACGTCTATATTATATCTTGCGCTATGAATCAAGTGCTGAATTCCTTCGCCATAGGCTCCGCCGTCGCCGCTAAGCGCCAAAACGGTGAGATTCTTATTTCCCAATTTTGCTCCAGCGGCTGGCGGCAAGGCCCGGCCATGCAAAGAATGGAAAGCATACGTTTTCGTGAAATTACACCCATTGCCAAAACAACCGATGTCATAACTTATAAAAACTTGGTGTGTCTCAAGTCTGAGTTCAAACAAGGCCGTTTTCAGTGCTTGCCAAATGCCATAATTTCCGCAGCCAGGACACCATGTCGGAGACACTGCTGTATTGAATTTTTGGTTTGGAGTGTCCATAATTAAAAAATCATTAAGCGCCGATTATTTGAATGCCTCTATCTTATTTATAATTTCTTCCCTAAAAAATGGCCGACCATCATATTTTAAAAATTTATTTTTTATTTCAATGCCGGTTTCTTGTCTTATTAATTCTCCAAGCTGGCCCGTTTTGTTATTCTCAACGAGTAAAATATTTCTGGCGCCCGACAAAACAGCTTTTACTCTTTTACTTTGAAACGGCCAAAGATACACAATATGCAAGAAGTTGACAGACTTTTTTTTATATTCTCGTATTTTTATATTTTTATATTCTTCAATCGCATCTATCACCGCACCCTTCACCGACCCCCAGCCAACTATCGTCAAATCCGCGTTAACATCACCATACATAATCGGTTCCGGTATTTCAGTCTCCATCAATTTTACCTTCTTAAATCTTTTGTCCACCATTTTAGTTCTCATTTCAGATCTTTCTGTTGAAAATCCATACTCATCATGCTCATCCGAGTTGATAATATGCGTCCCATTAACTTGGCACGGCACGGCTCGACGTGAAATTCCAGTGCTTGTCAATTCATATCTTTTGTAATTTTCAATTCTCTCCAGCTCATTATCATCAATAAAGCCCTTGCGTTTTATTTGAATTTTATTTGTTTCAATATCGTACAGACTAAAATCAGATTCTGAAATTATTTTGTCCATTAGAAATATCACAGGTACTTGAAATTTTTCCGCCAAATTAAATCCATCCTGGACCATATAATATGCCTCTTGGGCATCTCCCGGAGCAATCACGATACGCGGAAATTCACCGTGCGCGGCCCGAATCATAAATTGCAAATCACCTTGTTCAGTCCATGTCGGCAAGCCGGTGGCTGGCGCTGGCCTTTGTGAATTTATGATCACAACTGGCGTTTCCGTCATAGCCGCCAATCCAAGATTCTCCGTCATTAAAGCGAACCCTCCGCCTGATGTTCCAGTGGCTGATCGCACTCCTGTCGTTGCCGCGCCAAGCGCTACGCCAATCGCGGATATTTCATCTTCCGCCTGGTGAACAACTAAATTATATTCTCTTTGTTTGGCCGCCAAAATATGCATAATAGATGTTGCTGGCGTCATCGGATAAGCAGAGTAAAGCTTACAACCGGCTTGAATCATTCCATCTGCCACAGCCTCGTTGGCAGTCATCAGATGGGTATTAGCGCTCGCTTCTTTATATTCTTCTACTTTTTTATCTCCGGAGATCTTTGTTTTTCCGCTAAGTAATGAATAATGACTAATAAGTGACGAGTAATTATTTTTTATAAAATTATAACCAAGCCTTACCGCTTCTTTATTCATATTTAAAACTTTTTTGCCTTTTGTTCCGAATTTTTCGGTTAGCTCCTCATTCATAGCGCTCTCTTCAAAACCAATTAAATATGCCACCGCGCCAAGAGAGACCGTGTTGCGCGCCAGTTCATTGCCGGTCTTGCTCGCCAGTTCCATTAGCGGTATGTCAATATTTTTAACATCCCTCTTGATCTTCAAGCCGTCATGAATAATTACGCTGTTTTTGCCCAGTTCAGCGGCGTGCAATTCAATTGTTTCTTGATTTAAAGCCACCAGAATATCTATATTAACTGTCGCGGACATTATCTTTCTGTTGGCCACGTTTATCTGGTATGTATTGTGTCCGCCGCGAATTAAAGACGGATATTCGCTATAACCAAAAACTCCAAAACCTTTATTAAATAAAGTTCTGGCCAAAGACAACCCAGCTGTTTTTATTCCAAAACCTGCCTCACCACCTATTTTTATGGCAATTTCATGTTTATTTCCCATAGATTTATTTTCTTATTATATTATAACAAAAAAATTAGAAACATAAAAAGATTGGCGTTAGCCGGTTTTGGTGCTGGAGGGGAGACTCGAACTCCCAAGGGTTGCCCCACATGCTCCTAAAGCATGCGCGTATACCAGTTCCGCCACTCCAGCACAAAGCATATAAATTTGCCAGCTCGCCCTGCACTTTCGGCGTACTTAAACTAAGATAGTCTCCAGCTGAATAATGGCCCTTTTGTCATTTCGCCAGTCTGTAACGCTTTGCGTAGCAATGCAGGCAGGAAAAAGTAAAGCTACCGAAAAATCCCTTAAAGCTGAAGAACGGGATGGACAGTAGATTATTCTTGTTTAATGGATTCCTTCTAGCTTACGTTGAAATGGCAAAGGCGAGAATCATGCTTCAATTATTTTAATATTATCCTGTTTATTCATATTTATCAAGTCTTGATTTCTTCTGATATTTGGGTAAGATATAAGTGACTGAACTAAACAAACCAATAATGCAACACCCATGCTTTAACAAAATAGTTCTGCCCACTCTTGTCCTTTCTGGTATTTTTTTGTTTTTTTTAACAGCCGCAACCGCCAATAATCAGGTTGTTTTAATCAATGAAATTTGTTGGATGGGCAGTCAGATATCCGCTAATAATGAGTGGCTTGAATTATATAACCCAACGGCTTCAGCCGTTGATTTAACTGGCTGGAAATTAGTTGCCATAGACGGCTCGCCCGAGATTGTTCTCTCGGGCCAAATTCAGCCCAATCAATATTTTTTGTTGGAGCGCACGGACGACAACAGTGTTCCGGATATCACCGCTCATGGTATCTATACTGGCGCTTTAGGCAACGATGGCGAACATTTACAATTGCTTTCCGCGGACAACAGTTTAATTGATGAAGCCATTGGTTGGCAAGCCGGAGACAACGCGGAAAAACTGACTATGTCGCGACAAACTGATTTTGGCTGGGCAAACAGTTCTTTTGCTGGAGGCACGCCGGGCAATTCAAACACGCAAAACACACAAGAAATTAACAACCAAGAGACCAATGACTATCCGAGCGCGTTGATTATCAATGAGCTTTTACCCAATCCATCTGATGAGGCCCTAGAATGGATTGAGCTCAAAAATTTGTCAAATGCGAACATTAATCTAAATGGCTGGTCTCTCACTGACAGTTCTGGCAAACGATTCGTCATTAATAACATTGTCATTGCCGGCAACAGCTTAGCCGTTTTTCAAAAAAGTGAAACAAAAATATCACTAAACAACTCCGGTGATGTGATCAGTCTGTTTAATCCAGCGTACACTCTCGTCTATTCCGTAGAATATGAAAATTCTTATGACAAATGGTCTTATGCTCGCGATGAGGACGACTCTTGGCAATGGACGACCCTACCGACCAAGCTTGAAGAAAATCAATTTAGTTTGCCGACCGTTGAAGCGCCGATCAATACTGGCGGCAGTCCTGTCAATACCGGCGTCAATTATTCCGACGTTATTCTAATTTCCGAAATTTTGCCCAATCCAACAGGCTCTGACTCCGGGGAGTGGATTGAGCTTTATAACAGCGAAGACAAAGATGTAGATTTGATTGGCTGGCAAGTCGGGGACAATTCATCAAAAAAATACATTATTGCCGCAAGCAATTTTGAGTCAACTGTAATTAAAGCCAAAAAATTCTTTATTCTGCCGCGCTCCATTAGCGCTATTGCTCTTAATAATACCGGAGGAGATGCCGTCAAGCTCTACTGGCCAAACGGCAGTTTGCTTGATAATATTAATTATTTTGAAAGCGCAGAGGACGATCACGGCTATGCTCTCATAAATAATAAATGGGTGTGGACATCCTCGCCAACTCCAGGCGGACAAAATATTTTGACCATTAAAAATCAGCCGCCAATTGTCAACTTTGAAATTGAGGGCAACATTGTTGGTCAGCCCATTATTTTTGATGCCACCGAATCCTATGATCCTGAAGGCGAGGATTTGATTTATCTTTGGAATTTTGGTGATGCCACTACCACCTTATCTACAACGACCCCAGTGATTAGCCATATTTTTAATAATAGCGGCGATTATTCAGTCGTCCTGACGGTTAAAGATATTTTGGCCGCAACTGCCGCGCAAGAAAAAAAACTGACGACAGCCAACAATTCGCCGGGAGAAGCCGCCAAAACAGCTGAAACTTGTCCGCCTAATTGCAAAGTTATTGACATTATGATCACCGAGCTGTTGCCCAATCCCTCTGGTTCAGACACGGAGCTGGAATGGATTGAGATATACAATGCCGGCCCGACGCCAGTTGATTTGGTCAACTGGCAGTTGGATGATGCTGAAGCCGGCTCGCACCCCTATATTATTACTGATAATATGACAATATTGCCAGGAGAATATTTAGTTTTTAATCGACCAACCACTAAAATTGCATTAAATAATAACTATGATTCAGTTCGTTTATTTGATGCGCAAGGCAACCTTGCAAATGAAGTAAGCTATAACCAGGTGGCGGAAGACGCTTCTTACGCGCTGGACATCAACTACAACTGGCGCTGGACATACGTCCTGACGCCGGGCGCTGGCAATATCGCCGATATCACCACCTTGCCGGCCATGGCCGCCGAACAAAAATCAAATATTAAAACATCCTTGACTGCAAAATTGGCCGATGTGCGCAACTTTGATTTTGGCGATTCAATAAAAACAGAGGGTATCGTGGCAGTTGAACCAGGGACGCTCGGCAAAAATATATTTTATATTGTTGCTTCACCTCCAACAGTCAGCGGCATTCAAATTTATTGTTATAAAAAAGATTTCCCGCTTATGGCCATTGGAGATAAAATAGAAGTGCTTGGCAGCCTGTCGGAAAGCCGTGGAGAAACGCGGTTAAAAATTACGGATAAAAATAATATTCACCTGATCACCGCGCTTGATCCGCCGCTAAGGTCCGCAGTTCAGATTGAAGACATTGATGAAAATCTTGAGGGCGCGCTTATTGAAATTCAAGGCGAGTTGACTGAAGCAAAAGGATCCGCATGGTGGCTTGATGATTCGACAGAAGAAGTAAAAGTCTATATCAAAACTACCACACAAATTAAAAAAGGAAACATCAATATTGGGGACACGTTAAAAATCACTGGAATTGTCTCCCAATGGGACGACGAATATCGTGTTTTGCCAAGATCTCAAAAAGATATCGAAATTGTCAGTGCTATCAAAGGAGTTACAACAAACAAAATTCAAGATTTAAACAATGCCAATAACAAAATATTCAAATATTTATTAGCTATTTGTTGCACTATTATAATTATTTTGGCAAGCATTATTATTGAAAGTAAAAAAAAGCAATGAGTTGACGAAGGCGCCAATAATTGAAAATATCCAAAAACCCCGATATATTCGGGGTTTTAAAAATTTTACCTAATTTTATTGATGGTAGCCAAAATTATATTTGATAACAGCCACTTTATTCACCCGCTTCTGTTTTCTCTGCTGATTCAATTTTTTGAGCTTCCGCCGGAGTCGCCGGTTTCTCTACATTAACTTTTACTGTTACTTTGTCTTCTTTTTTTTCTGGCACCACCTGTTTTTCGTCTTGCTTTGCCAAACTTGCTGATTCATTTTTTTTCTTCATCTCCTGTGATTTATTTTTCTTATTAATTTTTGTCGCCTTTACTTTCTTGCCTTCAATTATATTGTTTCTAACAAACAGATTATTTATAGTAGCGGACATCTGCGCGCCTTGTGAACGCCAATATTCAACTCTTCCTTTTTTAACAACCAGCCCTTTAGTATGCGGATCGTAGACACCCAAAACTTCGAGCGCCTTTCCCCAAGGATCTCGTTTCTTATCCTGAATAATAATTCTATATTGTGATTTTTTCTTTTTGCCTGTTCTTGACAAACGAATCATTAACATAATTCAAACGTTTAAATTTTCAACATCTTAACAGCTATAACGTCCAACCTTGTCTCATAAGAGACAAGGATTTTAACTCTGCCCTGGCGCATATGTTATGGCTAGGGTCGACTTATCTTGGGTTATAGATACCCAAGACCAGAGGTTAATTCGACATTGTGTCGAATTTGCACTCCTTAGAAAGGAGGTGATCCATCCACAGCTTCCGCTACGGATGCCTTGTTACGACTTCGTCCCTGTTACCAATCTTACCTTTCCCCCCCGATCGGGGGAGTTTGGGTACTACCGGCTCCCTTGACGTGACGGGCGGTGAGTACAAGGCCCGAGAACGTATTCAACGCGGCGAGGCTGATCCGCGTTTACTAGCGATTCCGACTTCATGAGGTCGAATTGCAGACCTCAATCTGAACTGAGGCCACTTTTGATGAGATTAGCTCCGCCTTGCGGCTTGGCAACTCATTGTAATGGCCATTGTAGCACGTGTGTAGCCCAGGACGTAAGGACCATGCTGATTTGACGTCATCCCCGCCTTCCTCCTCCTTGTCGGAGGCAGTTTCCTGATGAAAAATAAATCAGGATGAGGGTTGCGCATGTTACCCGAATTAACGGTGCACTTCACAGCACATGCTGACGACAACCATGCAGCACCTGTCACGGCCGTTAAACTTGTCCGATTAAGGTCAAGTATAGGCCGGATGTCAAGTCCTGGTAAGGTTCCTCGCTTATTATCGAATTAAACCACATGCTCCACCGCTTGTGCGGGCCCCCGTCTATTCCTTTGAGTTTTAAGCTTGCGCTCGTACTACCCAGGCGGGATACTTAAGGCGTTAGCTTATTTAGAACGACACTGATAGGGTCGAAACTACCAATGTCAAGTATCCATCGTTTACGGCTAGGAATACGCGGGTATCTAATCCGCTTCTCTCCCCTAGCTTTCGTCCATGAGCGTCAGGAGTGTTCTAGCGAGCTGCCTTCGCATTTGGTGTTCTGGCTGATATTAACGGATTTGACTCCTACACCAGCCATTCCACTCGCCTCTCCCACCCTCTAGCAGAACAGTTTTTTTAGCAGCTCTCCGATTGAGTCGGAGAATTTAACCAAAAACTTATTCTACGGCCTGCGGACGCTTTACGCCCAATAAATCCGGATAACGCTTGGACCTTTCGTATTACCGCTCCTGCTGGCACGAAATTAGGAGGTCCTTATTCCTCTGGTACCGTCAACCGAAGTTTCTTCCCAGAGAAAAGCTCTTTACACCCCGAGGGGCTTCTTCAAGCACGCGGCGTCGCTCCTTCAGCCTTGCGGCCATTGAGGAAGATTCTCGACTGCAGCCTCCCGTAGGAGTCTGGGCAGTATCTCAGTCCCAGTGAGGCGGATCAGACTTCCATCCCCGCTACTGATTGTCGCCTTGGTGGGCCATTACCCCACCAACAAGCTAATCAGACATAGGCCCCTCTCAATCCGGTACAGAATAAACTATACCTTTACTCCCATGATTTTACATCTGGGAGACCATCGGGAATTATCCAATCTTTCGATAGGTTATGCCCGTGATTGGGGTAGGTTACCAATGTGTTACTCACCCGTTCGCCATGCCAATTTAAAAAATTGACATTCGACTTGCATGCCTAAGACACGCCGCCAGCGTTCATCCTGAGCCAGGATCAAACTCTTAGTTAAAAACTAAGCGTTGTTTAGCATATATAGCTAAAGGCTCTTAGTATAAAGTTTAAAACTTTAAAATTTTATAGGTTCTGAAAACCCACAATTTAGTCCTGTTAAATCGCGGCCAAACCGCCTTTTGGCTCTTGGCCAAAAATATAACAGAATAAATAGACGTTATAACTATTAAAACGTTGATTTAATTTCCCTCTCATATATTTATCATACTAATCAAAAGCAGTATGATCTATTTTGCAAAGAAAAACAGCAACATCTTATTATAAAAATATCACTGTTTTTCTTTGTAAATTGAGAAAAGTACAAATTGTAACTCACTTTTACATAATCCTTGTATTTTTAAGCGGTTTCTAATAGATATTACTATGCATCCACGCGTAGTTGTCCACAAGACCTACTTAAAATTAATGTTGATTATATAATAAACTTTTTTACAAAATGTGTCAAGGCAATTCAAATTGGCAGAGCAATAAAACTAAAGCTCCCTTACTTTATGAACAATCTATATGAAGTGATTATTGCCAAAGGAAAGAAGCCTCCAATAATTAGGAGGCTTTTTTTGAGGGGGGGGGATTTACTTTCTATAATTATACCCATATTATTCATGGAATTTCTAAAAATTCATTTTTTACGCTAATCATAGATTAGTTTTAAAAATCCGTCTTTCACCAATTGGGTGAAGCGTAAAATTTGATAAAAAACCTAGATTAGCCAAAAAGTTATTAATCATGAATAATAAGGGTTATAGTCTATAAGGCGATAGTCTTTCGACTATCTCCTTATTATTTATATCCCTAACCACCCATGATGGCATCCCTTTGCGGGAGCCATCTCGAAAAATCCTACACCCACGCCATTCGTGGGTGGATTTTTCTTTCACGGACGATGTTCCGTCCGTGAAGAAAATTTTTTGGTACCTCGTGGCATATGCCACGATAGTACCATACATGGGTCTATTACTTGCTCCATCGTAATAGACCCAGATCTCTTCTATCTCTTGCTGTGACTGTGGTGACACAAAAAAAGTCACAAAAAATAAAAGAAGGAAAAAAACCACAAAAAAAATTTTTTTACCCATGATATCACCTCCTTTCATGGGTTGTTTTAGTGGTGGGATAAATTTCCCTTTTAATCCAGAATCAAAAAAATACTTATTCCTGCCGAGTTCTGGATTATTATTGGGTGTGCCTTATGACACTGGGTAGCGCGAAAAGGCGTGGAATTTTGCGCCAACCCTTTCCCCAACCACAAAAATAACTTAAACATAAAATACAAAACTAGTCAAAAATACCTTTTAGATGATAATTAATGTTACCGAAACAGTAGCGAATAGATAACAAATGGGTTACCGTAGCCTAATATGACTATGTTAACCAAAAAAGAGGTATTTCAGCGCTATCTGCCCGAATACCTGAAAGCCTCCAAAAAGGAGTCTTGAATCAATTAGGCGGCGGCTGCCCTTTAAGATGCCAGGGGTTCATCCAGATACAGGCTCAGAATTCATCAACTGGCATTTGAAAAGTTGGTGCGGCCAGAAAACAATTGAATTAATCCGCTCCCGGCCCAATCACAAGAACGATAACGCTTATGTGGAACAAAAGAATGGGCATGTCGTCAGAAGATTCCTTGGTTACACTAGGTTTAACGCCAGGGAAACAGTGGAAATTCTCAACCAAATTTATGTGAAACTGGAACTCTATCTTAACCACTTTGTGCCTTCTCGCAAATGTGTTAGCAAGATAAGAATCGGAGCCATGCATAAACGTCAATACGATCAGGCGCAAACACCTTACGCCAGAACCTTGGCTCATCCGGATATCAGCGTTGAAACGAAAGAAAACCTGCGACAGATTCATGCTCGACTTAACCCCCTAGACTTAAAACTGGAAATTGATAAACTAACCTCGGAGCTCCTAAAAATTCAAAGACAAAACGGCAACTCTGGGACGGATTAAAATACTGATTTTGGCAACCGTTAATTATTATCTATAACGCTCTATTTTTGTATAATTTCCCTACTCAAAAAGCCCGGCCGAAGCCGGGCTTTTTGATAATCTTTAATCTTAAATCTTTAATCTGAAATCTATTCCTCGTACGGCACAAACTGGCCGTTTTTGATGGTTTTTCTAGCGGTACAATTCAGATTTACCATTTCTAAATATTTTAAGGACAAGTGTAAATTCAACATCTCCTATTTCGTTGATATTAAGCTTCCCAAAAACTCCTTCGAAATCTTTGGTTTTCAATAATTCATCTTTTATTCCTCCTACTTCGTATCCACCTTTTTTAATTGCATTTATTAATAGATTCGTCATATCGTAGGCAAAAGCAACGCTTAGGTCTGGTTCTTTATCATATTTTGCCACGTATATTTCTTTCATTTCCTTTGCGACAGGATTATTTTCGTAATCAATATTTAAGTCAGAATATATAACTCCATTTATAGCTTCTCCAGCAGTTTCTAAAACTTCTGGATAACTAACCTCCAGAGTAGATAAAATTATTCCATTGTACCCTAATTCTTTAATTTGTCTTAAGGCTATTCCTAAATTCACATTACTATGTCCCAAAACTAATATTGCCTCAGGTTCAAAAGCCTTCAATTTTGTTATTTGAGTTCTAAAATCTTTATCATTTGATCCAAAGCTTTCCATCTTAATCGAACCTTTAAATTTTTCCCTAAATGCATTGGCTAAACTTGCCCCCCACTCATCGTTAATATACATTATTCCTGCTTTTTTAAGATTTAATCTCTCCATAACGAGTTCTGCCGTAACCCTGCCTATAGAGGTGTTAGTCGGATAATTCCTAAATATAAACTCACTTTGTCTCGTTAATTCAGGATGTCCGGCAATAGAAAACATTACAATCTGTTTCTCTTTCACTAGAGGGGCTATCGCCATACTAACACTGCTTAACTCTGTCATAATTACTTTAACTCCCTCAATTTCAACAAGTTTTCTAAAAGCAGAGATTCCTCCTTTTGGATCCCCTTCAGAATCTTCTACAATTAGTCTAACTTTTCTTCCGTTAATGCCTCCTTCTGCATTGATTTTTTCTATTGCTAATAACATTCCTTCTCTATCCGAAATCCCGTAGGTTGCCGCCTCTCCTGTCAGTGGTAAAATCACCCCAATTTTAACCGGTTCTTTTTCTGCAACCGGCGCTGGTTTCCTACTCACCCCATACCAAATCCCTGCAACGACGACAACGGCTACAACGACCCAAATGATTATCTTTGTTGTTTTGTTCATAGTTTTTCTTTTTAATTAATATTATTTTTGACTTTTTTATTTTTTATTTTTCCGACTTTCCGCGTTGTTTCGCTTGGTATTCACGTTATTCGCTTCTGTATTTATATTCTACCAATCCAAAAAAAATCAAGGAAATGTATCTGACGGGTACATAGGTAACACTTCAGTTAATTGTATAGGAGTTTTGTTGTCTAATGAGTCATGCGGCCGGTTAAAGTCGTATTCAATCAGCCATTCTGTTAATGAGCCATTAAATTTAATAGGGTCAGGGCAGTAATTACCCATCCTAATAAATTCTCTTTGTAAAGTTTGATTGAATCGTTCATTCACAGAATTGTCCTTAGGCGTTCTTGGTCTGGAATAATATCTGGTAAGACCTAACCCCTGACAGCCCTTTTAAAAGTATTTGGCAAACTCAGATCCATTGTCTGTTTGAATATTATCTATCTTACCATCAATTAAGTATAGCAGTCTATTTAAAAAGTCTTGAGCATTGTATAAATTGGCATGTTTGTACATTCTGGCAAAGGCAACCTTAGAAAAGTTGTCAATGGCAGTAAAGATATATCTTTTAATCGCCTGGGTTCTAATTTCAATGGTATCAAGACACAACAGAAAGCCTGTCTTTGGTTTTTTCTTAAGCTCTGTAATACGTTTCTTTTTAACTGCCCTTAAATGTTTTTGAGTGGTTTTAGCAGTTTTTTTAGGATTAGAGTATAGTTTGTACTTTTGAATAATTCTTTGTATTTTCCAGCTAGATATTTTTTCTTTGTAAATACGTTCATAGATAACAGATAGTTTAATCTTACTATAGCAAAGGTACTTCTTTCTAAGATTTAACATATTTTTTGATTTTCAAGGTGTTACCTATGTATCTCATCATGTGCATCCTTGCTTTACTTTTTTAATATGGTATAATCAAATAGTCTTACTAAATGATGGCATAAAATATGCTTAAACGAAACATTTTGGCTAAAATCTGGGAAAAAATTGACTCGCCGGAGATTTTGTTGTTAAACGGGCCAAGACAGGTAGGCAAAACCACTTTGATGCAATTAATCAAAGAAAAACTGGTGACAGACCGGGGAATTAAACCAAATAATATCTTATGGTTTGATTTGGAAAAATCAGAGGATTTACTAGTCTGGTTCAAACAAATCACGGCCCTGGCGGCCTTGCCGACAAAGGATAAGCAAAATAAATATTACCTGTTCATTGATGAGTTTCAAAAATCCGAAACTATCGGCTCCACCTTGAAAGTTCTGCATGACCATCACCCAAATTTTAAAGCCATCATCACCGGCTCGGCTTCCTGGTATCTCAATCTGGACGAAAGCATGGCCGGCCGCAAGCGGGTGTTCCCAATCTGGCCATTTGGCTTTGGCGAATTCTTGGACCAAGCGCCGTTTGAACGGGTAAAAAGTATCTATCAAATAATCAACCAGCAACCGAGCGCGGCCACGGCTGACAGCCTAGCTTTAGTTAATAATGCTTTCCTTGAATTTTTAACTTACGGCGGCTATCCGGCGGTCATCACCGCTGTCAAAAAACAGGAAAAAGAAGCTATTCTGTCCGAAATTATCAACTCCTATATTTTGCGGGATATAAAAATCTATAATTACAGCGCTAATACTTTGCAGGTAAAAAAAATCCTGACACTATTAGCTGATCAAATCGCCGGCTTACTTGATATCAATCGTCTGGCTTCAGACTCCGGCCTGGGCCGAGTAGCGCTGATTAACCGCTTGGATCTTTTAGAAAATACTTTTATCCTCAAACTGATCACGCCATACTTCACCAATAAAACCAAGGAGCTGGTCAAAAATCCCAAAATTTTTCTGGTTGACTTTGGCCTAAGAAACAGCTTGCTGGATAATTTTTCCATTCAGCCCCAAACGCAAAACTTTGGCCAACTGGCAGAGAATTTCGCGATCATGGAATTATTGAAAAATGAAACGGCTGAAACGAACAAAATTAATTACTGGCGCACCAAAACCGGACAGGAAGTGGATTTGGTACTCAAGCGCGGACAAAATTTAGCGCCAGTGGAAATAAAAAGCGGACAGGAAAATAATATCCCGGATAATTTAAAAAAATTTATAAAAAAATACCAGCCGAGAGAAGCGCTGGTGTTAAACTGGAATACGGTCAAGGAGTTGAAATTTGAAAAAACTTTAGTCAAATTCAGGCCGCTCTGGTTTATCATTTGAATTGGCTAAATAAATTTTTTAACAAATTCAATTCAATTTCCTTTTTGCCCGCCATCTGTTCCAATCTGGCAATTTTGCTCTTTAGTTGATTATTCTGCTGACCCTGTGTAGTCTCAAAGATATGAAATCCCTGATCTTCCAAACGTTTAACCCAGTTAGAAATGATATTAACGCCAACCCCGTATTTTCTGGACACTTCCGATAGATTGCCGGTTTTAACGGCTTCCTTGGCCAGATTAAATTTAAACTTGGGCGTATATTTTTTTTGGTTTTACCAGTAGTTTTGGGAAAAAAAATATATTTCTCTTCTCAAGTTAATTTGTTACAACTTCACGATAACATAAGCTTCGCTGGGTTGTAAAAGTTTAACTTGTTAGTTTTCCTTAACCTACTGGTTCAGTAGGGATCGTCAAAATTATTAGAGTACCTGCTGATGTGAAAAAAATGAATCAAGATGATATTTTATTATCTCAAGCTACAACACCTGATTTACTTCCGGCCATGAAAAAGGCGGCTGCAATTGTTACGAATCTAGGCGACTTGATTTGTCATACGGCTATTACTGCGCGCGAATTAAAAATCCTTTGTATTGTAGGAACTGGAAACGCTACTGAAATTTTTAAGTATGGTGATCTAGTTGAAGTGGATGCTGCGAATGGAATAATTAGAAAGATAATTTAATAAGTGCAAAGTATAACTAAAAAAGAGCGGAATTAATTCGTTCTTTTTTAGATTCTGAAATTTAGATACCACTCGGTCTGAAATTTTTTCAAGCACCATCTCGATCTCTCAATAAAAAATGTAGTCGGTGCGTCTTTACAGTTTGGCTCGAACCTATTTTATCAAAAACTGCTGAACGAAACCAGACCAAGGAAGCCAGCCCCGCCACTGCGCGCCTTGCTCACCACACCACAGAAAAATACTCTTTTCAATTAAAGAAAATGCTATTTTTACCGTCAATAACAACACTGGCTATGCGTTAAATGTTAAATTTAGAGACCAAAAAATTTATCTTGGGAATACAAATCATGAAATGAGCTATTTTTTAGATGATTGGAATTTGGTAAAATAAAGCAAATGGTGGTGCACCAGTTTTCAACTGGCACGAAATTCGGAAACGAAAAAGGAAAGGTTCAAAAACCCGCCCGCATTCCTCCCCAGACCCCTCCTGCGGGCGGGACGGAAGCCGAGGCAGGGCAATTCCAAAACCCCAGAAAAATAGTTT
>Ga0210006_1001108_pt1 | contig 18989 bp, 13 predicted proteins | sample CryGey02umfilter_2_FD_185452 | JGI IMG/M metagenome (GOLD analysis project Ga0210006, IMG submission 185452) | Groundwater microbial communities from aquifer in Utah, USA - Crystal Geyser 4/10/14 0.2 um filter (SPAdes) (version 3) | ecosystem: Environmental > Aquatic > Deep subsurface >... | reverse complement strand
GACCAGCGCAGGCATCAATCTTTAAACAATTTAACTCCCCGGGAAGTATATTTTCAATAATTTTTATTTAATTAATTTTACCTCTCATTTTACTAATTTACGTGTCTTGACAAACCCGACCATTATAAGCTTTAGAAAAATAACCTATTTATGATTTCAATCAGCGAACAACAACTTGAGCTATATATGTCGCTGTTTCAAGGAAGGATTGATGTATATGCGCGTCGTTGGGAAAAGGATGGTCGGTCTGGATACAGTCCGGTTTATGAGTTTAATTGGGATGAATTCATGGCACATAAGAGACGTGGTGGTTCAATGAAGGATTTTGAAAACAAGAAACTTATACCGCTAACCAAAGAAGTTGTTAAAAAACATCTTCTTGGAAGTCATGTGATGGGGATTTATCCAATACTGCCCGAAAACACATCATATTTTATTGTCGCTGATTTTGATGGTGAGAATTGGTTGAAAGACAGCAAGTTATTTCTACAAGCATGCAAAGAAGTCGGACTTTCGGCGTATCTTGAGAGATCACGATCCGGTGATGGTGGTCACGTTTGGATTTTCTTTTCCGATGCTTATCCATGTTACAAAAGCAGGCAGATTGCGCTTGAAATTATCCGTAAGGTTTTTCACGTATCTGAGTTTGAAAAGGAAGTCAGTTTTGATCGTTTATTTCCTAACCAAGACACATTAACCGGGGCTGGTTTAGGCAATCTTATTGCTCTACCATTTCAAGGTATATCGATTGCAACCGGCAATACGGTGTTTATTGACACAGAGACTGGTAAACCGTTTTCTGATCAGTGGCAATTCTTGGACAATATAAAACGGCACACTATCGCTGATTTAGATTCAGCGCACAAGTTGCTTTTTGAATATACGGGCAAACTGACAGCAAATATATCAACTGGGGGCGGACTTGGAATTTTAGTAAGCAATCAGATCGATCTAAAACGATCCGAACTTACTCCCGGACTTATTCATTTTCTCAAAGAAGAACTCAATTTTCTTAATAATGAATATCTGACCAAGCGAAGGTTGGGAAAATCAATTTATAAGGTACAGAAATATTTTAAGCTGATCGATGAAACAGAAGATGCTGTTTCCTTGCCTCGTGGATTTTTGCAAAACCTTGTTAGTTTTCTTGAAGAAAATAACATTGCTTATACGATACGATTTGATACTCCCTCTTTTGAACAAACTTCTTATCAGAGCCAAATAGAACTAACATCAGCACAGATTCCTATTGTGCAGGCAGCGACGGAATATGATCAAGGTGTTATTATTGCTCCATCCGGAAGCGGTAAAACTATCATCGGGTTAGAAATCATCGCTCGAAGACAATTACCAGCTCTTATTCTTGTTCACCGTAAGCAGTTATTGGATCAATGGAATGAAAGGATTCAGACATTTTTAGGTATTGCCAAAGCACATATCGGACAATACTCAGGGACAAAGAAAAAGCTGGGTAAGCAAATAACTGTCGGCTTATTGCAGAGCTTGGCTCGCAAGAGTGACCTTTCAGAGTTAAAGGATAAATTTGGTACGATCATCGTTGACGAATGTCACCACATCCCAGCCACTACGTTTCGTGAAGTTATCGCCCAGTTGAATCCAAAGTATATTTACGGTCTTACCGCGACTCCGAAGCGAAAACACAACGATGAAAAACTGATCTATGTTTATATTGGCGACGTTATCGCTCGTATGGAAACACCTGATTTTACATCGCTTTCTGATCTCCCACATCAGCCAACAGAGGTTTTAATCCGCGCGACAGCCTTGAGCTTACCGTTTAAGTTTACTACCGACCACTTTCAACTTTTGGCCAAGGTTGTGTGTTTCGATACTGCCAGAAACCAGATGATCGTTGAGGATATTTTGAGCAAAGTTGGCGATGGTAAAAGATTACTTGTGTTAAGTGAGCGAAAGGAACACTTGGAAATTTTGGCTATGTATCTTAAAGGCAAGTGCGAGACAATTGTTATTTCGGGAGACGATTCAGTTCCGAAAAGAAAATTAAAGCTGAAACAAATTGAGTCTGGACATTATCGAGTCATTCTTTCTACCGGACAATTCTTTGGTGAGGGTATAGATATTCGAGGAATTTCTTGTTTGGTCTTGGCCTTTCCTTTTTCGTTTGAGGGTAAACTCGTTCAGTACATGGGACGCCTCCGAGATATTGGAGAACAGAAAACAATCGTTGATTATCGAGATATACGGATTCCATTTTTGGATGGTCAGTTTAAACAACGGGAACGGCACTATAAAAAATTGAAGGCGCAGATTAGGTATGACTCGGCATAAGCGAAGTGGATAACTCGATTTGAGCCCTTTTTGAAGTGAAGGTACAAGACAACCGTCCAAACTAACATACTAAATAACTCACTCCGTCGCCCATGTGCGCATGGCGACGACGAGTGGGATGATTGGTGAAAGTCTTGACCTTGGTTTGGTACCAAGTCCACCACTAAAACATTCCATTTTGGGTGGAGTTTTTTTGTTTATGTGCAAAAATATTTGTTTAATATCTGTTTCATATATGATAAATATTGGTCAAATATTATTGCTAATATTACTCCAGATTATTACGGATATAAACCGTTAACTTGACATACATAACTTGACATACTAGCGATAGTATGATATTGTTTAATCAGATGATAAGCTTTTACTGTATACACAGTAATCTCGGGAATAAAAACCCCATTGCAAAACTTTCATATATTATGAAAGTTTTGTTTTTTTTGGTATAATGTGAAAGGTGTGATCAAGGGGCCGAGATGTACTGGTGTGCAGATTAGGCTTATCATCCTCAATCTTGGGGTTCCTGCCTGCCGGCAGGCAGGCAATTCCCCCTCGCTCCACCACTATTAATACTTCACTTATTTTTTGGGTGGAGTTTTTTAAAACACGAATCTTAACACGAATTCACACGAATAAGTGACCCTTGGGTTGGTGTTGTTTGTTTGGATAAAAAGTAATAATAGGTGACTGAAAATAGTTTTGTTAGTTACTATTAGTTACTTTGAGTTATTATTTTGTTAGCTTGTGTAGTGTGATTAAATAGTAATTAGTAGAGATAACTGGGTTAGTTACTTATAGTTACTTTTTGTTATTGTTTGGTTATACTACGTAAGATAATTAGCTAGTAACTAGAGGTAACAGAAAAGTAACTGAATGTAACTGGTTTAGTTATTTGCCGTTACTTTTTTATTACTATTTAGTTTTATTACATAGTTTTATTACATATTGACAAATAGACATTTTTTTATTATAGTAAAAGTATGAAATGTTACTAATTTTAAAGAAAAATATGAACAATAATAACAAAAATATAAACACAAAAAAAGTATATTCTATCAATGAAGCAAAATTGCTTACTGATGAATATATTGAAAAATCAGCGAAAAGATTACAAAAAAAATTGCAAATAGAGTGGAACAAACAGGCCTTATCACAAAAAAAGGAGAAGTTGTATGCCAAAAATTCAATTTAGTGAATTTGCTGTTTTACAGATAAAAAAATTTATTCACCTATATGAGGAAGGATTTTTTTTATTGTACAAAGATAGTGGTTTGTGGGCAGAGGATACTATCATTGAAAATTATCGACAAACAGCCAAGGAATTGAATAGTCGTATTTTTGTTGAAATTGATAAACGCTTAAATAATGATATTGTTTTGGGTAGAAAAGATCTCGGTGTCTTTTTGGAGATTTCCTTTTATATTGGTGATAGATTGGTAATAGTTTATTTTTCTGATCAAAAAGAAACAGATATAAGATTAGTAGAGTCAATAGAAATTGATAGAAAACCAATAATATTTTAACCATCTTCGCAGGGTAGTGTTTTATATAAACAGAAGAGCTTCATCATTTTTTTGATGGAGTTTTTTTGTTTATGTGTGAAAATATTTGTTTAATATCTGTTTTATATATGATAAATATTGGTCAAATATTATTGTGAATATTGTCTTATAATTGATGGGGGTTTGTTACTTTTCGTCATTTTTATAGTTTTCTATCTAGTCATTTTTTTTGTGAGATGCTATAATTATTTTATCTTAATTTTTTAAGGAAAGGACGGCAAGAACTCCCTGTGATGTCCGACGCAGGACTCACAGGGATGAATTGCCGCCCAAGACGTTGAAATAATAGTTAAATATGTTGTAGAGAAATATATTGAGAACCAGGGGCGAATAGAGGATATCAAACAACTGAAACTGTTCAAATTATAATAAACTAACAATAATGAATAGACGCCCTGTGATGTCCCGCAGGACTCACAGGGTTAATTCACAATTATAATTATGGATCAAGCAGAACTATCACCAAAAGATAAATTGGGACAACTTCATGATTTGGTACCGGCTCAAAATAGAGAATTAGCAGAAAGATTGGGAGATGCTTTGCAATCTGCTGGTCAAGAATTTACATTTGATTATCTGCAAGCTGGAGAAATAAATATTGGCAATAAGATGATCAGATTTTCTTTTATGTTGAGTGGTGAAAGAGAAAATAAAAATTGGCAAGAATATCTGTCCGAAGATTTTGCTGAGAGTATTGTCAAAGCTTTGGAGAGAATTAAGAAAAGTAGTGATGATCTTCTTTTTGTGGATGAAATTGTAGTGACAAATATTAATTTTGCTAATCCAAATAGTGGTGAACCTGTTAATGGTGTGACTTTGACCAATATGGAAAATACAGCTCAAAATAGCATTGTACTTTTTGCCAATGCTTTTTCTAGTGCTGATTATCGTGGACAAATATCAGGTGTTTCGCATTTGGAAGGGACTGTTACTCATGAGTATGGTCATTGCTTGGACAATGCTTTTGGTGCAGATTTGCGTAAGATGTGGGTAGAGAGATTGCCTTGGCAATATGACGAAGAGAGCGATACTTTTTCTTATAATGGTGATAAAAAAGATTTTGTGACCACTTATGCTGGTGTAAGTCCAACAGAAGACTTGGCTGAGTCTTATGCTCTTTATTTGCTTGATAAAGAAAAATTGGCAGAAGTTAGTCCAAAAAGAAAAGAGTTTTTTGATGCTTTGTTGAACCAATAATTTTAACATGAATATACATGAATAAATCATCATTGAATTGGTGATTTTTTTGTTATCTTACTTTGATTTGATAGTATTATTTATTAAAATACAACCTGTCTGCCGACAGGCAGGCTCCCCAAGGACAATATAAAGAACATTATAATAATTATAAATAATAATAATGTAGTTGTCCAAACATTAAAAATATGATAATATCTAAGTATTATGATAGATAATATTTTTCTTTATTTACCAAATAACTTTGTAGCTATTTTTTTATTAGTTATTATTTTTGTATTGGCTTTTCTTTTGGTATTTAGAATGAAAAAGAGTGAATGGATAATTTATTTGTTGCTGATTTGGTTTCCTCTGGAGAGTCTCGTGCTTAGGTATACGCCGATAGATTATTTTGGTCTTGTAAAATATATTCCAGAAGTCATTATGTATGGCCTGGTCGTGAGTTCGTTCTTATCTTTTGTAGCCAGAAAAGGAAAGATATTACCAAGACAGCCATTGAATAAATGGTTGATTGCTTTTGTCGTTACCGCACTTATTTCGTTGTTATTGAATTTTTATAATCCTGGTATTTGGCTTCTTGGTTTGCGTCAGATTTTGCGTTTTGTACTCATGGTTTTTGTGATTTTGTGGATGAATTATGATTCACAGATTCTCAAAAATATTGTCAAAGTTGGTTTTGTCATGATAATTCTTGAAGCTATTTTGGGTCTTGTCCAATATTTGTCTGGAGGATACCTTGACGCTTATTTGTTTTCTTCACGTGTTGTGACTGTCGGCAATATGGCTTTGCTTGGTGGTATTGAACAGTTTTGGACACAGGGTAGTCGTGTTTTTGCTACTCTTGGTCGTTATGACCAGCTGGGTAGCTATCTGGCTTTGGGAGTGATTATGATGTTTTCTTTTGCTTTTGCTGTAAAAAATAATAAAAACAAAATTTGGTATATAATACTTTTTGTTTTGTCACTATTTGTCCTTTATCTTACCAAATCTCGTGCCAGTTGGATCGCGGCTTTTTTTGGTATTGTGACTATTGGATTGTTTTTGCGTAGAGACAAGAAAATTGCTTGGGGTATTGGTATTTTTGTGAGTATTTTTGTAATTTATCTGCTTGGTTTTGCTCTGACCAATAATAATGTGCTGTCTATTAGCGACAAACCAAATCAGAGTTTGGCTGAGCGTGTCTATGAATCTTTTAGTCCTCAAGCGTTGCGTGATAGCTATGAGGGTTATGGTCGGATATTTTTTATAATCAATACACCACTCAAAGTTGTGTCCAAGTATCCTTTGTTTGGGGTCGGACCTGGACAATATGGTGGGGGAGTGGCAGCTGCACTTCTCAATACTGATATGTATGATAGAGTTCATTTACCTTTTGGTATTGAAAATTTTTATGGACAAATAGACAACAATTGGATGAGTATCTGGGGAGAAGTTGGTACTGTTGGTTTGTTTATTTGGATAATGCTATTTATTATAGTTATTAAAATGGCTTTGGTGGTAAGAGAAAAAACAGACAATGATTTTGAAAAAAATATGGCCGAAGGTCTGATTGGTTTGACTGTGGGGATTATGGCGGTAGGATTTTTTGGACCATATTTTGAGTTTAGGACGCTGATGTTTTATTATTGGACGGTAGTAGGTGTGGTGGCTGTATTTTATGTTAAAAATTAGTTTGGAAGTGATTGAACCCACCTGCCCTCCCTTAAAAAGGGAGGAACCCTGTTAAGTAAATTAAAATTTTTTAAAAAGTCCTCCCCTTTTTAAGTGGAGACAGAGGGGTTCGTCGGAACGAAGAGTAAGTTGAATAAATTTATAAAAATAACGTATAATAGTAAAAAACATAATATCTAGTTAATATTCTATATGAATAAAAACAAAATAATCAATCCAATAGATTGTGTTTTGGGAATAACATACAACTGCAACTCTCGCTGTGTGATGTGTGATATTTGGAAGATAAAAGATTTTCCAGAGTTACCTGTGGCAGAGTACAAAAAAATACCTAGTTCACTTAGGGATATAAATATTTCTGGTGGTGAGCCTTTTTTGCGTGGCGACATTCCTGAGATTATAGCTACTGTCAAAAAAGCTGCTCCAAAAGCTAGGATAGTAATTTCTACCAATGGTTTCACACCAGTCTTGATAGAGAAGCAAATGAAAGAAATTCTGAAAATAAAACCAGATATCGGAATTGCTATTTCAGTAGATGGTTATGGTGATATGCACGAACAAATTCGCAAGATTCCTGATGCTTGGGAAAAAGATATGGAAACTTTGGAAAGATTACAAAAATTGGGTATGAAAAATTTACGTCTTGCTTTTACTATTTTACCTCAAAATGTACAAGATTTAGGCAAGGTTTATGATGAGACTAGAAAACGTGGTATTCAATTTACTCATGCTTTTGCCCAGAGTTCAGAACATTATTTTGGTGGTAGTAATAATGATGATAACAAACCAAATTTGGCAGAACTCAAAAAACAATATATGCATTTGATAAATAGTGAGTTGAAATCTTGGCATCCGAAGAAATGGGTGCGAGCTTTTTTTGCACACGGACTTTATAAGTTTAGTATTGAAAAAACACAAGTTTTGAGTAATGATCCTGGTAATAAATTTTTTTATCTTGATCCTCGTGGTGTAGTCTATCCTTCTGTTGTACACAATTATCCTATGGGTAATATCCAAAATTATGATAATTGGCATGATTTGTGGCATAGTAATACTGCGGATCAAGCCAGAGAAAAAGTGGTCACTATGGGACGACCTGCTTGGATGATTTGTACCGCTCGTACGGCTATTAAGAAAAATCCACACAAAGTCGTGAAGTGGATAGTGCAGAATAAAATTGGTGGTATGAGAGATTTGTAAATTATGTGGTATGTGTTTGTTGAGTCAACAATATTTGTTAATATTCGTTTCATATTTGAGATAATATTAGGCAAATATTAGACGAATATTGTTTCAAATATGAAACGTATATTACTTAATATTTGTTATCATATCTGTTAATATTCGTATAATATTAGCCATATATTAAGCAAATATTAACAAATATTAAATAGAAAAATAAAAAATTATGAAAATATTGTTAGTAAATAAGTATTGGTATATTCGCGGTGGGGCAGAACGTGTGGCTTTTGTTACCAAAGATATTTTGGAAAAAAATGGACATGAAGTAGAAATTTTTGGTATGAAGCATTCAAAAAATATTTTGGAAAATAAATATTTTATTGATAATATTGATTATGCAAATACCAAAGGTTTCAAAAAAATAATTATAGCTTTCAAAAGTATTTACAACTTTGATGCCAAAAATAAATTTACAAAATTAGTTGAAGAATTCCAACCAGACGTTGTTCATTTTCACAATATTTATCATCAGCTATCATTTTCACTTTTAGATGTAGTCAAAGATAAAAAAATTCCAGCTGTCATGACGTTGCATGATTATAAAATGATTAGTCCAAACTATAATTTGTTTCATCATGGTAAAATTGATGAAAGTAGTTGTTGTAAAAATTATTATAAATGTTTTTTCAATAATTGCATGGAAAATCCATGGAGGAGTTTGACGGTTACGATTGAAGCTTACTTGCGTGCATGGAAAAAATTGAATAATAATATAAATGTTTATATAAGTCCAAGTCAATTTTTGAAAGAAAAATTTTTGTCAGTTGGTTTCAAAAACAGAATTGAGGTCGTCGTTAATCCTTTGGTTGTCACCGACATAAAAGAAAAGATTTTTATTGGTAAAAATGTTTTGTATATGGGTAGGTTATCCGAAGAAAAAGGTGTGTCCATTGTTTTAGAAATTGCTAAACATTTGTCAAATACACCTTTCAAAATAGTAGGTGAAGGACCTTTAAAAAAATCTTTGGAAAAAATTATAAAAAAAGAAAATATAAAAAATATTGAGTTACTTGGATACCAAACTGGGGAAATTTTATATAAAACTCTTGAAAATGCTAGACTACTTATAGTACCGTCTCAGTGGTATGAAAATTGTCCTTTGAGTGTTTTAGAGGCTCAATCTTTGGGTAAAGTAGTATTGGCAAGTGATTTGGGTGGTTTAGTTGAAATGGTACCAAAAGGTATGTTGGTAGATAGTAATAACAAAGATGCTTGGATTAGTAAAATTGACGATTGGTATAAAAAAACTGACGAAGAAATGTTAAATATAGCTAAAACATTACGCAAAAAGATTATTCAAGAGAATAATTTAGATTTGTATTATGATAGTCTTGTAAAAATTTATGAAGAAATATTAAAGTAATTATGAAGATAAAATTTTTGTTAATTATAATTTTTTCTTTTTTTGTTTTAACAAAAAATGATTTTGTATATGGACAAAATGCACCATATTTGGCAAATTATTTTTTGTCAAATTTGAGTTTTTCTGATGTAGACAATTTGGCTAAAAATGATTTATTAATATTGAGTTCAACTCAAATAGCAGCTCATCCAGATGTCATAGCTCAAATAAAAAGACTTAATAAAGATATTGTTATCTTGGCTTATTTACCTTCACAAAGTTATAATTATCAGTATTGGTCAGGGGATATTTTGTTTAGAAATATGTATGTTCAGGATTCTTGGTGGCTTCGTGATGCACAAGGTAACAAAGTTTCTACTTGGAGTGGTATCTACAATATAAACATGGATAATGCTTGGAGTCGTTATCTGGTGGATTTTGCAAATACTTATATTTTGTCTTTACCAGGGGTGGATGGAATATTTTTTGATATGATTTCTGAAAATATTTCTTGGGCCAATTCAGGTAATCTAGATTTAGACAATAATGGTACAAAAGATAATCAGGTGGAAGTAGATAATCTTTGGAGAGATAGAACAAAATATTTACTTGAGTTTGCTAAAGATAATTTGAAAACTAAATATATTATTATAAATGGTAGTTCTTATTTAGGTTTTCAACAATATGTAAATGGCAGAATGTTTGAAACTTTCCCTACTCCTTGGGAGGGGAATGGTAGTTGGAGTACTGTCATGAACAATCTCAAAAATATAAAAAATTATAATAGTAAACCTGTTATAGCGGTGTTGAATAGTAATAGTAATAATACTGGGCAAGAAGATTATCAAGACATGCGTTTTGGCCTAACCAGCGCGCTTCTTGAAAATGCTTATTTTTCTTATGACCAAGGCGACACTAATCATGGTCAGACTTGGTGGTATGACGAATATAATGTTAATCTTGGACAACCAATTGACAGTGCTAGTTCACAAAATAATTATATTACTTACAAACCAGATGTTTGGGAAAGAAGTTTTGAAAATGGTGTAGCTGTGGTGAATAGTACTGATAGTGCCCAAAAAATTAATTTGGGAGGAGATTATGAAAAAATTCATGGTACTCAAGATCCAAGTATTAATGATGGTTCTATTGTTAGTCAAGTGAACGTGAATGCTAACGATGGTCTGATACTTTTGAAAACTTTTGATACTCTAAATGATATTTTATTTACCAATGGTTCTTTCTTGCGTTTTTTTCGTCCAGATGGTACGAGAGTCCGTAATGGATTTTTTACTTTTGATGATAAATATCAGGGTGGAGATAGGATTGCTTATGTTGATTTGGACAGAAATGGTAAAAGAGATTTGTTCGTTGCTCATGGCAACAGAATAGAGGCTTGGCGTGATGATGGACAAAAATATTTTAAAATTTATCCGTTTACGGCTGGTTATATTGGTAAGATGAATATTGCTTTGGGTGATTTGCAGGGTTTTGGTTTGCCAGAAATATTTGTAGCGCCGGGCAAAGGTACTTCACAACCAATAAAGATTTATGGTATTTATGGTGATGATAGAAGAACAGATTTTTATCCTTTTGGTAAAAATTATACAGGTGGTTATAGTCTGGCTATAGGGGATGTAGATGGTGATGGTTTTCAAGAGTTAGTAGTGGGTAGAGGTGGAGATAAAACACAATTATACATTTATGATAGAAATCTAAAATTAAAAAAAGAATTTACTCCTTTTGAAAGTAATTTCAAAGGTGGAATAAATGTCGCCACCGGAGATTTGGATGGTAATAAAACCGACGAGATTATTGTTGGTAGGGGAGATGGAGGTAAACCAGAAGTGAAAGTCTTTGATATTACTGGTAAACTTCTTTATCAGTCTTTTACAGCTTACAGTAGCTTGACCAATCCTGGTATAGATGTCAAAGCTCTTGATGTAGATTTTGATGGTAAAGATGATATTGTGACGATGAGCGAAGGAGCTTTCTAGAAATTTTGGAATTTTAAATTTAAAATTAAAAAACATTCTTATTGAGTAAGAATGTTTTTTAATTATTTAACTAGTTTTTTATAGAGAGTTTCTATTTGAGGAACAATCACGTCCCAACTATAATTTTTATGGATTGTTTCTTTATTTTCTTGCCCCATTTTATTTCTTTCTTCTTCCGAAAGATTTAAGAAATTGTACAAACTATTTTTCAAAGCTTCTACCTCATTTTCTTTGAAAAGCATTTTTGGATTTTTTATCAATTCCAAATGTTCGGGAATTGTAGAAACTAAAGTTGGTATTGCATAACTCATGGCTTGTAAGACAGTGATAGGCAAGCCTTCATTGAGAGAAGGGTGTACTAGAGCCAAAGCATTGGCATATAATTCTTCCAGAGTTTTACCAGATTGAAAATCTGTAAAGATAATGTCATTGACATTGCTAGCTTGGATATGTAGTTTCTTTATATAATTGTCTGTGTAGGCAGAGCCACCGACGATAGCTAATTTTAATTTTTGTATTTTTTCATTATCTGGATTTTGGGCTTTCAATTTGTGAAAGGCTTCGATTAAAAAGTGAGCACCTTTGTGTGGAACTAGACGAGAGACCATCACAAAGTATTGATTCTTTTCAAGAGAAAATTGTTTTATTTTTTCAGAGCCAACTTCGTGATTTATTTCATTGACACCATTTGGTATATAAACAGTTTCTTTGTTGAATTCATTTAGACAATATAGTTTTATACTATCTGAAACAGAAATTGTTTTGTGGGCAAAAGTACAGGCTGTCCTTTCACCAAGTCTAAGAGCAAACTTGGCAACGAAGTTCCATTTTTGGTGGTATCTATCAATAGAATGGAAAGTGGTAACTACCTTGGTTTTTGGAGCGAAGATACGTGGTATCCAAGATAACAAAGATGGTCCAACACCGTGGTAATGGATTACATCATATTTTTGGAATAAAGCGTGAATAGTAGAGCTAAAAGTGTGGACTATGGCATCTAAATGTTTGGTGTGGATTGTGGGTGTATAGACAATATTTACACCTTCAAAGTTTGTATCCAAATTTTTGCTATACCATTTACGACTGTAAACAGTAACATCATTATTTTTGGCTAGACGCAAAGACAAATCATGAACGTGTTTTTCCACGCCACCGTAGAGAGCTGGTATGCCTTTTTGTCCAATCATGGCTATTTTCATAAACTTTGATTTAAAGTAAATATGTTTATCTAACTTATAATCATATAGGCAATTCTCGCCCCGCAAACTGTGAAACAAGTTCTGCGGTGGTCATGGCTATTTTCATTATGATACTGTTTTTTTGTTATATTTTTGAGGGTATTAAACGTTTAAATAAGCCTTTTTTACACCTAGTACTTAAACAGCACATTATAGCACAAAATAGTTCTTTTGTCAAGGCAGGCCAGATGTGGTAAAATTAAACTTGTCAGGATACGAAATACGAACTATACGAAATTATGAAATTTTTTTATTATATACTTTCGTAGATTTTCGTATTTCGTATCCAAAATAAGCCAATTATCTAATAAACTAATACTATGAAACCTATAAAATCATATTTTGAAGAAGCTCTCAAAGCCGGCGCTTCTGATTTACATCTGGTAGGCGGGGATAAGCCAACATTGCGTATAGAAGGTAATCTAAAAGAAATAGAGTCAGAGCCAATATTTGCTGAAGAATTGGAGAAAGCTATTTTGACTCTTTTGGACGCAGACAAGAAGAAGACTTTTGAAGAAAATCTAGAGTTAGATTTTGGTTTGGAAATCAACAATACTCGTTTTCGTGTTAATCTTCATCGTCAAAATGGTACTGTGGGTCTAGCCGCTCGTGTGATTCCCAAAGAAATACCTACACCACAAGATTTGCTTTTTGAACCACAGTTGCTTGAAGCAACTAATTTGATGGATGGTTTAGTTTTGATTGTTGGACCGACTGGGCATGGTAAATCTACGACTCTGGCTAGTATGATAAATGAAATCAACAAAAGTCGTAAGTCTCATATTATTACTATTGAAGATCCTATTGAATTTGTTTTCAAAGATGACAAAAGTCTGATTGAACAACGTGAAGTAGGTACAGACACCAAATCTTTTGCTGAAGCCTTAAAGCATGTTTTACGTCAAGATCCAAATGTTATTTTGGTAGGGGAGATGCGTGATTTGGAAACTATTTCTACTGTTTTGACGGCTGCTGAAACTGGACATCTGGTATTTTCTACTTTGCATGCTGCTTCGGCTGCTGATGCTATTGAACGTATTGTGGATGTATTTGATGGTCCTCAACAAAAACAGATAATGATTCAGTTGGCTTCTGTGCTAAGAATGATTATTACTCAACAACTTTTGCCTACAGTAGAAGGTGGTCGTGTGGCTGCTCGTGAAATTTTGGTAAATAATTCGGCTGTGGCTAATATGATCAAAGAGAGTAATGTTGCCCAAATTTATAGCGCTATTCAGACTGGCGCCAAAAATGGTATGCAAAGTATGGAGAACTCACTCAAAGAACTTTTGGAAAAAGGAATTATTAGTGAGGAAGTGGCAGAGAAGAGAATGATGAAATATAAACAAATATAGCTGATGTTTAAAGTTTATAATATATCTAGGGGATACGAAATACGAAAGTTACGAAAATACGAACTTATAGTTTTTTCGTAATTTTGTAATTTCGTATTTCGTATCCATTTTTGATTATCATTTTAATTTTTTAACTGTGAGAGTAAATTATCAAGTTAAACCAAAACAAATTTCTAGAAAAGAAAACCCAGATTTTAGATTGAATTTGGCTGTTTTTGTATGTGTTTCTGCTTTTTTAATTGTTTTTCTGCGTCTTTTTACTTTGATGATTTTACAACATAGCTTTTATACTGCTTTGGCTTCTGGCTCGCAAGATATGTATGAAAGTCTTTTTCCAAAACGTGGTGAAATTTTTTTGGAATCAGAAAATGCTGAAGATTTGTTTCCTCTCGCTATCAATCGTGATTTTTATACTGTGTATTCTGATGATAGATTAATTTTAGATAATAAAACAGCTGAAGATATTTTGGATAAATTATCTGGAGTATTTTCTTATGATGACGAACGTAAAGCAAAAGTTTTGGCACAATTGGAAAAAGTTGGTGATCCTTATGAACCTCTTGAACAAAAAGTTGACGAAGAGACTGTAGATAAATTGAAAGCCATGGATTTGGTTGGGATTGGTTTTTCTCGTTTCCCTCAACGTTATTATCCAGAGGGAAGTTTGGCTGCACAAGTAGTTGGCTTTTTGGGTAAAGATGAATCAGGTAAAGACATTGGGCGTTATGGTCTTGAAGGATATTGGCAACAGGATTTGGCTGGTAGTGGAGGGTTTTTGGAAGGTGCTAAATCAGCTCAAGGTAGTTGGATACCGTTGGCTGGCAGAGCTCTCAAACCAGCTCAAGATGGTGTTGATTTGGTTTTGGCAATAGATAGAACTTTACAATTTGAAGCTTGTAAAATCCTTGAGGAAGAAAGAAAAAGATACGAAGCGGAAACAGCTGTTTTGATAATCTTGGATCCCTTTACTGGCGCCATAAAAGCTATGTGTTCTAGTCCTAGTTTTGATCCTAACAAATATGGTGATGTAGAAAATGCTGAAGCTTATAATAACCAAACAATATTTACACCTTATGAACCTGGTTCAGTGTTTAAGCCGGTTATTATGTCGGCTGCTTTGAATGAAGATATTGTAAAGCCGGATACGACTTTTGTAGATTCTGGTAAAGCTGAAGCCAACTGCCAAAAATCAATTCAAAATGCTGACTTGAAGAGTTATGGTTTGCAAACTATGACTGGTGTATTGGTGAATTCTATCAATACTGGCATGGTCTTTGTGGCCAATAAACTTGGTAAAGATAAATTCAAACAATATGTGGAAGCTTATGGTTTTGGTGTCAAGACAGGAATTGAATTGGATACGGAAGCTGCTGGGACTGTGGATTCTTTGTACCTTAATAAAGGTGATAAAATAGATTGTTATACAGCTACTGCTTCTTTTGGACAAGGTATTACAGTTACACCTCTACAACTTGTTAACGCTTATGCAACCATTGCTAATGGTGGAAAAATGATGCGTCCCTATATTGTAGAAAAAATAATTCATCCTGATGGTAAGGTGGATATTACTAAACCAAGAGAAATAAAAACTATATTAGATAAAAGAAATGCTAGTTTGTTGTCTGGAATGCTGGTAAATGTAATAGATAGTGGTGAAGGTAGCCTGGCAAAAGTACCTGGTTATTATGTGGCTGGGAAAACTGGTACAGCTCAAATTGCTGGTAAAGGTGGATATACTACTGATCTTAATCATACATTTGTTGGTTTTGGACCAGTGGATGATCCCAAATATGTGATGATTGTTAAATTTGGTAAACCAAAATTAGTGTATGCTTCTACTACAGCTGCTCGTACTTTTTCTAAAATTTCGCAGTTTATTATGCAATATTATCATATTGCTCCAAGTAGGTAGGTGACTACTGACTTTTGACAAAATTGTTTTTTTGTAGTATATTATTTGGGCTTTGAGTTTTTTAAGACCTTATCGTCTAGTGGCTAGTCATAATATTTATGGCCTCATCGTCTAATGGCTAGGACGCTAGGTTCTCATCCTAGCAATAGGGGTTCGATCCCCCTTGAGGCTACGGTAGAAAATTACAATTTAAAATAAACAACCTGCCTGCCGGCAGGCAGGATTCCAACTATTATAAAAGTATTTTGTTATTTGTAGTTTGATATTTGTTTATTTCAAAAGTCAGGGTAGCTCAGCTTCCACCAAAGGTGGATCAGCCTTTGGCTGAGGTGAGAGTGAAGGATGATTTTGATAATCACAATGCGTTTATGTACAATTTATATGTCAGGGTAGCTCAGCTTCCACCAAAGGTGGATCAGCCTTTGGCTGAGGTGAGAGTGAAGGATGATTTTGATAATCACAATGCGTTTATGTACAATTTATATGTCAGGGTAGCTCAGCTTCCACCAAAGGTGGATCAGCCTTTGGCTGAGGTGAGAGTGAAGGATGATTTTGATAATCACAATGCGTTTATGTACAATTTATATGTCAGGGTAGCTCAGCTGGTGAGAGCGTAGGATTCATAACCCTAAGGTCGGGAGTTCGAATCTCCCCCTTGACACAAAAACACTGATTTGGGTCGGTGTTTTTTATTTACAAATATTTTTTTAAACATTGACAAAAGCTACCATAATGGTATTATTTGAGTAGTACATTGTATTTACATTATTATAAATAACCCCAATTTTGGGGATTTTTGTGCTTTCAAACAGACTACAGTCTACAGATAATAGACTAAGGAGTGGGACTTTAGTCAGTAGTCTATTGTCTATAGACTTATTAATTTTGAGGTACATATTTTTATTTATTTGATTTTGAATATAAGAAAACTTTATTTTAAGAAACATTTATGCAAGATAAAATAATAATCCGCGGTGCGCGTGAACACAATTTGAAAAACATTGATCTTGAGTTACCAAGAAATAAAATGATAGTTTTCACTGGTTTGTCAGGTTCTGGCAAGTCTAGTCTAGCTTTTGATACTATTTTTGCGGAAGGTCAACGTCGCTATGTTGAAAGTTTGTCAGCTTACGCCCGACAATTTCTTGGTGGAATGCAAAAACCTGATGTTGATGAAATTGATGGGCTAAGTCCTGCTATTTCTATTGATCAAAGAGCTCATAGTGCTAACCCAAGATCTACAGTAGCTACTATTACCGAAATTTATGATTATTTGCGGGTGCTTTATGCGCGTATTGGCGAACCATATTGTCCAGTATGTGGCACTAAGATTGAGAAGATGACAGCTGATGAGATTAATGTTCGTATTTTTGCAACTTTGAAAAAAAATAAAAAAGAATCAGAAATAATAATTTTGTCACCAGTCGTACGTGGTAGAAAAGGGGAGTATTATCAGATGCTTTATGATATGTATAATTCTGGTTTCCTTGAAGTGCGTGTGGATGGTAAAATGCATTCTCTCAAAGATAGAATTGTTTTGTCAAAAAATAAAAAACATACCATTGAAATAGTCATAGATAAGATAACGGTTGACTCAAAAAAATTGTCAGATGTAAAACAAAGATTAGGAGAAGCTGTGGAGACAGCGATAGATTTGTCAGATGGTCTTTGTGGAATTATTTATGCTAAAGATGTAGAAGAAGTATATAGTACAGAATATTCTTGTCCAAAAGATGGCTTTAGTTTTCCTGAGATTGAACCTAGGCTTTTTTCTTTCAACAGTCCATATGGCTATTGTAGTTATTGTACCGGTCTTGGCACTAAAGAGCTTTTTAGTGAAGATGTCTGTCCAAAGTGTGAAGGTAAGCGACTAAACGAAAATGCCCTTAGTGTTAAAATTGGAGAAAAAAATATTTGGGAAGTAGTGTCTCAAACTATTGGTGAAGCTAAAATATTTTTTGAAAGTTTGATAGAGATTTTGTCAGAAAACAAATTGGCGATTGCCTCAGCAGCTCTTAATGAAATAAATAATCGTTTGTCTTTTTTGGATAACGTCGGTTTGCATTATATCACTTTGAATCGTATGGCTGGTACTTTGTCTGGTGGAGAAGCTCAACGTATTAGACTTGCTTCACAAGTCGGACAACAGTTGGTGGGAGCACTTTATGTCTTGGATGAACCAACTATTGGTTTGCATCAAAAAGACAATGATAGACTTGTTTCTACTTTGCGTGAACTTTGTGACAAAGGTAATACTATTATTGTGGTTGAACATGACGAAGATACTATTTTGATTAGTGATTGGATAGTTGACATTGGTCCAAAAGCTGGTGTACATGGGGGAGAAATTGTTTTTTCCGGACCACTGTCTGTCATTCTGAGCGGAGCGAAGAATCTTTCGAAGAATTCAATCGTAGGTAATACAAAAAATAGTTTGATAAATTTGTCTGGTGGTAAGAAAGATCCTTCGACCGTCCTTTCGGCGACTCAGGATGACACTTTCAACTGTAAAGTCTATGGTAAAGCTGAAGATTCTCTTACAGGAAAATATTTACGTGGGGAAGAAAAAATTCCTGTGCCACAAGACAGAAGAAAAGTAGATAGTAGTACGCCAAAAATAAAAATCAAAGGTGCAACAGAAAACAATTTAAAAAATATCAATGTAGAAATTCCTTTGCGTAGATTCATTTGTTTGACTGGTGTTTCTGGCTCTGGTAAATCAACTCTGATGCACAAAATTCTTTATCGTGGTATTGCCAACAGACTCAATCATGTTAGTAAAAGAATTGGCAATCACAAAGAAATTTTGAACACAGAATATATTGATAAAATAATTAAAATAGATCAAAAACCAATTGGTCGTACTCCTCGCAGTAATCCAGCTACTTATACTGGAACTTGGGGACCAATCAGAGAAATTTTTGCTAGTACTGTCGAAGCTCGTGTGCGTGGTTACAAAGTTGGCAGATTTAGTTTCAATCGTCCTGGTGGACGTTGTGAAAATTGTGAAGGAAAAGGAAAACTAACTATTGAAATGCACTTTTTGCCAAGTGTAGAAATTGATTGTGAAGTTTGTAAAGGTAAGAGATTCAATCAAGAAACTTTGGAAGTACACTACAAAAATAAGAATATCGCGGAAGTGTTGAATATGACTATTGAAGAG
>Ga0210006_1001106_pt1 | contig 19009 bp, 18 predicted proteins | sample CryGey02umfilter_2_FD_185452 | JGI IMG/M metagenome (GOLD analysis project Ga0210006, IMG submission 185452) | Groundwater microbial communities from aquifer in Utah, USA - Crystal Geyser 4/10/14 0.2 um filter (SPAdes) (version 3) | ecosystem: Environmental > Aquatic > Deep subsurface >... | reverse complement strand
ATTTACTCTCACTTATCGGTACAATACAAAAGTTCTTTTACAAAAATCTACATTCCGCGGTAGCTCAGTTGGTAGAGCGCCTCGCTGTTAACGAGGATGTCCCAGGTTCGAGCCCTGGCCGCGGAGCTTGATTGGATGTTCGTTCAATAAGAGTACCTTATTGAATGGATTCCGCAGTGTAAACATTAACTTTTTCCCGTCCATGGTCGGGTTCTGAATTAGATAACTCAAAAGTTGTCTTTTTTCGCCTGGTTCAGAATTTGGGTTATCGAATATCGTCAATGCTCTCTTTGAGAGGTCTAATATCCTGCCAGCGGTAACAAGATAGTCTTCGTTTGCTTCTGTGTGGCCTTCAAGTTCGATTTCAATTTCTTTTTGTTCTTGAACGCATTCGGCAATCTTTTTATCGTAGGCTTCTTTTGTAAGACCCCTTTCCCCGAACAAATCTAAGAATCTATCCATTTTTTCTGTGAGCGAATCATACTTAGAACGCAGTCGTGCCATTTCATTTTTTTGGAATAACGATTTGTGCTCAGTACTCTTTTTTAGTCCTTTCAAAACCTCCTGCACTTTTTCATCTGGTAATTGAAGTTTTGCAAGAACTTCCCGAATAGGTTTAAGTAACTCTCGCTCAGGTACATATATCCGCTTGCATTTGTTCTTTGAATTTGTACATGCGTAATAAATGAATTTTCCCTTCTTTTCTTCGCCAGAATAAGAGCAACCGCATCGTTTGCATGTAAGAAGCCCTTTCCCAAATATGAACTCTTTGGCAGTCATTTGGACTTTGTTTTTGTATCTTCCATGAAGAATATCTTGGACATCTTCATATAGAGTTTTGGATATAAGTGGCTTGTATTTGTGTGGGTATAATTTTCCCTTACACTTCATTTCTCCGTAATAGAATGGGTCAGCAAGTATTTTATGCATCATACTTTCAGCAATAGTTTTACCTTTTTTATTGCCTTTTAACCCTTTCTTTTTCATATAGGCAGTCATTGTCTTTACAGAATACTCGCCAGTAGCAAAGAGCTTAAAAGCCTCAATCACTAACAGAGCCTTCTGTGAGTCAGGGAGAATATCTTTTTCTATTATTTTTCCGTCTTCGTTTGTTATTTGTATATTCTTATATCCCAATGGAGCGTGTCCAGTCTTTACTCCCTGAGCCCGCATTTTTTCAAATGCTCTTTTAACATTGTCGCTGATGGCATCCGAATAATATTTCGCAAGACCAAGATTTATCCCGAAGTGAAATTTTTCTGATGCGGAAATATCTGGGCTGATAACTAGATTTTCAGAAGCAAAATGTAGTTCGATTTTTCCGCCGATTGCCATTTCGTAGAGTAGCGGAACCCTTTTGTCGAAAATGTTTCGTGATAATCGGTCGGTCTTATCGAAACAGACCGCAATCCGTTCTTTTTGTTTTTTGATGAAGTCAATAGCGTTGTCAAACTCATCTCTTTTGTCTTTATAAGCACTTTCATCAAATTCAATTTTTTTGATTATTTCGAGCTTTTTGCTCTCGCAATATGCAACCATTCGAGCTTCTTGTGCAGGTAAGGAATTACCAGCATCTCTCTGCTCAAAAGTTGAAACTCTAGAAATTGTAACGGCCTGCTTTGCACTTTCTTTTTTATTTTCCATAATTTTGATTAGTTAATTTTTCAATAATTTTTGACTTTCTTTTTTATGTGCTAACGCCCTCTTAATTTTTTCCGAATGATGTTCCCGATAAAAATTAGCTAATATTACGCTTATGGATTGCGAAAATGAATCCGATGCATGTGGTGCAGAAATAGATATGATTTTCACGCCATGTCTATTCAGAAAATCCATGGTTTTAAAGAGCGTGTTCAAATCTCTTGATATTCGGTCGAGATTTGACACATACATTCCTGATATTTTTCTTTCCTTTGCCAAAGATAGTATCCGAGGAATACTCTTGCCGACATTTTTTTCGCTTTTAGAGTATTCAACATCTTTGATGACTTCTGTTAATTGGTACTTATTGTCTCCCTTTAATTTGCTCAGACAGGATTCTTCTTGTCCTTTCAATGAATCACTTCTATTTCGCACACTGCGTGTTACGACTCGACAATAAACTACTGCTTTTGGTTTTTTATCTATTTTTTTCATATTTTATTTCAATTACTTTTTCTAATGCATTGGAGAATCTTTCTCCAAATTTTTTGCCCAAAATCGGGTCAATTTCTGATTTGATGACATTAACTTTAATGTTTGGGGGTGAAAACCATTTTGGGTGGAATTTTGTCTGAAATCTGGTCAAAAATGGTCAATTCTGGTCAATTCTGGTTAATTTAGGTGGGTTTGAAGATACTTTAAGGTTGGGGGATTTTTAGTCAAAATCATGTTAATTCTTGTCAAATCGTGTTAATTCGTGTCAATTAGTGTCAATTTGGGTGAGTTTGGGTGAGTTTATTCATCTCATCATGCCAGCGAAATTAGGCTTTCTTGGCTTCCCAAACCCATACTTCTTTGAAACTTCAACCATTCCAGCGTACAAGTCCTCTAGTGGCTCTAAAGCGGCTTCCTTGGCTTCATCGTAGCTGATTTGACCTGTTTTGAGCTTGAACCTGATTTCATCTAATCTGTCCTTTGCCATTCGACCCGCCTCAATCTTTTTATCATTGACACTAGCATTATTATGTTTCATAATTCTAATGCTAATGTCATAGTTCAGAATTATCAAGGCCAGGTTTTCCACCTTCTTCACCTTCTTGGCTTTCTGTTTTACTTTCCTTCGTGTACAAGTGCGGATTAACCCTCCTATCGACCTTCAAAAGCAAAGCAAAGAAGCCGAGAAGATTGGCGTCCTCGTCTTCTGGGTGTATATCTTTTTTTAGTACGACTTCTTTGCTCATAAACTTTTGGATGAAGAAATCATCCGCAAGTTTATTGAAGCACTCAGCTTGTTTTGCCCTGTGACATCAATTTTTGAGTTTTAATTTTGCTGTGTTAGAAAAAAGAAAAACCACTGAATATTTTTCATCAGTGGTGCGAAATGGCTAATTTATTGAGTATTTAGAGATTCTCTAATGATATTGGAGAATCTCATTTATAGACCCCCATCTTTACTGACAGGTAAAGGTGGGGGTGAGGGGGTGGGGTATGTACGGGTAGAAATTGGGGAGTATTTGAAGACGGACTCACTGTATTACCATTTTACGCATACGCTGGGTCATTTCGTATGGCTTAACTTCAACACTCAACAATCTGCCGAGAAGATGCACTTAGTCAGCCGAGGGACGAGATGGAAGAACGCTACCCCTCGGTATTCACCCTTACGGGCTACATTTCAGATATTCCTTGCGGCTATCTAAGAGCACCTTACTCAACTTTTGGCTTATTTTTTTATCTCGTGGATAGCCAAGGTAAATACCACGCTTCTTCCCGATTGTGGAAGTCGTATTGAAAAATCTCCAATACTATTGAGATTCTTGCATGGGTCAAAAATTAGAATGTGACACTAATTTCTATATTTCCTATTCAACCTCTGTTTGCGTTTTCGTAAGTTTTGAGCAAGCTTTCTCTCATCTCCGCTCATTACTATATCGCCAGGGTTCTCTTGTTCAATTTCTTCATCCTTTTTATTAAGAAAAGCCACAGATGCCTCTAAGTAACTTTGCTCATTTTCTTTTTTCGATTCAAGTATTCTCAGTGTTTCGATGAGAGTATGAGAGGTTCGTTCTTTTCCAACACTCTTTGAAAGTAAATTCTCTAGGGCTTGGAAAATCTTTCCGTATTTTCTAGGAGGTTTGCCTTTAGGCCCGATTCCTAAAACTTTTCGCAACCTTGCTCGGAGATATACTTTTTCTTGCTTATTCAAAGGTATTAAAATAACTTCCTCAGGATTCTCCATGACATTTTTAAGTAAACTCAAATTATATTCGGGTACCCATTCAGGAACTTTGGCATACAAAATATAATATTGAAGCCATTCTATGAAGTTGGGAGATAAATTATATTCTTTTCTAATGCTTGATATTTCATCAGCAATTTTCCCCTTTTTTTCTTCATTGCTCCAAAGAAAGTAAGAATCAGAAATCATTATCTCCTTATCATCCTCCACCTCAACAAAGTATTCTTTTATATCTGAGATTGGTTCTAAGTCATCAATCCCTATATCCTTTCGGATTCTTTCTATCCTTTTTTGAAAATCTTTCTTTTCTAATAGGAAAGCAACCTTTTCTTGGTTCCAAGTTTTTCTTACACCCAAGCCGTTCTCCATATCCGCTATATAGGTGAGACAAAAACTAACCCAATCAAAAAGAGCGAAATCTTTATTTATTTGTGGCGGAGGAAGCAAATCATCGGGACGCATTTTTCTTGGTTCTGAATCCTCGCTCCCCTTTATCCATTGTTCTTCCATAACAATTTAATTATATCTGTTTTGTGAGTTATATTGAATTGTTGTCCTGAATAATTTACAATAAAGGCACAACTGAATATGTGATAACGACCTAACCCTTTAGCTTCGGCTAGAGATATGGTCAAAAATCGCTGGACACAAGAAACCCCGTCATTAGGGCGTGTCCAGCGTTGCCAGGAGAAATCCTGGTAGAGGTTACCGTAAGGTACCTTCCTAGTGGCGGGATTTGTTGTATTTGAACAAATCCTGCCGTCGATTAGCAGGATTTTAATTTGCTTATGAAAACACTAAAAACATACAAACATGCGACTTCAAGTTTGACTATCTATGACGAAGGCATTGAACTAGCCACTTTGACAAAAAAGCGATTTATCAAAAAGAATGATATTGCCGAAGTAATTTTGAAACGATTCTCAGGGCAAGTTCATTTTCGTACCAACTCAAATGAAATAATAAAATTTACTCTACCTACGGATTTTATTAAGCAAAATGAACATGAACGGTTAGAGCAATTTATGGTGGGAAAAATATCAGAGGACGAATTTATCAACCCGAAGAATGATTTTTTTATAAGTGAAGAAACGCGATTAAAACAAATTGAAAACCAAAAGAAAGCCGAGGAGTTAGCGGAGGAATACAAAAAGTCTCCCACTAAATATCGTATCCAAATAGCTTTTATCTTACTTTTGTTAATTGTGGTGATAGGGTCGTTTGGCTACATTATTTTTGGTGGTATAAACACTAGCAATAATTTAGAAACTAGAACAGAACGCATCGCCGATAAGACGCCGTCTGCATATAACCAAGCTCAACGATTTGTGAAAGCGGCCTTGAAAGCTCCCTCAACAGCACAATTCCCATTGACTGGAAACACGCAGGAAGTTCAGACGAATCGCTTTCTTTCGCAAGGGTATGTTGATTCACAAAATAGTTTCGGTGCAATGTTGAGAACATCATTTGTTGTTACTCTCCGATATAACGGAGCTGAGAGCTACGACGCTCTACGCAATTCGGCAAATTGGGAATTGGAGGAGCTTATACTGGATGACCAAGTCATATATCCTGCTCAATAGGCTTCCAAAACAGCGTACAATCCGTTGTAACAGTCGTTTGTAGACTAAATATGCCTTTGGCTATCTTGCAAGCAAAAATCTAACATTCGCGATTTTACAGCGAAATGGAGACTACCATTCAAAGATATCGACAATATCAATAATTGCGTTCTTTATACGGTCTATAATCCCTTGTCGTTTCAATACGCTTGGAGTTTCTGGAAGAAGTGCAACAATGTCGTCTCCAAGGGGTGTTTTTTGAGTATAGATGTATTCACCAATAAGTTCTTGGAACGCTTCAAGGTTTATGCTCTCATCCTCTGCCACTTTCCGCAGAGCTTCGGAGCGTTCGCTTTCCCAGAATTTTGCAAACTCAACTTCCACTTCATCGGAAGTACCAATCTTCGGTAGATTCTCCTCGATGAATTTTTGAATAAGTTCTTTCTTCTTTCGTAATTGAATATCTCGGTCAAATATCTTTAGGATATCATCAGCCTTTTTCTTTCGTAGAGTATCGGAAGTAACATCCTTCAAACCAGCAATCAGCTTGATGATGTAGTCGAAATTTATAATATCTTTTCCGATAAGTTCTAGCTCAAAATCAATCTGGTCGAGTACGGATCCAAGCTCCTTACTGTCTTTATTCTTTCGTTCCTCGTATACATCCAAGTACTTACTTTGATAGTCATAAAATTCCTGTTCAGTAATGCCGAGGTCGGCAAAATCAAATTCTGCAAATGTTTCGAGCGATGATTTTATACGCATCAAATCTCTAAAAGTCTGCACGAAGACGGCTTTTTCTTCCTCGCTTTGAATCAAATCAACATCGCTGACATTCGGTACTTTTTCTCTAAGCTCTGCGAGTTTGTTTTCAAAATCAACCTTCTGAGTTTCGTATGGTTTCTTAAATACAACTTCCTTTGCATTCTCATCACCAAAAAGAGCCAACGCCTTATCGGTGTTTGTTTTTAGATTCCTAAACGAAATAATGTTGCCGTGTGGCTTGTCAGAATTCAACAGACGGTTTGTACGCGAGTAGGCTTGAATCAAGCCATGGTAGCGAAGATTTTTATCGACATAGAGCGTATTCAATCGAGGGCTATCAAAGCCAGTTAAAAACATATTCACCACCAACACCAAATCAACCTGCTTGTCTTTAATCCTCTTTTGCAGGTTCTTGTAGTAGTCATAAAAAGTATCTGTCGAATAGTTCGTGCCGAATTCCTCGTTGTAGTCGTTAATACATCGCTCTAAGAAATCGCGAGAATGCTCATTGATAGCATCACCACTGTCAGCAAACACATCAAGGTCAAGCATGTCCGAGCTTTCGTCCTCATTTGCTTTATAGGTGAAAATGGTCGCAATCGTAAATCCTTCTGGCTTTCGTTCTTTAAGTAAGGTGTAGTATTTTTTCAATACCTCGATACTTGTTACGGCAAACAATGCGTTAAACTTGCCATTTTTTGTTTTGCGTTTCCAATCGGCAAGCACATAGTCGGCAATTTTTTGAAGTCGCTCATCTGCTTCCAATACCTCTTTTGTATTGATGCCCTCAACCTCCATGTCAGCAAAGATATCCGCATCTAGCGTGTCGGGTTCTTTTTGTTTGTATTTACCGACATACTCAACCGCAAAGCCGAGAACATTACCGTCAGAAATAGCGTTGGTGATGATGTACTTGTGTAAACATTCCTCAAAAACATCAACTGTCGTAACGCCACCAACATTATTTTCCGCAAAAATAGGCGTTCCAGTAAATCCAAATAATTGGGCTTTCTTGAAAAAGTTTTTTATACGCATGTGCGTTTGCCCGAATTGCCCTCTATGGCATTCATCAAAAATGACGACAACCTTTTCATCAGATAAATCCTCAAATTGTTTGAGATATGATTCTCTGCCGATAGCGATATCGAGCTTTTGAATCGTTGTAACGATTAGCTTTCGGTTTGGGTCTTTCAATTGGTCAACAAGCGTCTTTGTGCGGTCTGTGCCGTCTACAGAGCCAGCAGAGAAGGAGTTAAACTCCTTTGTAGTCTGAATATCCAAATCCTTTCGGTCTACAACAAAGAGCACTTTCTTTATCTCGGGAATATCCGAAAGAATCTGGCTCGCTTTATACGAAGTGAGTGTCTTACCCGAACCAGTCGTGTGCCAAATATAGCCATTCTTGTTTGATTCTTTTACACGGCTGACAATACGCTTCACTGCATAAAACTGATATGGTCGAAGTATCATCGGAATACGAAGTGCTTCCGCAAGCACGATGTACTCTGCAATCATTTGTGAAATGGCGCACTTTTCTAAGAACGCTTCTGCAAATTCATCAAGTTTGGTGATTTTCTGATTGTTTTCGTCTGTCCAGTAAAATGTTTGTTCAAAACTTTGTTTCGGGTTGTTTGAAAAGTATTTTGTATTGACACCATTTGAAATAACAAACGCTTGCACGAATTCAAAAAGCCCGCCAGCGAATGAATGCTTGTGATACCGCTGTATCTGGTTAAACGCCTCTTTAAGCTCCATACCACGGCGTTTAAGCTCTACCTGCACAAGCGGGAGTCCATTTACCAAAAGCGTCACATCATAACGATTCTTATATGAGCCGATTTGCGTGATTTGTTGTGCAACTTGGTATTCATTTTTACACCACCGCGCCATGTTGAAAAATCGCACATAGAAATTGCTTTCATCATCTCGCGTAAGAGCAAAGCGGTCGCGAAGCGTTTTTGCTTTATCGAATTTGTCGCCCTTGTTTAAGTGATTGAGTATTTTTGTAAACTCCGAGTCAGAGAATGTTGTCTCGTTAAACTTTTCAAGTTTAGCTTTCAGGTTTCGCTCCAACGCTTCATGGTCTGGGATAACAACAGGCTCAAAGCCCAGTCCTTGCAACTGAGTTAACAGAGTTTTTTCTAGTTCTTGCTCTGATTGGTGTGTCATTTTTAAATTTTTTGAATTTTTAAACCAATCAGCTTATCAAGCAGATTCAGCATTGACGCGATATCTTTTTGTTCTTCGTCAGAAACTGGAAGAGTCAAACCTTTTGACAAAAATATATCGTTTGTAATGTTAAGTGTGTTTTTTGCACCCTTTTGAACAATTGGGTAAAGATAATTATTTGTGTTTGCTTTAGATTCAAAATAAGCATCTAGTATCGTTCCAAGATGTTTATTTTTTGGTGTGAAAACCCCGTACAGCGGAGAAACAATTACTTCCTTCTCAGCTTTACTTTGCTTAATAATGCCGTACGGCAACCCACCAGTCGGGCTTTTTGTATATACAATGTCTCCTGGCTTCACTAAATTATATTTAGAGGTGTTTTCAGCCGCATAAGACCTACCGAGATGTTCGATTTGATTTACTAGCCCTTTGTGCACGGATACTGAATAAACCTCCTCGGTTCCTTTTGGTTTTTCCTTATGCTCAAACAAAACTTCGTTAAGCTTTGTATACTTCCAGTCCTCAAAATTTTTGTTATTTTTATCCTTAAATCTAATTTCTTGCTTAAACAATGCTTGTAATAAACCCTTTTTGTATTTTTTCAAAAGACCGATATTGTTTCCACTTGGTGCGGGAATGGACAGGTTTTCGGAGCAAATACGAAGTTTATCGAGACAATTTTTTTCTAATTTAGATATTTCGTTTAATTTACTTGCTGTGTCAGCAATATCTATTGACTCATCAGGCTCTATGATTGGTACATATCTTGGTATGTATAAATTGTACCCGTTATCCCGAATTTCATTCAAACTTATTTTGGCTGAATACTCGTTTATAGCTTCTCTAGATTGGTAGGTGTTGAAGATTTGGTTAATACATTCAGTAGGTAAATGATTTTGTTTCTTTCCTTGTTCATAATTTCTAGAAGCGTCAATAAACAGGATGTCATCATCTTGCTTTCTGCATTTTTTGAAAACTAAAATTGCGGCAGGGATGTTTGTTCCATAAAAAAGATTTGGTGGGAGTCCGATTATTGCATCTAGATAATTTTGCTTCCCAACCATGTGCTTTCTGATTTGCTCTTCGGCGTCTGGCCTAAACAGCACCGCGAGAGGCAGAACCACCGCCATAATCCCATTATCTGCAAGATGATGAAGCATGTGAACCACAAACGCTAGGTCGGCTTTGCTTTTAGGGGCTAGTCGTCCATATTGAGAAAATCGCTCATCCGCTACTAAAGTAGGGTCAGTATCGCCCTTCCAGTTTGCAGAAAAGGGGGGATTGGCTACAACTGCCTCTGCTTTTAGGTCTGGAAATTTATCATCTGTTAGCGTGTTGCCATTCTCAATTTTGAAATGAGAAAAGTGTACGCCGTGGAGAATCATGTTCATTCGGGCAAGGTTGTATGTCGTTGTGTTGTACTCCTGTCCATAGTAATCAACTATCTGCGCGTAATCACCGAGGCGCAAAAGCAAAGAACCCGAACCACATGTTGGGTCGTAGACACTGCGGAGCTTCTTTTTACCCTCGGTAACAATCATCGCCATAAGGCGTGATACCTGTGAGGGTGTATAAAATTCTCCTGCTTTCTTTCCTGCGCCTGCCGCGAATTGGGAAATCAAATATTCATACGCATCGCCAAGCACATCACTCTTTGAATCTTCTAGCTTGAAATCAATCTTGCTGAGGTGTGAAAGAATTTCTACAACTCTTTCGTTCTTGGTTTTCTCTGTCTGCCCAAGGCGAACAGAGGTGAGGTCAACATCGTCAAACAATCCTTTGAAATCATCCTCGCTGTCTGTCCCCGCCGATGTTTGTTCAATAGCGTTCAAGACAGCTTTCAAATCTTCAAGAATAAACTTATCCTCTCCAATTTCTCCTTTGCCCTTTTTTACAAGCTGGGAGAATAACTGGCTAGGTTGAAGGAAGAAACCAAGTTTTTCAAGAGATGCTTTCTTGATAGCACTAATGTACTCCTGGTCTTTTTTCTTGCTCTCATCTAAATCCGCAAAATCAACCTCGTCATTCTTTAAAAGACTTTTAGCGTAGACTTCCTGCTTCTCGGAGAGGTATTTATAGAAAATAAAACCAAGGATGTAGTTTTTGTACTCATCCGCATTCATACTGCTACGGAGCGTATCCGCCACCGCCCACAATTGTTTTTCTAAAAGTCTTTTTTGTTCGTCAGACATAATTTTATTGTTGCTCTAAAAATTCGATAACCGACTGTTTTTCGATTCGGTATCTCTTAAACCTCGGACTGGTACTTATGTCTATCGCGCGTAGCTTGCCTTGCTCAATCAGCTTCTTAACTGTGAGCGTTGAACGGACAGGAAACCACGGCTCGTCTACAAGCTCTTGGGTCGTGTAATAGTCCTTTGTAATTTTGTTCTTATCTATTTCCATGTTTCTTAAAAAAGCTCGATAATTGCTTGGTTTTATTATATAATACTTGTATTCGTTTTGCGAGTTATAATGACTCATAATTTATAAGTATTAACAAAAAATATTATGGCTAAACGTGTATTCATAAGTTTTGCGGCCGAAGATAGCACCTATAGAGACATGCTTCGCGGACAAGCAAGGAACGAAAACTCTCCTTTTGAATTTGTGGACATGTCAGTAAAGGAGCCGTGGGACAACGACTGGAAAGAAAAGTGCCGAACAAAGATAAAAGGATGTGATGGCATGATTGCCCTCGTTAGCAGGAAAACAAATTCCGCTAGTGGTGCTTGCTTTGAGATGCGGTGTGCAAACGAAGAAGGCGTGCGACTTCGTGGTATGTATATTGATTACGATGACAAGGACAGTGTAACTATCCCGTCTGAGTTGGAGGGCAAAAGGGTCATGAGATGGACATGGGATAACATCAAATCGTTTATAGACTCTCTCTAATGCCATGGAGGAAAAAGACATAACAAAAAAATTATTCAGCGACAGCTCCGAAGATGATACCTATACGGAACATCTACTGGAACAGTATAAGCTCTATATAAATTCGCATGAAAAAGTAAGCGACCGCAGACAGAAAACGAACGAGTTTTTTCTTGGATTAAATACGGCTCTCTTGGCGGCTCTCGGCTTTATCGTTGGAAAGTTCGGCGATTCATCTGTAGTGCTTGTATTATTTGCACTCATCGCTGGCATGATTATTTGTTATTTCTGGTATCGAATTATTTACTCATACAAGGGATTGAATACGGGCAAATTCACAGTGATACACGCAATTGAAAGTAGATTACCCTTGTCTTTGTATGATACTGAGTGGGATGTTTTAGGCCGTGGTGAGGATAAAGAAAAATACTGGCCTTTTTCACATATTGAAATAAAAATTCCTTGGGTTTTTATAATTTTATACATCGTTATTTTTATAGCATTACTACCTTGGGCAAACATAAAAGAATATTTGTCATTCATTTTTAATTAACATGTCTAACCCATTCACAATTCGTATATATGTTCCAGAGGGAGACCCTGAGGGTATTCGTATCATCGACCGTCTAAGCTCGACTGGTATTTTCTTTGCTTTTCCTCGTACAAAGTGGAACGACTTAAAAACACGCAAAGAGCTTACAAACGCAGGTATTTATATTCTCAGTGGTTACGCAAGCTCCGATGATGACCTGCCAACAATCTATGTTGGTCAAGCGGATAATGTACGCAACCGCATGGAACAGCACGACAAGAATAAAGACTTTTGGGATAAGGCAATTGTTTTTGTGTCTGCAAACAAATTAAATTCTGCTCATGCTAAGTGGCTTGAATATGCGTTAGTAAAACGCGCACAAGAAGTGAATCAGAGTATTTTAGAAAATGGGAACAGCCCACAAGAACCGACTATCTCAGAATCCGAACGAGCGGACATGCAAGTTTTCCTTAATGAGATTTATCAAACATTACCGCTTGCGGGATTAAGGGCTTTTGAAATGCCGAAGACCGTAGCTCGCCCTGAAACAAAGCATGTATCTATAGATGATAAAGACACTATTATTGTCCCTGCTCAAAAGGATGGTTTCGATAGAGTATTTGTTGGACAAAATGCATGGTGGGCTATCCGTATATCGGGAGGAATGTTAGAGAAAATTAAATACATCGCCGCTTATCAAACGGCGCCAATTTCGGCAGTGACCCACATCGCATCAGTGGAGAGAATCGAGCCCTATGGAGAAGAAGGAAAATATAAGTTGATATTCTCGGAACCAGCGAAGGAGTTGGAGAATCCTATTTCTGTCGCCGATGCACCTCGCGGAATGATGCAAAGTATCCGCTATACCAATCACGAAAAATTCAAGACGGCAAAAAAGGTTGCCGAGTTGTTTGAATAAAGCTCTTTGAAATTTGAGGGTAGCTGTGGCTATCTCGTAAGAGGAATATCCTGTCCTATACGTAGCTGACAACTCCCTACCTCTGTAGGTAGGATTTATTAGCTAATTTTCGCAAAAGCTTATGGCTAAAACGAAAACGTCTGCGTACGGCAAGCAGAAACAAAAAATTGTTCCTGTTCGTGGTTATCGCAGGAACGGCAAGAGAATCAAACCTCATCGTCGTTCTACTCCTAATTAGTTAGGAGTATGTGGCTCACTCTTCACGGGGTAGCCACAATTACTCTCAAATATAATGATACTACTTTCATTAAGTGCAGTCTGCCTAAACAGTGTATAACTCTTTATTATTCAAATCTTTCGGCTGAATGAAGCTCACATGGCTTAATTCCTGCTCCACACGACCCCAATTAACGCTTCTGAACATATCTAACGCTTGGAGCCAGTTAGTATGAAGCCCAAAATTCGGCTCGCGCGAAGCGCGAGTGAGTGTGGCGGGACTGGCGGAATCCCAAGAATTCAAAAGGATTTCCCACGATTTTTTCGGAGAGAATTGCAGAGCCCTTTTCGCGAGGAGGGGGTTCGAGCCAATCTTTTTGAGAAAATTTTTCTTGTCCTCAAAATTTTCTCCGGAAGCGATAATTCCGGCTTGTTTGCTGTCTAAAATGAAAAGTCGCATCGGTTCGAGCCGATGATTGCCCTTTTGCTCAAAATCCTTCAATTTTTCTGAAACATCAATTTTGCGATTGAGGATTTTTTGCTTTTTTTCGGCATACTCCACTTTCGGAATAAGCCCGTCCAAATGTGTATCAAGGAGCTTATCCAACCGCTCGTCTAAATCCTCAATCTCTCGTTTCAGATTTTGAGCAAAGGCAACGCCGTTTTGGGCATCTTGCTCGTGCTCTGATTCTATCTTCGCGAGCATGTTATCTGCCCACAACGGCGGTAAAGAAACTTTTTGAAGGACATCAGTGATCTGCTCCGCGAGCACTTCTTCTCGCACATATCCTTGCGAGCATACTCCGCGCTTTTTTGTACACCGATAATACTGATGTCCTTTTTGGATTTCGGAAGTAATGGCGCACCCACACTCCGCACAATGTAAAAGTCCGCGAAATGTTGCGATTGTCTTGCTTGGTTTTTTCGGACGCGACTTGTCCGCCATTACTTCCGCGCATTTATCAAAAAGTTTCTTTGAAATCATCGGCTCGTGCTTGCCTTGGTGCATCTCGTTGTTATAGCGAAACACGCCATAATAAAACGGATTGGAAAGCGTGTGCTGAATGAGCGAAACCGATGTGACTTTTCCACTTTTTCCAAACAAGCCGATTGAAATTGCAGTATTTTGTAAATCTTTCATTGAATAAGCGCCGGTTGCGTACAATTCAAAAAGTTTTCTGACGAGGCGAAACCGCTCTTTATCTTTTACAACTGTGTGCGTGAGAATGTCGTTCGCATATCCAAGCGGAGCCCAGCCGGGCCATTCGCCTCGTCTTAATTTTTGACGCAAACCGCGCTTTGTATTTTCTGAAAGATTATCTACAAAATACTTCGACTGCCCAAAAGCAATAGATAGCATGAACTTGCCTTGGGGCGTGGCTTCAAACCAAAAAGTAGGAAATTTTAGCGCGGTGATATGCTCGGAATCAATGAAAAAGATTATACGCCCGCCGTCCACACTATTTCTTGCCAAACGGTCAGGATGCCACGCTAAAATTCCTTCCGCTTCGCCACGCTCCATACGGTCGAGCATTTGATTGAAAATAGGACGGCCGGGACATTTCGCCGTTTGAGATTCGCGAAATGTCTCGACGACAATCAAATGCTCGCGCCGGGCAAGTTCATTCAATTCAAATTCTTGCGACTCAAGTGAAAGCACTTGACGATCGTCCTCGTCCGTAGATTTGCGAATGTAGAGAAAGAATTTTTTCATATTGCTTTTGGGCTTAAATTATCGCTTCCCTTTCGTTAATACGAAAGAAAAAAGATTGGCTTGCAAAACTTCTGTTTTGAATGTTCGGAGAACATGGAATCCACTCCTCGCGAAAAGGGCTCTGCAATTCTCTCCGAAAAAATCGTGGGAAATCCTTTTGAATTCTTGGGATTCCGCCAGTCCCGCCACACTCACTCGCGCTTCGCGCGAGCCGAATTTTGGGCTTCATACTAACTGGCTCCCTCTGTACGATGAAATCCGAACGCATTTTGAGCAAAATCCTGATGCCGACTAATCTGCGCGCCCCGTCCGCTCCCTTCGGTCGCGGGAGCAAAAACCAAAAATTTTCCTTACCTTTCTTCTTTTCCTCGGCGGGGGGTGTGGGGGAAGCCGACAAAAAATGGAAAGGAAATTTTTGGTTTTGCTTCGCCGTATTCATAAATAATACATTATGCATACTTGTATTATAACTTATCATTGAGCCAAAACACAATGAAGTGATATAATGCTTATGTTGATAACTTTTCAATATAATATGGCAAAATCCACGGCACAAAAATTTGGCGAGAATATGAAAAAAATACGCCTCGAAAAAGGAATGTCGCAAGGCGACATCTGCAGAGCATTAAGTTTAGACAGGGCGTATATTAGTAATGTTGAGAACGGCAAACAGAATCTTACAATTAGCACAATGGAAAAGGTTGCCAAGGCATTAGGCGTGAGCGTAGATCGACTTTTTAAATAAATATGAGATTTATAGGAAACAAAGAACCTATCGTTAATGAAATAAAAGACCTCTTAGATAAGGAGGGGCTTTTAAGTAAGAAAAGATTAAAATTATTTGATGCTTTTTGTGGTACTGGGGCAGTTTCTGATTCTCTTAAAGATTCATTCGATTTGGTAGTGAATGACATGATGAGTTGGTGTGTCATTTATACAAAAGGAAGGATTACAGCGATTGATTGTGGGTTTAAAAAATTAGGGTTTGACCCCTTCGAATTTTTAAATTCAAGTAATCAGATTAAAAAAGGTTTTTTTTATAAAAATTACTCGCCCGGTGGTTCCAAGAGAATGTATTTTTCCCCCGACAATGCAGGCAGAATAGATTATTTTAGAGATTCAATTGAAAAGTGGAAACAGGGTAGTTTAATAAATGATAAAGAATACTCGTATTTACTAGCGAGTCTTATTGAGTCTATTTCATTTGTATCTAATACCGCCGGTGTTTACGGGGCATTTTTAAAACATTGGGATCCTCGTTCAAAAAAACCAATAATCTTACAAAGGGTTGAATCAAAGAATTCCGAATATTTTAATCTTAAATGTCATAACGATAAGATAGAAAATATAATAGATAAGATAGATTGCGATGTCCTTTATCTTGATCCACCATATACTCAAAATCAATATGGAACACAATATCACTTACTTGAGACCCTAGTATTAGGCGATAATCCAAGTGTTAGTCGAATTACCGGATCAAGACCAACTTCTCCGATGAGATCTGACTGGTCAAAGATGCACAATGCGCACATATTGTTTGATAAACTCATATCCAAGACAAAAGCTAAGTACGTTGTTTTTAGCTATAGTCCTGATGGGTTTATATCAAAAAGTTTTATAGAAGCAAGTTTAAAACGATATGGCAAGCCAGAAACTTATAAGTGTAGAAAAATTTCTTATAATAAATATACAAATTTTAAATCGCGAGGGAAAAAAGAACACTTCGAGTATCTATTCTTTATTGAAAAAAAGGAACCTACTGACATTTATTATGAATCGCCACTAAACTATATTGGTAGTAAAGCAAAATTGATATCAAAAATCGAAAAGTATTTACCCGAAAATATCAGCACCTTTTTTGATATTTTTGGTGGTGGTTTTAACGTCGGAATAAATTCTAATGCACATCACATTATTTACAATGATATTAATCATTTTGTTAAGGATTTAGTAGAATCATTCAGAATAAATGATACTTATCAATATCTTCTTTATTTAAAAAAGATTATTAAAAAATATAATCTAAAAAAAGAAGACACGGCGAGTTATTTAAAAGCAAGGAATTATTACAATTCTCTATCGTTTGATAAAAGAAACCCGAAACTTCTTTATGCAATCATCCTGTATGGTTTTAATCAGCAAATCAGATTTAATGGTGATCATAATTTCAACAATCCTGTTGGTATGAGATGGTTTAATGATAAAGTCCTTGAAAAAATGATAAGTTTTTCAAGAGTGATAAAAGAAAAAAACGTCACACTTAGTAATGTTGAATTTACTGATTTTCTTGGTAAAATAGAGAAAGGTTCATTTGTCTACATGGATCCTCCCTATCGCCTTACTAACGGATCATATAACGATGGTAAAAGGGGCTTTAATGGGTGGGAGCTTGCTGACGAAAAGAATCTATTTGAATTTGCTGATTCATTAAATAAAAAATCTATACGTTTTATGATTTCATATATTGTAGAACACAATGGAAGAACAAATATGGAGTTAAAGAATTGGATTAGACTAAATAACTACCGCTTGATAAATATAGATAAAATGAACGGTAATCAGAGAAATGAAGTGCTCATAATGAATTACAGTTAATATGGCAACACCACATTTTATAATTAAAAATAAGTTTCAAAAGAAAGATACTTCGTATCGGGATTTATTAACCCCTGAAATATTGGCTGATATTAGTTTAAAAGTTACAGGTCGTTCGGATTACACATCTGAATTTGATGATACTGGGTATAACATAGGTAGACTTGTAGAGCTTGAATATAAGGGCAAAAAGAACTACATATGTATTTCGGAAACAGATATCACGAGCAGAAATTCTAGTTTCCAGAGTTTTCCTAGTGCTCTATCTAGATACATTCTTGAGGAAAATCCAAATAAAGAGATCTCTTTCTATTTTCATCCTTCAATTACCGGTAACCATGAGACTCCTTATTTTATTTTCATGTACCGTCTCATGAAGACTGCGAAAATAAGATTTTTAAATGAGGAAAAATATTTAGAACACCCCGTGCATCCTTTTACTACGGTAGAAGACATTATTGCCAACAAGGAACAGATTAGAAGTAAAAACAAAGGAAATAAATCCACATATGTCACAAGAGGTTCTAATAACGAATTACAGATTTTTGGAAAGACATATGGAGCCAACAAATATGAAACAACCATTCTTTGCTTGGCCTTGTCAGAAATCGCCACTTCAAAAGTTCAATTATTTCAAATTGGAGAGGGTGGCTTAACTGAGTTGCCAGAAAAAGCAAGAGAGGCAATAGAATCACTTGGAATTGTGGAAATTTATACTTCAGACAGAACGATTGAAAAAATTAACTTTGAGGAAAACGATAGTTTACGGTCTATAGAATATGTATATAATCTGTTGGAAAAACTTGGCGATAAGAAGTGTGCTTTTTGTAGATGTGAGATACCTCAAATTATTCAGGGTGCTCACATCTGGCCCGTATCTGAAATAAAAAAGGATGGGACTTTATCTCAAGACGAAAAATTAGCTTGTGCGTTGGATGGCGAGAATGGTATTTGGCTTTGCCAGAATCACCACAAATTATTAGATGTTAATATTCTAAGGATCTCGGAAAATGGAAGTGTTCAGTATAGATCGGAAATCAATGGATTGAATATGTTGTTTTTGAAAAATATAACAAATCAAACTCAACTTAATGGTAGTATTCTTTCAGATAAATTTTCAAATTACTTAGGAAAAAGAAATCGTAATTTGAAAGAATCCTTATATTGTGAAATGGCTTAAAGGGAGCAATCCCCGCCGTTTTATAATGTTTCTTCAAAACGGCGGGGATTTGTGCGCGAACGGGAGGGTGGGTCAAGCACATACAGATTTGTTTGTGCCTTGGCATAATCCGCTTATTGAGTTACCACGACCAGTGAACGAAGCCACGAAACCCAGAGTTACCACCAAATGCGGAGAGGAAGCGCCTCGGTCGCCGTGAAGACGGAGAAATGAACAACCCCATAGAACCACAAATGATATAATACAAATGTTCATTTTGTAGTCTGAAACGGCGAAGCAAAACCAAAAATTTCCTTTCCATTTTTTGTCGGCTTCCCCCACACCCCCCGCCGAGGAAAAGAAGAAAGGTAAGGAAAATTTTTGGTTTTTGCTCCCGCGACCGAAGGGAGCGGACGGGGCGCGCAGATTAGTCGGCATCAGGATTCTGCTCAAAATGCGTTCGGGTTTCATCGTACAGAGGGAGCCAGTTAGGGCTACTAGCTAATTCTAGTACCAAATTAAACGGAGAGGCTATTGTAAAACATAGCTTTTTCCCCGTTTACAGTCGGATTCTGAAGTATGTAATTCAAAAATGCTCTTTTTCTTGCAGGTTCAAAACTA
>Ga0210006_1001104_pt1 | contig 19045 bp, 19 predicted proteins | sample CryGey02umfilter_2_FD_185452 | JGI IMG/M metagenome (GOLD analysis project Ga0210006, IMG submission 185452) | Groundwater microbial communities from aquifer in Utah, USA - Crystal Geyser 4/10/14 0.2 um filter (SPAdes) (version 3) | ecosystem: Environmental > Aquatic > Deep subsurface >... | reverse complement strand
GCAAGCGCATCGAGAATACGATGAACTCCCTCGACTCCTTCCTGCTTGAAAAAATTCGGTTCAATAAGAGTCTGGTTGTATTTATTGTCTCCAGATTGCGGAACTCGAAAAGCGAGATACCGGTACAACACGTCGAAAACCATCCCGAAATTAAGGACGATGGATTCGCTTATGTCGCGGAATTCTGGGAAGATAAACGGTTCTGCGACAAGCTTGCTTTTCTGTCGTTTGATAATGAGATCAATACTCGCAAGAGCTTCCTCGATTGCGGAAAGCGTCGTGGAATATTTGAGCGCATCGGTCGCAACCGCCTCGAGATTGTGTGCCTCGTCTATGACGAGGAGTTTGATATCGGGAAGAATCTTCGACGGCGTATCCTCGGTCGTTTCCGAAAGCAAAAGCGCATGATTGATGATAATAATATTGGCGGTTTTCGCATCCTGACGAACCCGGTAGAGAAACTCTTCCTTGCGGTACGGATTCTCGGGAATAAGCACGCGCCGGTCATTGGAACGAAGCTTGTCAATGATGGAATATTCTTGTCCGTACCAGGAAAGTTCATCAAGTTCTCCATATTCTGTTTTGGTGAGCCAAAACAAAAGTTTTGCAACCACGATATATTCGATTTCTTCACGAATGTCAGATTCGAGATACTCGAAAAACAGAAATAAACTCAAATAATTGGAACGTCCTTTTATCTTGGTTACGGAAAAATCCTCGATTCCCTGAGCTCGGCAGAGTTCGCGCATCGCCGGTATATCTTTCTCGAAAATCTGATCCTGAAGAGTTTTAGTATTGGTGGAAATATAGACCGATTTTCCCGTCTGAATCGAAGTAATAATAGAAGGAATCCCATAAGCGAATGTTTTCCCGACTCCTGTCGGCGCCTCGATGAGGAGAAGTTCATTTTCCTTGAAAGCCTGAGTTACGAGGTCCAGCATTTTCCCCTGTTCTACTCTTTCTTCAAGGAAACTGTTGAAAAAGTCGTTCTTCAAGTTCAAATCTCCGCTTCCTCATTCGCCGTACTGACTTCGTACGACTCATTCCGGGTCTCAATTTGCACTCGAATTACTTCCTTTTTGAATAGTTTCCGTATCAGTTCCCTTTGTTTTATTTTCCTCTTTCTTCAATATATCTTTCCACGAAATATCAAGCGTTTCATCATGAAAAAATGCAAGTTCCGGTATGGATTTTCGACGGGAGAGAATGTATTTTCCTACATCCTCGAGAGAAACGTTTTTCCGAGGAAAACCGGCATATTTGAGAATAAAAGAAAGATTGCTGTGCGGGGAAATAACCGTAGCGAGATAAGAAAGCATGAGACTTTTTTCTTCTGAAATCGTTTGCATATGCTCTATACAGTGCTGAAAAAGCACGACCGTTGCCTCGGTATCGGCGAGTGCCCGATGAGCGCTCTCGAAAGATTTCCCGAAACTCTCGAGGAGACTTCCGAGATTCAGACTTTTTGCATCAAAAAAAAGTATTTCCGCCATACGGAACGTATCCAGAAGCGGACGAGAACCGATATCGACTCCGTATTCACGGAAAAAAGAGATATCAAAATCCACATTGTGCCCGAGAAGCGGACTCCCGTCAGCGAGAAACTCGAGAAGTTTCGGACGAACATCCGAGAAAAATGGAGCATCTTTCAGATCCTCATCCGTAATCCCGGTGATATTCATAGACTCAGCCGGAAGCGCAAAACCTGGATTTACAAGCGTCGTATATCGATCAATAATCCCCGTTTCATCGAACTTCACCAGAGCGATTTCGATAATAGCATCATTTTTTGGGTCGAGTCCCGTCGTTTCCAGGTCAAAAGCAATAATAGAAGGCATGAAAATAATTTCAGATTACAGATATATCTCGTTCTTCAAATTTCCCGAGATTATATGAGTAAAAAAGGAAAAACCAAAAGGAAAAAAGAGAAATTTAAAAAAAGATTGGACAAAATGAACTTTTTCTATACTATACGCCCACATTGTTTCCAAACAATGGGTCTGTAGCTCAGCCGGTAGAGCAGCGCCCTTTTAAGGCGAAGGTCCCGGGTTCGAACCCCGGCGGACCCACCATTTCGATAAAAACATCCTATTCACGAAAGTGAATGGGATTTTTTGACGAAAAAGTAGCTCGATGGGGTGAGAAACCGCAGCCTTCCGTATCGTCCACGCAGTGGCGATTCGGTAAAAAGCCAACGATTTGGCTTTTTAGGCAAGGCGTTTTTCGAAGCAAGAGTTCGCTTGAAAAGCGAAATCGACTCTGAGAAAAAAGAACCCCGGCGGACTCACCATGTTAAATTTATAAACGTAAAAATCCCTCTATATATAAATCCCATAGATATGAGCATATCTCTTTTTTGAAATTGTATTTTCCTAAAAACTTATATAATAATCATATTTAAGTATTAAATAATAATATAAAACAATGATCGGATCAGCTATTAATATAACAATGTCTAATTTTTTAATTTTTAATATATTTTTAATAGTAGCCATCGCTATCTGAATTATTATCTCCACTCCTGTTAAATTATGGCTCTTAAAAATATGGAGAAAGATACTTTTATTAAAGAAATACTGGATAATTGTTTTTACTTTTATAACCATCTCTTTTGGATGATATTATTATATCTTTCAAAAGTTTCAACTAAATGATTTATCAAACGCTATTAGTATTTATAATAATATACTCACACTCTTGTTTGCTTGTATTGTTTGATATTTTGCCTTTTTACAATTACAAGAAGGGAAAATTTCCAGACTAGAAAATGAATGAGAAGTATATCCACAAAACTACTCTTATGTTAGGGCTTTACAAACTTACTCCGAATTATATTCTATAGTTCCAAACAATCATACTTATATTACTAACTCATTAGAATTACAACTAATTCTAGAAAAGAATGATGAATTCGATAAACTTTTTCAAGAACTTATGAAAAATTGTCTAGAAAAAGAAGAAAAACTAATATATTATTATTTATTAGTTCTTAAACATTTTTTTACCCTTCATATGGGAGAGTATGAATCTTCTATCAAGCAATATTTAGAATTCGCAAAAAAAGAAAATATTACAAGTATTAACTGGAATTTCAACCATGTAATGAACTCACCGTTATTTCTTTGAATGAAACAGGACCGTAAAGATGAATTCATGAAATTTGTTAATTATGCCCGAAATCAACATCTCGGAAATAGTAAAGATGAATTTGAAAAAGAATATTTAACTTAATGTCCGATATTTGCTTATCCAATAAATATGATAATCGTTCCTCATTCTAGAAATCCGAATGCAAACATGAGTATTAATCCGAATGCAAACATGAGTATTAATCCGAATGCAAACATGAGTATTAATCCGAATGCAAACATGAGTATTAATCCGAATGCAAACATGAATTTTAACGGAATGTTATCTTATTCACTTCAGTTCAATATCGAAAGTTATCTTATATCAAATAATCAAAATTGATATAATTTATTCGATTTACATAATAAATGGAGTGGTATTATTTTAAGTAATGGGAGTAACTCATGATTTAATATCTTTAATCAATATAATAAATGGATAGGGTATTTGATTTCTAATAATCAGAATTGATATAATTTATTCGATTTACATAATAAATGGATAGGCTTTGTTCTGTAAGAAATATTTATACAAATGTAGATACAATGACTAACGAATTAAACTAAATTATACTTTTATTTCACCTTCGCATTCCCAAGCTTCCTTCTTTTAAAGCTAAAACTTATCAGTATATTTTTATTGGCTAGTATTGGATTACTCACCATTTGTCACAAAAAATCCCTCATAAAAATGAGGGATTTTTTAGTTTCTTAAAAGAAATAAATTTTTTCTGAATAACTTTCAGAAAAAATCCATGTACTTGCGTACAAATATTGAGGAATCCAAAACAATTTGAATGAAAGTGTAGATGGCTACAATAACGAACCTTGGCATTGGAGATTTTTATGATAATCTTATTTATTTAATCAATTTGTTCTTGATTTTAAATCATTAGAATATATACTCTCAATTAGAAATTATTTCACATAATATTAGACAACATTTTATCCTTATCTTTTTTTTATGGAATCAAATGATCTTTTTCTCAAGAAACAACCTATCTCCTCATCTTCAATTTCAATGGCAAAATGGATTTTCCCAGCATTAATTTTTATCCTATTTATTTGGGCATATACTTCTTACAATGGTATTATTTCAATGGATGAAAATATAAAATCACTCGATTCGCAGATTGGGAATATGTATAGCCGTCAAGCTGAGTTATTGCCACAAATGACCGCTATTGTAAAAGCAGCAGCAAAATATGAAAGCTCTACTTTGGAATGAGTAACAGCTCTTCGAGGAGCTTCGCAAAATTTGCAAAAACTAGAAGAATTTCAAAAATCCGGTTCGATCAGTTCGACGCAATTTTCTGCTCTTTTGGCTACTACTATGAGCTCGATGAAAATCATGGGAGAAGCTTATCCACAATTGCAAGCGAATCAAAATTATATGTCTTTGATGTCAAGTGTTGAAGGAAATGTGAATCGAATTACTGTTGCTACGAAAGATTATAATGATGCGGTCGCTTGATACAATGCTCAAATCCGCTCATTTCCATTTGGAATTTTATTTTCAAAATGGTTTGGATTTACTCCAAAAGATCGAACTTTTAACGAAAGTGAAAAGTTACAAAAAGTTGATACTAAAGGAGCGAGTGGAAAAGTTGACATGGAAAAAGCATTAGAAATAGAAAAATAATTGAATATCTCTATGAAAAAATACATCTTTCTGTTTTGTTTCGTCTGTTTCCCATTATTAACTTTTGCAGATTTTGATGTAATGAATGTGCCAGTTTTAACTGAGCATGTAACGGATTTTTCAAATATTCTTTCTGTAGAACAAAAGCGAAATCTGGAACAAATTTCCAGAAATTATGAAAATGCAACTCCTGACAAGAAGCAGGTTTTTGTTGTGCTTTTCCCAAATAGGAATGGACGCGAATTACTGGATATCGGACTGAAGATTTTTCGAGACAGTGGTATCGGGCAAAAAGCAACAAACAATGGGATTTTGCTCCTCATAGCTACCGAAGAAAAGAAAATTCGAATCATTACAGGATACTGAATGGAAGGAGAAATCCCTGATATTCTCGCGAGAGATATTCTCGAAAAAGATGTTCGACCAAAAGTTAATACTGGGGATTTTTCAGGAGCAATTGAGGGGTATTTTAATCGAGTGATGAATAGGAAAATAACAGATAGTACACAAATTCCTTCCTCATCTCCAAATTCTCCTATTGCCTCTTGAAGCAATAATAATGCATCTTATTGGTTAACTTTGTTACTGCTTCTTCCATTTTTTCTTTTTGCATTGTTTCCTATTTGACTCGTCAATATAGGGATAATTCAATTCAAGAAAAGTCTTCTTATGAAAGAATTAAAACAGGAAGGATTTATTATAAAAAATGCTCCATTTAATTCAAAGAGCCAGCTCTTGCAAACAGAAGATAGTACTTCATGGTATAGAAAGACGCCTGATCCTTCTTCTCTTTCATATGAATCATGGGATACAATCCATAAAAGTTTAACAGAATATTTTCCTGTCCTCACCTTTTGAAAATCTTCGATTTTTATTTCGATTCTTTCGATCATAATTTCTTTTCCGCTGGGATTTATATGTCTTTTTATACCATATCTTACATTTGGAGGAATTGTAATATATATCCTTATTTTTTACTTCTTTGTCAGTCGAAATCTTAAAAAATCATTCGAGATATTTCGGCAATCTCCAGAATATGAGGAATATAAAAATGGTTCAAAAGTTATTTACGATGTATTATGGCTTTCGCCCCCTTCGAAAAATGGAAGTTCAGGAGGTGGTTGATGAGGAGGCTGATGAGGTGGTTGATGAGGTTGAGGAAGTTCTGGATGATGAGGTGCTGGAGATTAGAAATAAAGTATAATTATGGATATAGTAAAACTCATACCGAAAATCAATCAAAACCCCGATGCTTTTTCGGAGGTTATTTCGGAGTATGAAAGTAAACTCCTTCGGTATATCTTACGGATTTCCTCGATGGAATACGAGGAAGCCGAAAATCTCCTGCAGGAGATTTTCATAAAAATATACAGGAATATTAATGAATACGACGATCGGTGGACTTTTTCCAGTTGGATATATCGTATCGCTCACAATGCTGTTATTGATTATTTTCGGAAACACGAAAAAGAATCTATAAAAATCTCTCTCGATGACGAGGCGTATTCACATCTGACATTGTCTTTATCGGATGGAATTCAACCAGACAAAGAACTCGCTCAAAAAGATACTCGTGAGTGTGTTCAAAAAGCGATAACATCACTCCCTTTGGACTATCGCGAGGCCATTGTTCTTCGATATATAGAAGAACGGTCGTATGAAGAAATCTCCGATATTCTCCAGATTCCAATCGGAACGACGAGCACTCTCGTGAATCGTGCAAAAACACGCTTAAGAGAAACTTTTGAAAAACTTCGTTGCATTCAATAATCTATTCATTCTATGAAAAAATCTATTCAAGAACAGATTTTCTCCCAGATAAAAAAAGAGAAAATTATTCCAATTTCCGCTTGATATTATCGTTTAATGAGAATCATTACTTGGTCAATTCTCATCGTGATTGTCGCGATTTCCGCTTTTTTCGGAACATTTCTTTTGCAGGATTCCATCGATTTTTTCCGATTCCGAGAAATTGGTGGTTCGTATATATTTATTCCTGGGATGATATGGGGGATGATACTCCTCGTTATGGCTTTTGCAGGAGTACTTATATTTAGAAAAACCCCAACCGGATATCGTTATGGATTTTTTCGTGATATTTTTATAGGAACGATAATTGTGATTATCTTTATTTTTATTCTGCGTCTTACTGGAATCGGTTCATATGTTCATTCTGGACTCGTGAACGTAGCACCAAATATTTCCGATATCATTTATCAGGCATCGAGTTGGAATAATCCCGAAGGTGGCAGAATTGCCGGAACGATTATGGAAATAAACACCGATGAGTTGGTTATTCGTTCGCTCGATGGACAAGTATGGAAGATATCTACTATCAATGCAAAAATCGGATCTATGACTGAGATTTCGACAAATGAAAGAGTAAGAATCATCGGAACGATAGAATCTTCCAATGTATTTACTGCAAAACGGATTCTTCCATGGTTTGGAAAAGGAGAAGGTAAAAGTATCCTAAAAAAGAATTTTATTTTTTCTGAATAAAATTTAAAAGAAGTTTCGTATAAAGAAGCGAGCACAAGAAAAAATCTTTTCGCTCGATTTACTTCTTTATATTAAAATATATGAAAACCAATACTCTCCTCATTTCTGGTATAGTAGTCGGATGACTTCTCATTACCACTGTCCTCGTGACATTTGCCACAGGCTACAACGGATTCGGATACATAATGAATGGTAAAAATACACAAGCGATTCATTCTAATTCCAGTTTAGATCAATCACATTCAGAATTACTGGTAAGCATTCCTACATCTCCCCTCTCTGACGCAGAGAAACTCGCACTTTCCTATGGATACAGCGAAGAAATGGTCGCACGGGACGCATATAATTACTTCTATTCCCTCTACGGAATCGAAACTTTCCAGAAAATCGCAGCTTCCGAGCAACAACATATGGACGCGGTAAAAACACTTCTAGATCGATATTCCCTCCCTATCCCAACCGGATACGGAACGCTCGAGAGCACATTTAATGCACTCAAAGCCGAAGGGGAAAAATGAGCGAAAGAAGCTCTCGAAGTCGGACTCAAGATCGAGATGCTCGATATCGATGATATCGCAAACACTATCAAAAATACCGATAACGATGATCTGAAAGCAGTGTTTCTTAATATCGGAGGAGCTTCCTACAACCACCTCCGTGGGTTCTCACAAGCACTTTCCAATAATGGTTACACTCAAACAGTCGATATTTCAAAATATCTCTCAAGCGCAGAGATATCAAGCAGAGGACCACTTCAATACAAATTTGCTGATAAACTTACAAAAGAGGGCGTAAAACTTCCTGAAATATCCACATCAATGAACGCTAATCAATGAGCAGGACATAAGGGAAACGGTGGACAAGGTTAACACGGAAACTCTCGTGGATATAATGGAATGTTCACACAATAATAATACAAAAATCGGATAAGATAAATCCCAAAATAAAAACACCTCGATCGAGGTGTTTTTATTTTGGGATTTTTATAAAGCTTCTCGAAATTTTCGGAATTCATTCTCAATAAAAGTGGGATCCATATGCGAATTCAATTCTCCGAGTGTACCATGTTTCCCATCGCGTTTCGGATTAAAATGACAATCGCTTCAAAAAGTGAGCAAAAGATTGAATCTATTGCGAGTTTCAAGGATAGTTTGTATCCAATCGGGCGGAGTGGAGTAATGTATTTCCAAAGCATTTACTCCCCTCTCAACATAACTAGGAACAAGATTCTGAAATTCTTCAATACTCTTGAAAGAGTAATTCGGATGAGCGATGGAAAGTACAGCATCGTTTTCCTTCGCCAATTCTCCGCAGATCTCGACGGAGGGTTCGTACTCGGGGAGATTGTCGACAGAACCTATGTGTGCGAAGTCTCCAGTTCGAGAAAGTGCCTGACGGACGAAAGTCGCTTGCTCGTAAGTTTCTCCTATTTTTTCCCTCGCGATAGCCTCATTGAGCGGATTCTTGAACAGATATTCTTTAATGTTTCCGTTATTAAGATTAGCAATATTGGAACCGAGTTTCGTCCAATACTCGAGAAAAGCTTCTTCTTCTATGAGAAATCCTCCTTTTTGAAGTTTCTCAATCTGCTGGAGAACCTTTGAAGTTTTCGCTTCTTGTATATTATCGAGCACTGAGAGTATGCGACCTTGGAATTTTCGAGCATAACAAGTCAGATGTGCGGCTTTATTTTTATTACCGTAATCGGCGGAAGAAAGTTCCACTCATTCAAGTGTCTCGATTCCGTACATCCTCGCAAGTTCCGGAATCCGAGTATTGATAATATCGTGATCGGTACAAGCTATGAATCATAGACCGTTCTTTTTGGCGATTTGCACAGCTTCTTCCGGAGTTTTGTGTCCATCGGAAAATGTTGTATGGAAATGGAGATCGAATTTCATAGGAGAAAAAGTTATAGAGTAAACTTCCTGCTCCCACTATAGCGATAGAGTAAAAATTGAACGGAATATTTACATTTAGTGTAATAAAAACTCCAACTAAATTAAAATCTTTGCTTTTATAAAGGAATACTGTATATATAGAATATATGTATTTTTTCAGTACACTTACTATGCAATACACGAAAATACTCCAAAAAATCGGACTCGGAGAACGGGAAAGTGTTATCTATATAGACCTCCTGGAAAACAGAATCTCCACTATTTCGGATATAGCCAAACGAACTGGACTCCATCGTCCGGTTATCTACCAGACTCTCCCGATTCTCGAAGAATCGGGACTTGTTTCCCGAAGTTTCAAAGGGAAACGGATTTATTACATAGCCGAATCTCCGAACAAACTCCGTGCCATTATGGATAATCTCGCGAAAGGGTTTATGTCGACTATTAATGATCTCGAGGAACTCCATCATCAAAAAGAAAAGAAACCGACTATCAAGATTCTCGACGGGAAAAAAGGTATCCAGTTCGTATTCTACGATGTGCTCGATACCCTTAAAAAATGAGATACATATTACCGTTACAGTGCGCGAACCGATTTGGAAAAAACTCGATCATACCTCCCGAGCGATTACCGAGAACTCGTCGCTCTAAAAGAGATTCAGCGATGTGTCATAACGAGCGAAACTCTTGCAAAAACCAAGAGGCCGAGATTGGAACGCGAGATAGTTACTATCCCGAAACATTTTGATCTCTTCGACGACAATGTCAGTAAGATGATTTACGGCGATAAAATCGCCATTATTGACTATAACACCGAGATGGTTCTCATTGTCGAGAACCCGATGCTCGCGAGTTTCGAAGAGAAAATATTCAAATTTCTTTTCAAATTCCTCAAGGAGTACCACCGAGAAATGGGATAATATTTTGAAGTCAAAAGAAAACAAAAACTCCAGTCGATTCGACTGGAGTTTTTTGATTATTCCTCCACACCTTCCAAAACTTTCTTCACCACTCCGACGATGTGAGTTTCATCAAAAGGCGTAAGTTCGAGGTCTTTGTGCTCTTTGTTGAGCGAGAGAAGGAATCTCTGTTCTCCGACAGCCTTGATGCGTTTGATCTTGGGTTGTTGGTTCTGAACGACGAGAACCATATCTTCGGCTTGATAGCCGGACTGAATCTTGATAAGTACCAAATCTCCCGAATGGATAAACGGTTCCATAGAATCCCCTTTCGCTTTGGTAATGAAATAGTTCGCCGCGTCGTGCGCATCTACATATTCGCTCGGAACAGGAATCTGTTTGCGCGGATATTCGTCCTCGAGAATAGTTTTACCAGCATGTCCGCACTGAGCGAACCCAAAAAACGGAATATGAAGCTGATTCCCTTCTTCATAATGTTTGAGAACACGGTACATCCCCGAAGACATCTTGGTAAGATAACCGGCATTTTCGAGCTGATTTATCTTGTTCTGGACTTTCTGCGGATGATCGATACCGACATTTTCGCCTATATCCATAAGAGTATAGGTTTCATCTCCTCCGAATTCAAGGAAATCGAGAATCTTTTTCTGCTGGGAATCAAGACGTTTCATAAGAAGAAATTAGGAATTATAAACTCTGGAGAATATAGATTTTAAAATATATCTTTTCTCCCTTGCCTCTCGGAACTCGCCACTTATCTGATGGCTCGAACAGTCCTCGGGGCGTCCGAAAAATATATTTTAAAATCATCTCACAAATTTGGATGATACACGGGCATTATATAAAAATATTTTCCCTTTGCAAAAGATTTTTCATACTTTTACAGAAATATATATTTTCCGAAAAATAGAAGCATAGATATTGCATAAGAAATAACTTGATAAATTCAAAAAGGATGTATACTACAAGCATATGCCAAGTACCTAAATATATTAGTTTTCAGCTTTCTTTCGAAATGAAGCGAGGACTGCCCGAGCAATCACCAAGATGGCGAGTTCCGCAGCAAATGGAGAAAAAACTGAAAATTATTTAACGTAAATTAATTTAAATAGAATCTATTATTTTATCCCCCTGTTCTATGGAAAAAAAGGAATTTACTCTGTCCGAAGGACTTTCATCGCCTTCGCTTCGAGTTTTTAGTCAGAAAATCCTCATACTTCTCGCATTTCTCGGAGGTATTTATACTCTGTCCCTCCTCTCATCGGTACTCACTATCGTATTTTTCTCCGGATTTCTCACTATCCTTTTTTCGTCGTTTCTCGACAGTATGAACCGAAAACGAATTCCTGATTGGCTTGGGATTATTTTCATATTTTTAGGTGTTCTTTTCTTTTTCTTCATTGTTCTTTTTGCAATTGTTCCGATATTTGTACAACAGATAACAAGTCTGTTTTCCTATGTCAGCAATTCGTTTTCCGAATTGGAAATACTCTATAGAAAAGGTGGGGTTGATGCTCTCGGATTTCCTTCATTTTTAAAAACCTATATAGGAACCGTAGATTTTGGGATGCTTTTTGAATGGGTAAGGAACAATATTTCTTCGTTTTCTGGGATTGCAACATCACTTTCAACAAATCTCCTTCAGGGATCGTCTTCTATTATTTCCACCCTTTCCGGCGGTATTTTTCAAGGGATTATGATTTTGGTTTTCACCTTTTTTATGAGTTTGGAACGTCATTCTATCAAGAAATTCCTCTACAGAATTTTTCCGAAAAATATAAGCACTTATCTTCTTTTCCGGGAAGATTCTTTTCTGAGAGTTCTCAGATCTTGGCTTAAAGGACAACTCATTTTATGAGCTTCTATTTTTTTACTTACCCTCATAGGACTTTTTTGTCTTCAACTTTTTGGAATAAAAATAGATGGGATTTTTACGCTCGCTCTGATTGCGGGACTTATGGAATTCATTCCATATATCGGACCATTTATAGCCCTACTTCCGGCGCTCGCTCTCGTTGCAGGTATGGGCATTATTCCGATTGTTTCGGTTATTATTCTCTATATTCTTATCCAACAGGCAGAAAATAATATCCTTGTTCCAATGGTTATGAGTAAATCGCTTGATATTTCACCGTTTCTCATTCTCCTTATGATGACCGTTATGGCAAGTCTCTTTGGAGTGATTGGAATCCTTCTTGCTATCCCATTTACCGCAGTACTCCAGATTATAATAAATGACATACTTGAAAAACAAGAATGAAAGAAAAAGAAATAAAAACTATCTGCGAGTTATTTGTACTATATGTAATAATATTTTTTCATGATTCGAATTGGCTTTTTTTGAACCCCCCATCTTTCTGCAAGAGTTTTACAGGATTTTTTGAACGCTTCCGAGTTTGAAGTAAGCTTTGTTGTAACGGGCGAGGATAAGCTCGTAGGACGACATCAGGTTCTGACAACGAATGAGGTGAAAACTCTCGCGCTCGAGAATAGTATCCCTGTTTTGCAACCTACCAAAATCCGAGGAAATACGGAATTTCTCGAGGAGATAAAGACCTACGATGTCGATTATCTCATAGTCGTTGCGTATGGGAAGATACTTCCAATGGAAATTCTCCAAGTCCCAAGAAAATATCCGATTAATATTCATGGATCCATCCTTCCTAAATACCGTGGCGCTTCCCCTATTCAGGCGTCTCTCATCGCCGGAGAAACAGAAACTGGGGTAACTATCATGATGATGAGCGAAGGGATGGATGAGGGCGATATCATCGATATAAAGAAAATACAAATCAATACGGGCGAAACGGGCGAAACGCTTTTCGGAAAGTTCGCGGAAATATCAGGAGAATTTGCGATAGAAACCATAGAGAAACTCGACAGATGAGAGCTTTCTCCGAAAGTACAGAACGAAAACGAAGCAACCTATTGCAAGAAAATCACAAAAGAGGAAGGATTGCTCGATTTCACAAAAACTGCAAAAGAACTTTATCATCTCTATCAAGGGTTCGCACCTTGGCCATGAGTTTATACTCTCTACAAAGAGAAAAAACTTATCATCGAGAAATGTTTTTACGAAGAAACGACGAAAATACGATGAGTTCCCGGAACCGTGATACAAAAAGAAGACAAAACCATCGGGATTGTTTGTGGGAAATGACTATTGACTTTACAGCAAGTAAAGTTAGAATGAAAGAAATCACAGTCCGCAAAAGAGTTCCTGAATGGACAACAAGATTTTATTTCTTCAATACTATAAAATAATGGCGGAAATTTTTAAACAAGATTATCCCATGAGTGAAAAATTAGATCGAATGGAAACAAGTGAATGAATGCTCGAAATTATGTGTGCTCCTTTCGAACTCATAGAGAAAATCAAAGGAAAAATTGCAGGGATTTTGGAGAGAATCCAACAACCTTCTGTTGCAATTGTCGCGGAAACCGACAAGGATTTTAAATTGAAACTCGGGGATGAAGATCGTGGAATGTGTGAAATGGATAAAGAATCAGAAAAACCTTCTCTACCTTCTGAGTTTGTTTCTTTATTTTTCAAATTCTGAAAAAGGATTGGCGAAGAAATCCGAATATTTATCTCCTAGTTATTTTTTATGTTCAATATAGCTCTCAATACTTTTCGTGAACTTGCCCGAAACAAGATACTTTACATGATTGTTTTTTTCGGGATTGCACTTATCGGTTTTTCTCTCGTACTTGGAACGCTCTCACTCGGTCAATCCGATAAGATTGTCGTGGATTTCGGACTCGCTATGGTAGAGATTTTCGGAATTATTTCCGTTATTTTCATAGGAAGTCAGCTTCTTTTTAGAGAAATAGAAGGGAAAACTGTGTATCTTATCCTCTCAAAACCAGTAAAAAGAAGGGATTTTATTCTTGGGAAATTTTTCGGTTTCGCAGCGATTCTTTTCTTTATCATCTTCATACAATCTATCATATCAATGATAGTGTTTTTCATCGCAGAAACTCCGCTTTCTTTTCTCCTCTTTATATCAATCGGATTTATTTATATAAAACTTTTGCTTCTTTTTGCCATCATTCTTTTCTTCTCGACTTTCATTTCCCCGCTTCTTTCGATTCTGCTCGTTATGGGAGTATATATCATCGGTCATTCTATTACAACTATGACCGATATGGCGATTCGTTCCGGAAATCAGATTCTCCTCTATCTCAGCAAATTTCTTATGGTTATTTTCCCGAATTTTGAGGCTTTGAATATCAAGTCTATCATTGGAACACCTATTGTCCTAGGGTCCTCGTTTTTCGCAGTAAATATCGTTCATGCACTTCTCTATCTTGCACTTATTCTCACTTTCGCAGTGCTCATTTTCAACCGAAAAACTTTCGAAAATTAGAGAAACTTCTATAAAATGTGAATTTCGTATTCAAACCTTACGTTTCCTTTTTCGTCGTACTCCCTAGTACTTCTCATTCCGGTTCGCGGTTTTCATACAAATTTCATTATTTTCTAAAAGTTTCTAAACCTTTAGATTTTTATAAACCTTCTATGGATACCCACTACCCTTCCGAATACACTCGCTGATGGGTAGAGTTCTACTATCAAAAGTTTCAAGTAAATGAATATGTTCTCATTCCCCGATTCGAAACCGAAGACCTTGTTCGAGAAACTATTAAAATGGCGGAAAATACTCCATTTGATACTCTGATAGACGTCGGAACCGGTTCTGGAATCATTCCCATTTCCATCCTCACGAAAGTTGCCATAGAACAATCATTTGGCTTAGATATAAGTCCTAAAGCTCTGGAAGTAGCGAAAACAAACGCAGAAAATATTGGAGTGAAAAATATAGAGTTTCTGATATCGGATCTGCTCAGTATTTTTCTTTCTCCTACGAGCGTAACTTTTGGAAAAAACATTCTCATAACCGCCAATCTTCCCTATATCAAGGATGGCGACTGGGAAAATATGAGCGAGGATACGCAGCATGAACCAAAAATCGCTCTGTTTGGCGGAAGCGAAACCGGATTCGAGCTCTATGAAAAACTTTTTATTCAGATACCTGATTTCCTCGAGAAACACCGTCCCAAGAGACTTACGATCCTTACTGAAATGGGCGAAGATCAGGAGGAAATAGCAACGAGTACACTTGAATCACTTACTCAGAAACTGGAAGAAAATGGAAGAAAAATAAATTTCTCATTCTTCGCCGATTGCTTCGGAATACGCCGTTTTATGAAAATAGAAATTTTATAAAACCAGAAAAAAAGTTTATCAAATAATATTCTCGCTGTGGTACATCTCAATCTTACACAACATACCTCGAATCCTGTCGTCATATCCTCCCTCGCTTGGAATGCAGTTCGCGACAGTCTGACGAAACTCGGGAAATGAGAATTAGTAAACTATATAGAATCAGTGAAAGTGACCGACTCTCGGATTACTATAAAGACCGGAAAACCTATTGTAAATATGGATCTTTTAAATCATAAAGAAGCAATAAAGGAACGTATTGATGAAAGTTTTCAGATATTTGGAATAAAGAAAATAGAGAGAAAAATAGTTTTTATCTAACAAAAAATCTATGTTTTGCAAAAAAATATTATTTCTTGTTTTATTTCCAGTATTTTTATTTACCTCTTGTACAAACGAGTACTGGCAGTTTCATGAACAGAAACAGACACTCAAGACCGAGAAACAAAAAACAATCGAGTCCCTTCAGGATTTCTCGGTAGAAAAAATAGAATCCCGAGATATCGAGATTCTCGCGACTCCCGACAAGAAAGTGCTCGATAGAATCGTTTCCATGATTGAAGAGTCCGAGAAACAGGTTTTTGTCGAGGTATATATCTTTACTGAAAAACGCATCCTCCAGGCTCTAAAAGATGCCAAAAAACGCTGAGTTGACGTGCGGGTTGTCCTCGAAAAGAACGTTTTTGGTGCGACCGGAATCAATAGTAAAACTTTCAAGGAATTACAAAACGCCGGAGTATCTGTCACATATGACAATTCCAAACTCTATAATTTCGTCCATACGAAACTTCTTCTGATTGACGATACCTATATCATCACGACTGGAAATCTAAGTTATTCGAGTTTTACGACCAATCGCGAATTTTACATCATAGGACGTAATCCGACGGATTTGCAAACGCTTCAGAATATATTCCTCGCGGATTTCGAGGGAAAACAGACATTCGAAAGTACTCCGAATCTCGTTATCTCGCCTATAAATAGCCGAAAGAAAATAGAGATTTTACTCACAAGTGCGAAAAAAGACATTTTTCTCTACGCCGAGAATTTCTGAGACGAAAGCATTTTGAATATCCTCTCTCAAAAAGTAACGGACGGAATTCCTATCACTATCTGTATGGCAGATCCCACAAAAGTATCGTCCAATACTAAGGCAATAGCACTTCTTAAAAGCAGATGAATCGATGTGCGAACTTCCAAGAAACCTATGATCCACGCCAAAAGAGCACTCATAGACGATATCTACAGTTATATCGGAAGCGAGAATTTTAGTACGAATTCTCTCGATGAGAACCGTGAAATCGGTATTCTTACCAAAAGTTCTCCCGATACTTCCAAAACATTTCACACTCTTTTCGAATCGGATTGCCCGAAAATCACAAAATAGATGATTTTTTTGACAGAAAAGAGAATATGAGATATAGTAATCGTACTATTTAGATAAAATATGAATTATGCACAAAGAAGATATTATAAAAAAGGCTTTCGATATCATTCGATGAATCGAACAGGTAACGAACTACCACCCTGGAGATGATTATTACAAATCCATCTACCAACAGCTCAATTCATTGGACGAAGAAAAACTCCAAGAAGCTTTCGTCCAGATTGCAACAATAGCAACCGATAGTATTAATACTACTATAGATGGGGTAAAAAAAATAGAGCGTAATAATGTTATTGAAAAAGAAAAAAAAGAACATTTGGAAGAAGTGAAAGAAATGATAGATTTATTAAGTTTTTAATTTTTAATTTTTGAATATTATGGGAAACGAGAAATTTGCACAAGCAATGAATAAAGTTGAAAATACATGTTGACCAGAAATAGAAGATGAATACGGTTATCATGATGTACAGAAAGCTGGGGACCTTGCTAAAAAAGCTCTTGATAATGCTAGTTCATTTTTGAATAATCGCGTAGAATCTGCTACGACAAATATTAATAACTTAATTGCAACAGAGGGAAAAGGAGCATGTAATAAAATTTTAAAAGGACTTACAGCAGCTCAAACTCACGGGGATTTTAAGGTTATTCCAGAATCTGTTGCAACTACAGAAACACGAAAAGTTACTGAAAATATAGACACTCATGCACCTAAGAATCCAGGTATTCGATGATATGCACAAGGTAACACAGAAGAAATTAATCGAAAAATTAGAGAAGCAACTGGGGAAGAATAAGATAACTCAAATAATTCATATAAATTTATGTCTTCTGATACTTTTCTCGATGAACTTTCTGCTGATCTCATAGAAACCTCTGAGTATAAGGATTATCCAGAAGGAACACTTGGGGCGATTCAATATCTTTCGAAACAAAACCTTTCAAAGCTCCAGTCTGGAGTAGAAAAGAATATTCTGGAGAATGAAATAATAGCCATACAAAAGGCGGAGAAAAAAATTATTAAAGGATTTGAGAATTTTCTTCCTAAAGGTGGGGTAAGAATAACTCTCACAAAAGAAGAGAAAACAAAAAATATAGATTTTCTCATTGAACCTATAAGCTATCTGTTTACACTTCGAAATAAATATAATCCCGAAGAACTAAAGAAGCTAGATATACTTCAAAGTTCCGAAGATACTCCAGAATATATTCTTTCTCTCGATTTCAAGAAAAATATTAAAACTGAAATTTATTTCATCAAAAATATTCAGATTCTCAAGAAAGAGATTCCTAAGAAACACGATGAAGAATTAGATCAATATCTAAAAGATAATCTCACCGATTCTAGTCAATAAAATACTCCTCAAATCTGAGGAGTATTTTTAGCATTAGAATTTAGGTGCAAGTTTCTCTTTCGGAAGCAGCTGAAGTTTGTAGATTTCGCGTCCGACTGTTTGTCCTGGGCGACGATAGAGCAGACTCTGGTGCGGAGTTGTCCGGAACGGGATACTTTCTCCGAGGAGTTCTTTCCGTTCGAATCCGTATCGTTCGATAATAGGAAGTATATCTTCGAAGAATACGTCTTTTCCTCGATTGTCCCAGAATGGAAAACAGATAATGATAGTTCCTCGAAACCCAATAGTACGAAGATCTCGGAACATAGAATCGTAAATTCGAGCCAATTTTCGGCATTGTTCTGCAATCTTGTCGGGAGTAACGGTCTTCGCACCCATAACATCACCGAGATACCCTTCCGTCACGATTGATGTTGTCTTTGTATTCATATTTTCTGGGATAGTCGCTGCGATTTTTGAAGCATCGGCTTCAAAAATAAGTCCATCGATATCAATCTCGTTTTTCTTAGCAAATTCCCCCATACTTTTGTTCGCTGCGGTAACCATAGCAGGAGAAAGATCGCTTCCGTACACGGTATCGTACCCCATATTTGCCGCTTCGATCAATACTGTCCCTAATCCACAGAACGGGTCATATATAGCACTGAAAAACTCGTTCTTCGAGATTAAATTTCCGCTTCCTCATTCTCCGTACAGTCGTACGGTTCATTCCGGTCCTCAATTTGCACTCGAATTACTTCATTTTTGAGTACTATCGTTTCTTTTTCCTACTAAATTCACCATTATCTGTGCCAGCTTCGGTGGCAACATCCCGACTCCCATATCGCGGGTCTTGTCCATATCCCGAGCCGCGTACGCATCGACATCCTGGTAGGCAATCGTGATTCCCATATACGAGCTTTTCCCTACTTTTACATAATTCATTTCAGTATGAGATTCCGCGAGATGTTCTTTTTTATATACTGCAGAGTTAATATTTTTTGGTT
>Ga0210006_1001101_pt1 | contig 19103 bp, 27 predicted proteins | sample CryGey02umfilter_2_FD_185452 | JGI IMG/M metagenome (GOLD analysis project Ga0210006, IMG submission 185452) | Groundwater microbial communities from aquifer in Utah, USA - Crystal Geyser 4/10/14 0.2 um filter (SPAdes) (version 3) | ecosystem: Environmental > Aquatic > Deep subsurface >... | reverse complement strand
CCACAAAACAACGCACTATGAGACTTACTTTTTTACTGCTGATTCGTCGTTGTATTTTATGATCCTTTTTCATGGTCATGACTTGATTTTACGACATTTCTCTCGTCGTTATCTAGTCAAGACCCTTAGAAAATATTGCAAATACGATCATTGCTGGTGCTTTGGGATTTGATGTTGAGAGTGTTACTTTTTCAAATGGGACCATGAATTATGTTGGATCTGTGGCAGAAACAATGACCGTTGCAACACAGTAGATAGTAAAGTTTCTTCGTGGAAAATACGATATAATAATTTCAATGCGAGAAACCGTAACTATTGTCGGAGGCAAAAAACTTACTGGTGAGGTGTATCCGATCCCAAATAAAAATGCAATCGTTGCTGCACTTCCTGCTTCAATCTTGTGCAAAGGAACTACCGTATTCCACTCTGTTCCAGATACGTCAGATGTCACAAAAATTCTTTTGATAATTGAAAAGCTTGGTGGGGTTGTAGAAAATGATGGTAATGGAACTGTTACGATCAATGGTGAGTCAATCAATTCGTATAAAGTCGACCAAAAATTAGGCAGTGCATTTAGGGCTTCGCTTAATTTTGTGGGCCCGCTTTTGGCACGGTTTGGCGTTGCGCAAGTTCCTCAACCTGGTGGATGTGAGTTGGGAATGCGCTCAATTGAGGCACACACAAATGCGTTTTCAAAGTTAGGAGTGAGTATAGAACTTATCAATGATTATATTCTCTTTACCGCGCCAAAAGTCAAAGAAAAAACGTATCGTGTATGGCAGATTGAGGCGAGCGTGACTGCAACAGAAAATATCGTTATGTATGCTGCAGGTATTGCATCCGATGTTCAGATAATTGATGCGGCGTGCGAACCGCATGTTACTGATGTGGTGAATTTACTTAAAGACATGGGTGCAGATATTCAAGGCGTTGGGTCAAATCAACTTCATATTACAGGTGTTGAGGACATGCAGGGAGCGGATTTTACACCTCGGCCAGATTTTGTTGATATCACAGGATACATGATTGCGGCGGCAATTACTGACGGTGAGATAACTATAAAAGGAGGAAATCTCCCTGATGTTGTTGATGGAATTATAAACTGGATGGTTTTATTTAATGTTCAGGTTGATAGAGTGGGGGATGATCTTTTGGTTAAACGGGGTGATGGTGGGCTTACGATTGCGGATGTTGGATTTCCTCAAGCGGCAAAGAATTTGCCAAAGTTTGTACCACGACCATGGCCAGGATTTCCTGTTGATTGCGTACCTCCAATGGCGGTACTTGCGAGTAAATCTGAAGGCAGACTTTTGTTACAAAATTGGATGTATGAGTCCGGGCTTGATTTTGTTCGAGAACTTAACTTTTTAGGTGCGGATATTTTAATGCTTGATCCTCAAAAGATTATTGTTAAGGGTCCGGTGATGTTTGCCGGTGGTGATGTAACGCCGCCACTGGTGATTCAATCTATGAAAGCGGTTTTTTTGGCGGCGCTTTGTGAACCAGTTGAAACCACCATCCACGGGTTTGATATTTTAAAACGCAGGTACCCAAACATTATCGAGGTATACCAAAAACTTGGTGCGCAGATTCAAGTTGTAACGCGAGGTGCAGATTAACGTAATGAATAAACAATGAAAATTTCAATACTGTCGGATAGTCATGACAATTGGATTAATTTAGATCGTGCCGTAGCAATTTCAAATGAACAGGGGTGTGAATATGCATTGTTTGCGGGTGATCTGATTGCGCCTCCTCAACTTGCGATCCTTGAGAAGTTTAATGGCAAGGTTTATTTTGTGTGGGGAAACAATGAGGCCGAAAAAGTTGGTATGACGCGCATGATGGATGCTTCTGAAAAGATCGAGTTATCAGGTGATATCTATGAGGGTGAGATTGATGGAGTGAAAGTCTTTATGAATCACTATCCACGGATTTCTGAACTTGCCGCAAAATCGGGCGAGTTTGACCTGTGCATACATGGACATACTCACGAATATCGGCAGGAAAAGATAGGAGAAACGATACTAATCAATCCAGGTGAAGTTCAGGGTTTCAAAACGGGGGTTGCAAGCTTTGTGGTTTTTGATACTGTTTCAAAACAAGTTGAGAAAATTGTTTTGTGACATTAGATGTTGTTATTCTTTGTTCATATATGCTTATTGGTAATGCATATTTCTAAACCAAAACTTTTAGACTTAGATCAAATCCGCAAGATCTTATTACAATGGACTGAAAAGATCGAAGTTGAAAAGTATGTTGAAAGGATTGGCAAAGAGGTTCAAGGTGAAACTGAATTTAATATGCATTTCTGGGTTGCAAAAGAAGAAGACTATGTTTTGGGAGTTGTTGGTTTAAGTGATCCGTTACCAAAAGTTATACCGTTGGCAAAAACGCAAAATCCTGGTGAAGTTAAAATACTGTATGTCGATACAGCAGCTCAAGGTCGCGGCGTGGGGAAGTCTCTCGTCGAATATGTTGAAAAGGAGGCGGAAAATGTCGGTTATTCCGAATTACTTGTCCGAAGTGCAAATAGATACAAAGACACGGCGTATGGTTTTTATGAAAAAATGGGGTATGAAAAGGTAGGACTTGTTGAGGGTGGCGATGAGTTAAAAATGATGCAGGTGTTTGGAAAAGTATTGTAGTATTTCTTGTTACTGCTTACTCAGTAACATTGCAGTTTTTTCGATATGTTTCTGAGTCGAGAACTAAATTTCTTACAGTGTTTTTTGTTGCATCAATCCAACAGTTGGTATTTTCTGCCCCACAGTCAGTAATGTTTTTGTCAAGAATTTGAGCAGTTGCTACGGTCATTTTTGAAACAGGATCTTCAAATTTACGCGCGGCGTATAAAAGTGTATTTCTATCTTTTGTGTCAAGAAAAGCATAGAAATAAGCTTCGTTTGTGAATGCAGTAACTTCTTTTTCAACACAATCATGCTCCGAACCGTTTTTAAACTGTAAAACATGAGTCATTTCGTGTACGATGACTATGGCAGTTAAAACCGCTGGTTCTTTTTGAAAATGATCGTTAATATATATGATGTTCTGTTTGGATTCACTAATTTCTGCTGGAACGACATAACCTTCTATGCCATTATCCATTTGTTGGTAGAGAATTTTTGTGTTGGGCAACTCCTTAACAAGCGCTGGGTAAAAGTCAGTTAGATATTCTCGAAGGACTACGAAAGCAGCCTTAGTTGCCTGTGGATTTTCAACTGCTTGTAATCGATGAATGATTGGGTTTAAGTAGTTAATAAATACAAAAGGAATCAGTAGAATTGTTGTAATTGCACAGATCGCAATTATTTTTGCGGACTTGCTCATGAGTTCACAATAATTGTATCTTAATTGTGCGGCTGGGCAAAGAGGTTTATCATAAGTTAAAATGCGAGGTGATTTATTATGACAAAGCTTCAGACTTCGGTATTTATCCTTTCGATAGTTGTTTATGTTGTAATTGTTGGTTTGTTCTCTAACGAATCAAGCCAGCTTGATGCTAGGATTGCCATTTTTATTGGCATGATCATTGGGTTTGCGATTTGCAAAGTATGGACAAAAGATAAGAAGTAGGTATCTGCCCTACATTCTTCAATCTTGATATAATTCGATTGTGGATTGTTTAATTTTATTTGGCAGGCAATTGTTACCGAACGGTCAGCTTGATTGGATTGCTCAGGCACGTTGTAACAAAGCGATTCAAGTTATCAAACAATACCCACACATTCCAATTATCATTTCTGGTGGTAAGACAACGCTCGATGTTTCAGAAGCAGAGGTGATGAAAATATATATTTTGAACAAAGTTTCTGGAAGTGAATTAAATATTGTTTTAGAAGAAACAGGAAAAACGACTATAAATCAGTTGGTTATTATAAAAACAGAATTTTTGATTCCAAATGGTTATGTTGACGTGGGGTTAATATCAGATGAGATCCACATGTCACGTATACAACAACTTTCTGCACACATTTTCGGATCAACCGTTAGGTTACATCCATTTTCTGCAAAAGTTAAAATATCTGGGCTTTATCGAAAAGCGATAGAAGAACATGAGGCAAGGTTGCGAGAGCTCACCACAAATAATCCCATATACATAAACTTTGAACCTGGAAATCACCAAGCATGGCAAGAGTTCGACTCGTTTTTTCAAAAACAAAAAGACGGAACCACGGCGCGCGTTCCTGATGCAAACAAGGCCTTTTTAGAATATGCGTATGGAATAGGTTTGCTTAGGCGTGAGTAGGGGTTTATTGTTCTTTTGGGAACCTTTTTTGCTATAATCTGCCCTAGGTTATCTATGTTTACGGTTTGAGCACCTTGAAAGGGGGCACGTATGAAGGTTAATACGCTAGGTTTTGTTTATCAAGGCAAATGCTTCAAGTAAAGCCCCAATCGTCTCGTCAGGGTTCTCACGTAGAAGTGCGGGAATCATTTGAGCTGGGTTAACCCCTTGTTTTCTAAGCGTACGAATTTGGTTTACCAAAGTAGTCACGATAGCCTCCGTTTGAATTTTGAAAAAATGTTACGATGGAAATGTCCCAAAAATCATAGTGTGGGCGGTGAAAACTTATTTTTACACATCTATTACATCACGGATTTTCTGTGTAGAACTCGTCAAACCTTAAAAACATGGCGATATCTGGTATAATACAACTGTTTGGGAGAGTTAGAATTACGTATCAAAAAATTTGTACTATTAACAAAATAACGCCACGTAAATAGCCATTTCGCCTGTATTTATACTCGTCACTTATCAAAAGGAGAAATATATGTTTACTCTTGCAGTCGCAATGATGGACGTTGGGCCGAAAACCCTAACTGCGGAAGGGAAGATGTTGTTTTTGATTTTGGTGGCGCTCTTCCTTCTCCTTTGTGCTGGTTTGATTGCGGCCGGCGATGATGGTCCTCATCAAACCACGCTTTAATAAGATATAACACCATCTGCCTTAGTGAGAATCGGAACCTTAATACCATAAGGTCCCGATTCTCCATTCACGTCAACATCCAGAGTTGACTTTATTGTAATCTACCATGGGTATTTTAGGTTTACTGTTTCTTGCACCTTGAAAGGGGGCACGTATGAAATATAAAACGCTAAGCGAACAGCATCAGGCGGAGGAGTTATTGGATCGTTTTAAAAAACTAGTTCCGAACCTCGCCGCCGATACACGGTTTCGAATAAACGTCGGTTATAACGAAATCAACGGCATGCATATTTTTGTTTACCTTGCTGGGACGAACCTCGACGAAAATGGAATGCCTTCCCAATATATTAAAGTAATAAACGTTGGGGAGGATTGTTTTCATCTCCATTTTTGTGGGTTTATTATTATGTATGGTTGTGGCATTCCTGGTGCATGGCATCCATTTTCTGTTACAAGTGGTGAACTTGCAGAGACAATTATCTGGGTTTGGGAAACAAGAATTGCATATGTCAAAGCCTTTGTTGCTGCGGTTGAGTCACAGCAACGTAGAGTGCGCGAAGCGTTTATAGGCGGGCAGTCACTGCCTTTGTAGGTAAGAAATGAAAAAGAGGCGAGGACTTTTAGTCCCCGCCTCTTTTAGTATCGTTTTGCAAAATCACGCGGCAACGGGAGGCCCGCTTTCGACTACCTTCCCGTCGAAATAGAAACTCCCTGATGGGTAGTCTCGTATCGTGATATCAGAGCCATTTCCAATTCCATGCGCTGTTAAGAAATAATGGATTGCTATTGCTACGGCCGTTGCAATGTGTTGGGGGCGTTCGTGCCACTCAACTACAGCATGGACATTTGTTGCCGGTACCATTGTGCCCGCAGGTGTGAGCATGGTGTAGTGAGTGTTTTCGACATGCAGTTCAACGTTTGCTCCATCAGCTAGAACGGATATCGTTTGATGGAGTTGACGGATGAGATTTGGGTCGAATACAAAACCAGTAGGGACGTTTTTAAAAAATACGCAAGGCATGGCTAGGACTCCTTATTAAATGTATTTATGCATGATCGACCAAACTGAGAGTGAGAACATTCCTTGTAGCTTCTTTTTCATCGGTGCCCAAAGGTTCGTATACAGCGATTTCATAACCTGCATCCAAAAATGCAATCACAATATCGGGAATTGAAACGTCTATCGCAGCAAGTACCCTGCCGATTTCACCCGGTGTTTTCCCCTGAGCTTGTAAGTCACGAACCATCTTTTCCCGTTGTTTCGCGTTCATCTTTGTCTCCTTCTGAATAATTTTGCAAAGTTAATGTTCCAACATGCGGGCGGTGAAAAAACTTATTTCTACAGTGTGTATTATATCACGAATGCTCTGGGTTTTAGTTGTTCCTCGGCAACATCCAGAGTTGACTTTACTGCTACAGCAGTCTATATCGATATCCAATGGCAGAGTTCACGCAAAAGACTAGTCTGCAATTTGATTCAAAAAACCTCTAATTTCATCAACGCCGTTTTGCCAAAATGCTTTGTCTTCAATGTTTATTCCCAACTCCAGAAAGATGTCTTTGGGTGATTTACTTCTTCCGGCACGTAAAAACTCCTTTACAAGTTCTATGTTTTTTTTATCTTGTCTTACCATTTTTTGTAATGCTTTTGAAATCAGGAGTCCACTCGCATAACTATAAACATAAAAGAAACTTCTAAAATGCCCCCAGTACAACCACCAGTTTTGGCTTCCGGGATTATAGTCAACAGCACCTCCCATGTATGCACGCATGTGGGTAATAAAAATCTCGCCAATCTGTTCTTTTGATACATAACCTACCTCTCTTATCTTGGTGTGCAGTTCTTTCTCTACATTGTATGCAGCTACTTGTCTAAAAATCGTACTAATGTCGTCGTTGAGTTTTTGCATATGAATCGTTTTTATTTCCGCGTTAGTTAACCCGCCGTTGATAAGAAGTTCTTCAAGAACAAAATCTTCAAAAAATGTACTTGCGACTTCGGCCGTACTAAGCGGAGTTCCAAAGTTTAATGCGTTTTGAGTTCGCATGAGTTCGTTATTAATTCCGTGACCTGCTTCGTGTGCAAGAGTTAACACGTTTTGAAGTTTGTTGGTGTGATTAAGTAAGACGAACGTAGGAAGTTTTTTTAGATCGTGGGCGCAAAAAGCACCGCTTGATTTACCCTTTTTGGGAAACACGTCTATGTGTCCGTTTTCAACATAACCTTTAAAAATTTCCGCAAACTCAGCATCCAAATGTAAAAACGCTTGGTACACTAATTCAACCGATTTTTGGTAACTAAAGTCTTTGGTTATCGTGCCCACCTGCAGGTTCCTTTCATGGTAAGCAAGTTTATCAACCTTCAGCATCTGTGCTTTAGTTTTGTAAAACTCGTGAGAAATATCAAAATTTTGTGTAACGACCGAAACCATAGTGTCGACCACACTTGGATCAATATCATCGCGGATGTGAGATGACAAGTCAGGCCGATTCATGTGTCGTAATTCGTCGTTAGTTTTTTTGTTTTGAACGATCGAATTTATTTCATGCTCGCCAACCTCCACCCAGCGATCAAGGATGACGTTAAATTCTTTTGCAGCACTGTCGCGCACTGTTTTGTTCTCGTGATCCAAAAGATCCATGATTTCAGAAAAACTCTTGAGTGACGTACTCCCGTCTTCGTTTTTTATCTCAGCCTCTTGTTTTGAAAGAATTGAGTCAGTCATATGAACCCAATTGCCGTGACTTACCGAACTTTTGAGTGTGAGAATTTTTTCTTCAGGTTCTGAGAGTAAATATTTAGCTTTGTCGAAAAGTCGTTTAAGAAAGTGGCGGTAGTCTATAAGATTGGCAGACTCAAGGAATTTAATTTGTGTACCTTGATCAATCATGGCTAGATTGTGTAAGAAAAACTCCATATCGTTACTCAGTGTTACGGCAAAGTCTTCGAGTTTTTGTGCTTTGGCCAAAAGCTGTGGATTTGATTGGTCAAGTGCGATTTGTAGCCCTAGTATGTAGCCAGTAGCGCCTGTTAATCCGTAGTGTGCATACAGATATTCGAGTTCGTCGAGTGCTTGTTTGAGTTTTTGATCATCTAAAAGATAGCTTGAATCGTTTTTCCACGTGTTAATAAACGCATATGTTTTTGATTCAACTGTTTCTAGTTCATCGTCTTTTGGGGTAATCTTTGTAAAATCCCAGGAGGTTTTTGACGCATTGATATCAGACATAGCAAAAGTATAACATTTTAACCGTGTGGCGGCCATAACTATCGGTCTGTCGTGGTATAATTCCCCTTACAAATTGCTATTGGAGCAATATTTGATTTTTCGCAGCTTAACTTACGAAAGGAGAAGATCATGCCAATAAGCATGGCATTGGATGGTAACGGGTTTCCGGTCACGACTGTTGCCGGTTGGACGGTAATTTTGGTTGGAAGTATGATTGAGGGCAGAAAGAAAGGCAAACCTGCTGTTTCAATCTCCGCCGATTTCCTCAAACAACAACCAGTTGATCTGAGTGCTTTGCTGTCTTTTCAGGCAATTTGTCAAACGTTGTTTGGTTGGACCACTGAGGATTTCCACCCCGTGCCTGATTGGATTCGGATGGCTTTTGCCTGGCAAGAAGAGCAGGAGGAAGAATGTAAATTCCGCAGGATTTAAACCCGGGGTGGGCCAACATTGGTTATTATGTTGAGGCTCGTTTGACAAACGGGACAAGTGGAACATTTTCGGTCATTGAGTCAAAAGCATTACTTGTTGAGAAAGATGGCCCCAAGGTTTATCTTCGATTCAGAGGACATAGAGAGTGTCGTGGTCTTTTATCGATACTATCTGGTTTCTGTAGCGGACTCACGGGTATTGGTGACAATGCGAGATACAAAACGTAACTAGCCAAAGGAATAGAGAAAAATGGTTTATAACCGAGAAGATATAAATAAACTTTTGTGGGAGTTTCTAGGCCTTGTTCTATTTATCGCTGGGGTTGTTGTTTGCATGAAGATTCTTGGGACCCCTGGGCATAACCTCTTAACAAATTTGATAAGTTTGGACGGAAAGATTGCTGGCTTTTGGCCAGGTCTTTGGCACGGCACGATTTACTTTTTTTCGTTTATATTTTCATTGTTCACGGATAGCGTGAATATCTATGAAGTGCATAATTCCGGGAAAATGTACAATTTTGGGTTTGTTCTCGGGGCTGGTGGCATTACCTCTCTGACGTGGCAGTTAGGGGGATTAGCTTGGAATGCATGGTCAAAGTGAAAAAAGGGCCGGGTGCAAAATATGCGCTCGGCCCTTTTTGTTATAACTCAACCGCAATCAAGAACTTTCGCTTCTCAAAACTAAATCGTTTTTGTGGAAGGGTAACAGTTTTTACGTTCCCTACAGCTTTTTCAATTGCGTCTAGATAATCCTTGAAACCATAGTGAAGGTGGAATTTCCAGCAGTCAATATGACCTTTTGTAACGTTGCCTCCTGCTTGATGCACAAACAGAGCAAGTTCATCCCGGCCAGCTTGGGTTTGCTCAAAATGTGCAATCAAACCATCGATGTCAATCGGAGGATCAGTAAAATCATAGTCTGCAACCAGAAGATGCCGAGGGTTCATTGTACTAATTTCACGACACGCAATGGTAAGGTTCGGCGTGTGATGAAGGCTAAAATGCGCACACACAATATCTGCATGGTGAGGGAGGGTTGAGCAAAACTCAAAGCGATGATTGCTCCCATGTGATGCAGCGATTAGGCGTGACAATAACAAACCGCTTCCGAGTGTTGGGTCAAGATGCGGGTCGTATCCGGTAAACACAAAGGTGCGTTGCGGAAATATCTTTGCAACTTGACTGATCATTGTTAGTAGGGATGCTTGTCCGGTACCGTAATCTACAATGGAAATCGGATGGTTTGGCTCAAACGTTCTGCAAAGGTCTACAACTATGTGGGTGATGTCTGTACTAATAAACCCTCTTGATGTTTGTATTGAAAGTTGGCTTGAAGGCGCACGTTTGTGTGAAGGCACACGATACCTCCTTTACTAAAGTAAATGTGCTGATGAATTCGGCAGGATTGGACTATACCACAAAAATGTTCTTTTTGAGAATTCCACGCGGTGGGGTAGTTTATCCTTTGAAATTAAGACGTTCTTCTATTACAGGAATCTTGGAAAAGTTATCCATCTGAATAAGGTCTGACTCTTCGTACGAAATCTGCTTTTCAATTTGATCCCATTGTGTAGGGGAGAGTATTCGATCATGATATCTTTCGTCCTTTTCAAAAACCCCTGTGCCAGCCCAAAACTTAGCTTTTGATACATTGGTAGAACCAATATCAATAGCATTCGGAATCTTGTTTGAGAACAACACAATCTTGTCTTTGCCTCGGACAAATGCTTTTCGTTTTTCAAGTTTTAGATACGCGTCACTATAAATGGCAAGATCTGGGAAAACACGCTCGTAGTCATCCTCGTTGGTAAGGTCTTGTTTCCCGTTTCGCAAGAAATTGAAAGCGAAACCCTCGTTGTGCAATGCACGTGCTCTTTCTTGTGGAAAACCTTCATGTTTCATCTGTGAAAAAATACGCTCGAGCTCTGCATGATATTCTTCTGGCGTGTAGATATCAGGAACCACCTGTTGTAGCGATAGTGTAACGTTTTTTGGTACGTACGGACTAAAGAATGAAAGCAGTTTTCTAAATGAATACACGTACAAATCAAGATCTTTGCGAGGATAATTATCAATAAGTTCGATAACTACATCATCAGACGAAAAAAAGATCTCAACACCAGGTTGATACGTTGTCGCGATTGGTGCGATGTACCGTAAGACATAGGAAATAGTCATAAACTCAGCCCAGTCAACGTTGGGAAATGAATTCAATCGCCAGCTTTTATAGCCGCCGAATGGGTAGGTAAATTTTATGGGTTGGTTTTTAGAAACGTTGAGATGAATGGCAGATTTAATATTTTGTATTGATTCTTGATCAAGTGAAGTTTTTCTAAATTTACCCGATGTTACTTTGTTAAAAATATAGGTCTGAATTCCTTCGAACGTAATGGTTTTTAGTTCCTCCGTTGAAGCAGTGTATTCAGTTGGTTTGGTAAGTCTTCTTAATACATGATCGAATATTGTCATAGTGGTTTGGGGTGGGAGGCAGGATTTTACCTACATCTTCTTCACACGTGAAGGCATTTTATTAAACTACTCCCACCACGATTGGAAATATCGTTGAAATTAAAACATACGCAAGCGTTGCGGCGCCAAGAAATTTTCTCCAAGGATTTACACCAGAAGTTATCTCTAAATACGACCAGTATAACAGTGTAATCTGTAGACCCCACATGCTTATCAGTTGTAGCGATGAGTTTGGTACAAAACCAAAGATGAAAAACGCAATTGCTATAAGTAATGGCGGGTTTGGCGTCTGAGCGATTACGATCTTGCCGTCTTTATCCGAAAAGAATTCCCGTATGTTCATGGGTTAAGGTTAAGTATAACAGTTTATAAGTTCATTGAAATATTTTTCATGGTTTTACCGTAGTAAGCGTGCAGCCTGTCAAACTCAGGTATACTGAGGGTTCGTCCATACTATAGACCAAATCGATCAATGATCGAAATTAAAAATCTCAACAAAACCTATGGCAAAGGAAACTCTGCCTTTACCGCGCTAAAAAGTATTACGGTTACCCTTGAACAAGGTGCTAATATGGCTATACTTGGCAAGTCAGGTTCCGGTAAATCAACCCTCATGCATGTGATTGCTGGTCTTGATCGTCCGACTTCAGGTGAAGTAATTATTAACAACGTAAGCGTGTGGGCCATGCCGGCTAAAAAACTCGATGCGTTTCGTAACAAAACCATAGGATTTATTTTCCAGGCATTCTTTTTACAGAATGAAAACACAGTGCTTGAAAACGTTATGGTTCCACTTGAGATTAGAGGAGTACCGTTTTCAAAACGTCGCGAGACTGCAATCGCTGCATTAAAATCAGTCGATCTATTAGATAAGATGAACAACAAGGCGAGTGATCTATCGGGCGGTCAAAAACAGCGAGTGGTTATTGCACGATCAATTGTTGGTGACCCCGACATTATTTTTGCTGATGAGCCAACAGGAAATCTTGATTCAGTAACAGGCGGAATTGTAGAAGACATGCTGTTTGATCTCAATAAAAACACTAAGGCCATGTTAATTGTTGTTACGCATGACGATGAACTTGCCAAAAGGTTTGACAATCGGATCGTGCTTAAAGATGGCGAAATCATAGAGATGGTTGGTAAAGGAGTAACGTCATGAAAACAATAGACATTATTAAACGAGGAGTCAAAAATCTGCGTCGTAACAAATCTCGTACGTTACTTACTGTGTCTGCAATTGGCATCGGTGCGTTAACACTTGTGCTCACACTTGGTGTTGGAAACGCGCTTCAAAACTATATAAATACTAATGTTCAGTTATCAAGTAGTGTGGTAAGTGTTTCAAAAGTAATACAGTCAAGTTCGCCGGACGATCAGAAAGATATCGTTTCGGAGTATTCTCCTACAAAAATTGATTCAACCGTAGTTCAGTTACGCGGAAGTATTTCAGAAGTTGAACCTTCTACGTTAGACGATGTGGAAGCGATTGCGAGCGTGGATGGAGTTGAAACAGTCTGGCCTGATTATGACATTACGCCCGAATATGTGCGTTTATCTGATCAAGATACAAAGTACACATTGTCGGTAATTAATGTGTATTCATATTCAGAATCAAGCGTTGTGGCAGGCGTATTCCCAAGTGACTGGGCTTTATCCGATATAGTGGTTGACCAAATATTTGCTAAAACATTTGGAGTAAACGAATTGGATCTTGTAGGCAAAGAAATTGTAATCGGAATTAAAGATGCGAATGGTGATATTAATGAAACGCCGTTTACCATAGTTGGTGTGCGTGAAGTGGTACGATTTGGTCCACCTCAGCAAACAGCTCAGGGTGGAGTATTTATCGGTATTGATGCAGCTGCAAAATTACATGAGATTCAAACTCAAGGAACTGAGAATGAAGGTAAGTTTACAACAATCTTAGCAAAAGTTTTGGATAACGCTGATGAAGAAACCGTTATCGCTACCATCGAATCATTAAACGATACCTATTCTGTGTTTGGTACGAGTGTTATTGTTTCGACACTAAATACCATCGTAAATTTTATTACGATTGCACTGGCAGGGTTTAGCGGGATTGCACTGATTGCCGCCTCGTTTGGAATTATTAATACGCAGCTCATGAGCGTATTCGAACGCACAAAAGAGATTGGACTTCTAAAAGCATTGGGAATGTCCAACAAAGCAGTTCAGCGACTTTTCTCATACGAAGCAATTTCTATCGGCGTTATTGGCGCAAGCGTTGGTACTGCACTTGCATACGGAGTTCAAGTTTTTGTAAACACCTATTTTAAGGACGGACTTAAGGATTTTGGCGGCGCGGCCATTCTTATTTCAATTCAAGATGTGGTGACGGTTATTCTTGGACTTGCATTGTTGGCGTGGCTTTCAGGTGTTATACCAGCTCGCAAAGCGCAACAACTTGACCCAATCGCGGCGTTGAGGGAAGAATAGGAGTCCTGTAGTGTTGTTGGCCCGTTTGAGTTATAATCCCTCTTGATTTACAGTAATCGGTTGGTTTGTCGGACATTCACAATTATACATAAGAGTTGTAAAGGAGATAGACGATGGGAATGAGTAATGGGAACGACCATGTGATGCAGTTGTTTGCAGGCATGAGACTCGCAGACCTGCTATGTCAAGCGTATGGGAAAGCTGTAGTAATTGAGCTCATGAAGGTAAGCCCTGATCAACGGTTCCACATTTCAATTGGAGGTTGGGCCGGTGGTGATATTGACCCACAGTCGCGTGCAACATTTGTTGGGCCAACGAAGGCGGCAGAATTGCTGTTCACTGGGTCCGCAACGGGTTTGTCGCTTACACCAACTCTTGGGTTTGTCATGGGACTTGGGTGGATGGGTGGTGCCCGTTGGGATGAGTGGATTGTTGCTGTGAGTAAGTTATCTGAGGAACACGATCGTCTCATTGCCTTGATAGTTTTATACGCACTCAAGTACGCAACCATACTTCATCACATTGGGGTTCGTTATCCAACGCTTGAAGAAATGATGGCCGCATCGGCTGCTTGGGGTGACGGTGGTATCACCGTTCCGGCGGTTGATCATGTGCGTATTTACCATTTGGTGGATGCTCCAAATTCGCCTATCGGAAAGTATTGGCGTGAGTTTCAGTATTTTTCGGATGGTCCTATAACGCCAGCAACTCACTGGGATGTGGCAACCGCCGATCCTGTTGGATTCTTGCGGTTTGTTGCCGGCGCTTACGGTACAGAACCGGTTTTGTGGGATGATGCAGGTCCTAACGACCCCGTTGGTGTTGTGTGGATTCCTGACTCTAAGGGTAATGTTTTGGGCGTGATGGCGCGACCAAGATGGGTTGCGGTTGAGACTTGGTAAGCTGTTGTAATTTGTATCGAAGGGGCTTACGCGCGCGAGCACGTAGGTCCCATTTTTTCGACTGTTTAATAAAAGGAGAACTATTGTGAGCAAACGTGTAGTAAAACGGGCCTATGTTTACAGTTGGGGAACGTATTTTGTGTTTGTCGGAATGCTTCTTGGTGCAAATCGCGTTGCCAGTGAGCAGCACGCAATTTGGTCAACGGTCAGCTTTATAGTATGTTTTTTTGTTGTCGAGTTCGTTGTTTCAAAGACCAAGCTATCAACTGAGGTGGAACTCATCAGGCTTCTCAGTGATAGACAGGCCCCCATTGTTTCCCGCCAATTACTTGCGCATGCAGTTGTCGGTACGATCTCAAATGCATTGGTAATATTGAGTATCATCTGGGGATTCTTTACCGTTGTTTCTTATTTTTTTGGGCCTTTACCTGTGGTCCTTTGATCACTAACATTTGTTGTAATTATCTACTTAACACAGAGAAATGCCACAGTAAGGGGAATTCTTCGACATGCAAATTCAAAACATAATTATTGATTTTGACTCAACCATTTCGGGCGTTGAGGTTCTGGAAGAGATTGGCAGAATTTCACTTGAGGGTCAAGAAGATAAGGATCGAGTTCTTGCTGAAATTGAGAGAATTACAAACTTAGGCATGACAGGGGTGTTGAGTTTTGAGGAATCACTTACGCAAAGATTGTCAATGTTCACCATTAACGAGAGGGTGATTCAGCGTGCAATTCAAAGCGTTAGTTCCCAAATCTCACCGTCATTTGTTGCTCAGCTGAAACTTCTTAATCAATACAAATGGTTTGTGGTTTCTGGTGGATTCTTGAATATCATTGTTCCCGTTCTTGAAAACATTGATGTATATTCCCAATGTATTCGTGCAAATACGTTGTTGTTTAAAAACGGAATATGTGTTGGGGTGGATAGTAACAATCCACTGGCGCATTCAAATGGCAAAGTCGAGGTTGTTAGATCCTTAGCGCTTGAAGGGGCAACGGTAATGATTGGTGATGGATCTACTGATCTTGCGGTTAAGACGGCAGGAGCTTGTAGATATTTTTGGTATTACCAAGAGTTCGTTGATCGTGAAGTTGTGCGAATGCAAGCAGATAAGGTGTTAAAAGATTTTAATGATATTGCGGTTTTGTTGAACTAATGTTTTGACAAAGCTTTTTCGAGTAGTTATCGTGCTTGTTCAATTGCACATTCTCGTTTTATAAATAGGGGAGATTAATGCCGTATAAATCTGCAGTTACAAAATTACCCGTGATTTTTGAGTCAGAGATATGGAAGGTAGTGGCAATTTTGTCGTATGGGCACAAATTGGGAAGGCGACCCCTTTGGAACATCGAGTTGTACAAAAAGGTGAAACCCGAAAATCGAAAACCATTCGAAGATCAGTGGCAAGCCGTTGAAGGGTATTGTTTTGAAGGCCAATTGACCCGTTGGCATGCATTTTGGCTCACCTTTGCCTTTCGCATGCATGGGTTTTCTGCGCAAGTAGTAAAAGAGACTTTGGTTGAGGAAATCCACACACTGTATCGAATGGTACAGGATTATATGGATGCGTAGCGGATTTTTGAAGTAAAAAGTACAGGCGTTGAGTTTTATACTCAGCGCCTGTTTTTATTTCTTGCGTGAGGTACTATGGTGCAACCGCAGAGTTTCTGAATCGTCTCGTCAGGGGCACGAGGCTTTCGATCCTTACCGTCGCTGTGAACGGCCATTCTGACGATCTGTCTTGAACAGATCGAATTGTCCATTCCACCCGCACAACCACAGCGTCGTGAACAACATAGGTATAGCCGCCTGGGGAAATCGCGCTATACAGGAATGCTCGAAGGTGCTCGATTTCGGTCGTTGCAATGAACGGATACTCGGGCTCATCTTGCAGGAGTGAAACCACAAGATAGGGGTCTTTTGCTAGATTACAGCAGCTAGATTACAGCTCATTTTGAATTGAAACGTCATTGACAAAAGGTGTCGCCATACGGCGGATTGCCGGAAAGGATGGTGCTATTAAATTTTGCATAATACTGAGTTTTTATGTCCGGCAAAAAGTATGTAAATGGACAAACTGCGGTTGTATAAACGGAACTAGTATTCCATGCTGGATCGCTTGCGAAACGGTTTGAAGTTGCCGAGTTGTATACGCCAAAATCCCAGTTTCCTGCTTGAGATGTGCCCGTTGTGTAGGCAATCAGTTCACCTGTTGCAAATGAGATTGGAGTAAGTTCAGAAGTTGCGCTACTCGTACTTGGTGTTTGGGGCAGCGTTGCAAGAATGGAGGCAACTGGTTCGGTTACATGACCGAACCGAACGGTAACTTCGCAACTTGCTTTAAATTCAAGCGTGTAAGGTCCACCCATATAATACGCTCCACTCGATAACGTCATGGCGGTTGGTGCATAAATTGGAACACGCGCCCCGTTGGTTCCAATGTAGCCATGTGTTTTTAAGTTTGGTCCTGAACCCATTGTTGGTGGCGCAACAACATACGAAATACTCGCCATGTCTGTGATCGGACTTGAAAACGTTGGCGACACATTTGAGTAACAACTTGGGATAGTCGGTGTAGGTGGGATTGGGGTTTGAGTTGGCTGAGTCGGTGCTCTTGTTGGTGGAATTGATGTTGCGGTTGGAACTTTTTGGACTGCTGTTGGTGATGGTATGCTTGTTGGTTGCATAGTTGGTATAGCAGTGGTTGTGGGTATTGGAGTATGTTCTCGTGGGGTATCAGTTGGAATCGCTGGAGTTGTTGTTGGCCATGATTTGACTAAACGTGGTGACTCTACGGTAAATTCATCGTCAGGTGAATCTTGTGTTTTCAAATACCATGTGCTCATCCCTGCAATGATTATAACAACGATGACTGAGACAACAGTGATTTCAACAACTGCAAAACCATTAGGCGCCTTATCAACAGGCATGTTTTTATACTAACACAGACACTTTTTCTTTTCATAATTTCACGATACAATGCGCCCATGGATAAAAAGAGTTTGCAAGAATTTTTAGTTGCAGCAAATAAAGCTGGGTATGCAACCGGCAATGAAAACGATTGGGTCAAACAAGCCGATGGTTCCACGACTATTTCCTTTGAGCAGGGTGATTTTTTAATGCACGATAATTTTTTTGGCGGTGAACCATATGGTGGACGCATGGTTGTTTTTTATCAGAAAAAAGCAGTGTGGATGATGGTATATTACGGTTTTGTGTTTGAAGGCGTTGATACTGCGCCAGTTTATGCCATGTTAAGAAAAGCACTTTCGCAAATGCCTGCTTCGTGTCCGCTTCGAGGTCCACACAGTATCTCTGATAAAGACCTTGAATACACGAATTATTGGGAGGGTGACATCTTAAAATTTATGGGTGAGGAGCAAATTATTCGAAACGATGAGGGAGTTTACAAAGCCACCTATGCGGGTGGATTGATTGACGTATAATACACACACGTATCATGTTTACTTCCATTACATCAAAAATCGTTGCGCAGACCGTTTTTATTCCTGCTATGTTGTTTACCTTTTCGGTTGGGGTAAGTTTTGCCATGGTACAACAAATGTATCGACAGAGTGCAAATGACCCTCAGGTACAAATTGTTGAGGATCTTGTTTTTTCGTACAACGAGGGACAAACCCCTCCAACTGCTGATCAGGTTACCCAATCAACCGTAGATATCTCACGGACACTGTCGGAGTTTGTTATGCTTTTTGACAAAGATGGAAAGGTTGTTATTTCAACCGGTGCACTTGGTGCAGATGTTCCTCAGTTACCAGCTGGTGTGTTAGAAGATGTAAAAGCTAATGGCGAAAGCCGCATAACGTGGGAGCCACAAACAGACGTACGTGTTGCAACGGTTATTGATCATTATCAGAGTGGAGACAACGAGGGATACGTACTTGCGGGTAGGTCACTAAAAGAGGTTGAAGCGCGAACACAAGAAGCGCTGGTTTTTGCCTTTTCGGCGTGGTTATTAGGGATTGGCGGACTTTTTGCGTCGTATATATTGTTTCGAAACGTTTTAGTTAAACCTTTGCAATCTGAGGATAAAAATTAATTTCCCCCCGATCACAGCAAGACCTATAGTTGACGTTTTGGCGTAATCCCTGTATAATCCGCCCATAGTTTCTGTTTGCATGGATTTATAGCACTCAAAAAATTTACTAAAGGCGCGAAGGAAAGAGGAGAAAATGGCAAAGAGAATGTGTTTTTTGATCGACCAAAAGGGTACCGTGGTTACCGAGTTGGAATTTAGAAGTTTGGATAACAAGGATCTTGCGTGCGTGGCGTGTGATTTTTTTGCAGCAACCGGTACGCAGGCCACGACCGATGTCTGGGTAATTTCTGTTGAAGAAGGCAAAGGTTTTCAGTATTATCTTCGTTATCCAGGTACAGATCCTCGGGATCTTGAACTGTGTAGACGAGTTGAGAGCGAACAACTTGCCGTCGCACTGGCGCATGCTTATCACATATTGCGTGGAGATCATGGTCCCGTCAATTATTATGCGCAATATTTGGATAATCTCTTGTATTCCCGGTCTACGGTTACTGAGTTTGATTATTGGGTTAACAGTTTTTTTGCCCGAGTGGTGCGAATGTTATCCCAAGGTAATCCGAGTGAGCTACTCTTGGCCATTGCACGCTCGATTAATGAAGACAGTTTTTCAGGA
>Ga0210006_1001099_pt1 | contig 19121 bp, 17 predicted proteins | sample CryGey02umfilter_2_FD_185452 | JGI IMG/M metagenome (GOLD analysis project Ga0210006, IMG submission 185452) | Groundwater microbial communities from aquifer in Utah, USA - Crystal Geyser 4/10/14 0.2 um filter (SPAdes) (version 3) | ecosystem: Environmental > Aquatic > Deep subsurface >... | reverse complement strand
ATATATTATTACAATAATAAACGTATTCATTCAATTCTCAAAATGACACCGACCGAAAAAAGAAAGAGACATACTGTCTAAAAAATTAGGTACTTGACAACCCTATCCTCCCTACTCTGCAGCGCGAGTCAATGGAAAACCATTGTATTACTGGGCACGGGAAGGACGACTTGATGAGATTAAAATTCCTTCAAAACAAATCACTATTTCCAAAATTGAATTGCTTAAAATAACTCAGGTGCAGTTTTCGGATATTTATGAGGAAATAATCCAACGAGTTCAATCAGTTGAAGGAACATTTCGCCAAGAAGAAATCGTCGCCAAATGGAACAAAACAATCCAACTATATAACAATTTAACAATGAAACAATTATCTTGCACCATCTCCTGCTCAAGCGGTACGTATGTACGCTCAATCGCTCATTCCATAGGAAAAAAACTGAAGGCAGGAGGCATTGCCCTGTCGATCAAACGGACGAAAATTGGGCCATATACCTTCCAAGATGCTCTCAATCTTTAAATAAGATAGTACAAGATCGAGCTCATTGTTAAAATTCCCGCAAGTTGATACCCGCCATCAACAAGAGTAAGAAGTAATGGTTTTTGCTGATACATATTATTCACAAATATTGATGTACCTGAAAAGCCAAGCCACAGCATCCCGCCTAAGCTCAACGCTTGTACAGTCGTACTGACCTCAAACTCAACCATGAGGTAGTTTAGTACTGATGCCATAACAAATGCAGCGGCAGCGCTACTTACGAATGCAGCGGTCATTTTTTCCCGATCCATTTTGTCAAAATCAAGTTTAACCAATTTTTGCCATACTTTTCCCAAAAACGCCCCCGAATACCAAAATGAGCCGATGATCATAAATGCGATCACCGAAAGTAAAATTCCTCCAATTGACATAGGTATTTCCTCCAATATTAATTAATAATGATTAATCCAATAATCAGACTTCATGTTCCCACAAATTATATTACAATCATAATATGATAAATGAAAAATTTCGATTGTTTGCACAAAGAATATCTCAAATCGCAGGCAAGCCACTTACATTTCTTATTGCTATAACTGTTATAGTGATGTGGGGATTTTCTGGATCGATGTTTCACTACTCAGATACTTGGCAACTTGTCATAAACACAAGCACCACGATTATCACATTTCTCATGGTTTTCATCATCCAAAACACACAAAATCGAGACGCAAAATCAATACAGCTCAAACTTGATGAGCTCATAAGGTCAACCAAAACTGCACGAAACTCCATGCTTGACTTGGAAAATTTGACAGATGATGAGATTGATATTCTCAGTGCAGAGTTTCAGGAATTGTATCAAAAAGAGATGCGAAGACGCGGACGTATCAAAAATGGATCAGTTTGAAAGTGGTTCAATAAGCGATGGCAGAGTAAGTGGACAGGATAAACCGAGACATATTCTTCGATTAAATATCACTTGCTCAAGAGTCCATACGATCCCAAGAACCGCAACAATTAAAATCATTCCAATTACCGTAGCTTGTATCTTTTCTCGTGCCGCTTTTACCGAATCCTTGTCTCCTCCTGAGGTTACCCAAGCGAGTGCTCCAAGAAGAAGATAAAACAGTCCCGCAAGACCAGCAATGACAAAAAATGCACGAATTGCAAAGGTGAGAAGATCTCCAAGAGTCGGAATTTTGAACCCAAGCTCATCAGTATGAATACTCAAATCGTCTTGAAGCTGTTCATCCCGACTCAAAACAACTGTTGAAATTGCGGTTTCATCAACCAAACTGACATCTGGCTCTACTGAAAACGACTCAACTCCTTCACCTGTAAGAACGATAACTCCATCTTTGATAGATATATTCTTGATTGGGCTATTAGGATCGATCGTCCATTTTGTGAGCTCCCCTCCTGGAAGCAAAAATGAGGCCCCATACTTTCGTACGACGCCATTTACTTCAGTGAAGTCGCCAACGACATACAACCTATTTTGATAGACCAGCATGTCAAAAACCGTTCCATTTAATTGTGGATTCCAAGGGAAGATGGTTCTTTCTTCGGAATCGTACGATGCGATCCTGAGTCGATCAACGTCTGTAATATGCGTGAATTCACCACCAATGAACCCCTTTTTTTCATATGTTTCGAATGTATACACGGGAAAATCAGCTCCGATGATATCTGTGAGAATTTTCTGAGTGTCTATATCAAAAATTGCTAGGTTTTTCTGAATGCTCCCATTGACCCTCTCAAATGATCCACCGATGACAAGAAGTTTGTTTATGACCATTATGTCATGTATCGGACCATCTGTATCGATTTGCCAATTGGCAAATCTTCTGTCTTTCACGTTGAGAATAATCATATTATGACGAGGGATATTTTCACCTTGATCAAGTTTGGCTTTCGAAAAATCTCCAGATATGAAATACACATTCCCTTCTTGAATTTTTTGAGAAACAGTTCCATCAATTTGCACAAGCATTTCGCTTGATTTCTCATTTTGCGCGTCATAGAGAGAACCTGCGGCTTGAGTTGGATCTTGTGAAACAAATCCCAAGATCAAAATACAGAGCGCTATGTTGAGGAGTATGTAGAATAACTTTCTCATATATATTTCGTGTCATCCCGCACTTGATGCGGGATCCATCCTAGATTCCTGCCCGCCTAGCTACGAGGCTGGCCTGCGCAGGAATGACAGATGAATAATTTTTATATCCTATAATATTATAGCGTTCTACTCTGATATTATTATATCTGATACAATCAAAAGAATGGGCTACAGTCGAACATATCAAGGAATCATTTGGACAAATCACGCACTCGAACGTCTTGCGGCACGAAAAATACCCCAAGAATTTGCGTGGAAGACATTTCGATTTCCAGATGGCTCAAAACAAGGGAAATCTGGAGGAAGTCAGGAGTTTGTGAAAAAGATTGAAAACCATACTATTACCCTCATTGCAAAACAAAATGAAAAGAACGAGTGGCTTATACTTTCTGCATGGATCGACCCACCCTATCAAGGTTCTATCGATATGAATGACAGATATAAAAAAAGAGAGTCTACGTTGTCATGGCTTTTCCGAACAATCCTTGGCTTATTTCAAAAAAAGCAATAGGTAAGAGTTCACGGTCTTTGACAAAACTGTATCATAATATATCAATTATTATTTTGTGTCATCCCCGACCTGATCGGGGATCCAGATTGTTGAAATAGTCTGGAGAATGGATTCCCGCCTTCGCGGGAATGACAACGTGTGTCAAGAAGAGTGAACTCTTACAGTAATAGCACACTCTTGATCATTCTCATATTTCAGTTACAATGAGTACTGAAGTTACTATTTATCTTTTTCTTATGTCTCATCAACTACCAAACCTTTCGTACGATTTTTCCGCTCTTGAACCATATATCGACGCTCAAACGATGCAGATTCACCATGACAAACACCACGCTGGATATGTCGTAAAATTGAATGCTGTGATCGAAAAAAATCCATCTCTCGATGGAAAAGATCTTGCTGAACTTATGAAAACTGTAAGTTCTCTTGGACTCTCGGAAGAAGACAAAACAGGATTTATTAACAATGGCGGCGGACACCTCAATCATTCTTTGTTCTGGGAAATCATGGGGCCAGAAAAACAAATCGACGAAACTCTTCAAGAAAAAGTGAAATCAACCTTTGGATCTGTAGAATCATTTAAAGAAGAGTTTGGAAATGCTGCAGCTACTCGTTTTGGATCAGGTTGGGCATGGCTCGTGGAATCAAACGGAGAATTAAAGATATATTCTACCGCAAATCAGGATTCGCCATATTTGAATGGAGATACGCCAATCATTGGACTTGATGTTTGGGAGCATGCGTACTATCTAAAATATCAAAATTTAAGACCAGACTATATTAAAGCTTGGTGGAATGTGCTTAAACTGCTTTAATAGCAATGAGCGATTTGCTCATAGCTATTTGCTTTGAGTACAGAAGTGAAATAACCAAAATATTTTTCCGAGTTTGTGAATGTTCTCAACAATGTTAGTTCGGAAACAATATTTTCGGTTATGAGCGAAAAGCTCATACTCGAGATTCCTGCTTGCCCGCCAAATTGGAGGGCCTCCGCAGAAATGACATGGATTCCGGATCGGAGTCCGGGATGACAGTGGTGAAATTATTTCAGTAGCACAACCCGTGCTGGAGCTCCGTCAATCCCCATATATTTTAGTGGGAATGCAACAATCGTATATTCTCCTGGTTCCACCTGTGAAAAATCAATTCCTTCGATGATTGGAATATCTTTTTCTAAAAGTAACGTATGGGGTCTATTGTCTGTTGATCCTTTTTGTTTGATAGAAAAATAATCAATACCAACGAGTGCAATGCCAAGTTCTGATAGATACTGCGCACCCTCTGGTGAAAGATAGACAAAATCTGGGTAAAATTCTTTGTAGCCTTTTTGGGAATTTGATGTTTTGAGAAGTATTCGTTCTCCGCTTTGTATATGGTTAGACTCTAACGTTTCTCGTGATACGGCTTCCGTATCTGCCGTACAATCGATTACTCGACAGTGTCCAATAAAGACGTCGAGAGGAATATCGGAAATACTTTTTCCATTCTCTATGGCGTGTTTTGGCGCGTCAATATGCGTTCCATTATGAGATCCTGAGGTGATTTTGGATATTGTTGATTTACTTGCTTCACTTTTAATCTCCTCTATTTCAATTTGAGGATTCCCTGGATATACGATAGTGAATGGAGACAAAGGAATTGAGATGTCTATGATTGTTTGCGTATTCATATAAATTCCATTATACCTTCCGATACATGTCATGATGTCCAATTTCCAGCAATAGTGCAGTTTCGTTATTAATCCATGCAAAAAATATCCAGTCACTTCGATTAATTCTCATACTCCATATGTCAGAGTTGATTAACTTTTCGACATTCAGACTTGGATGTGAGGGATTATGCCGAAATGCATTAAGTGCTGAAAGGAATTGTTTTGCTTTTTTTACGCTATTTTTAATATACTTATTCCTACTTCTTTTAAAATGTGGCGTTGTGGCTACTTGTATCATTTTGCATCGTTCAATACTTCTTGAGTATATTCTTTCCATTCCGCTTCGGTTGAGATAGTTCTTGTTTTTCCTGCACGATATTCTTTCATTCCTTCATCTCTCAAAGCTTTGAGCTTTTTCAAATCATATCCGCCATCAAGAGAAACATCCAGTTTTCCATCACGATTAGCAGTAATTTTCATTCCCTGTAAATTTTTTCTTACAAGTTGATCAAGTGCCTTCGACACAGTAAGCCCCTGTGTTTTGGCATAGACGAGTAGCAACCCATGTGTAGCAGAACTTACTTTGGCATTTATGTGTTTTAGTTCCATATGTTCATGATTATAACATTTGCAATTTCTACTTGCAAACCCATAATAAAATCTATTTACTTACCTTGTGTCCTCCGAACTGTCCACGAAGGGCTGATACCACTTTCCCCACATAACTTGGATTATCTTGTGACTGCACGCGAAATTCATATGACTCTTTGATAATGGGAACTTCCTGACCCATCTCCTCTGCCACCTCCACAGTCCACTTACCTTCACCGCTGTGGCTAATGGATCCAGATATCGGCTCAAGTTCTACTCCCCATTCTTTGTAGGCTTTTTCAAGCCAGCCTATGAGCCGAGACTCTACTACACTTGCACGGTTGTATACGCGCGCAACTTCGGCAAGATCCAGATTAAAATCAGACTGTTTCATTACATTAAAGCCCTCTCCAATCGCCTGCATCATGCCGTATTCTATGCCATTGTGTACCATTTTCACAAAATGTCCTGCGCCGATTCCTTCAAAATGTGCATACCCGTTTTCGACTGTGAGATCTTTGTAAAGTTGCTCTAGCTCTTCAAATAATGCTTTTGGTCCGCCAACCATGATACATGCGCCGTTTCTGGCTCCCGCCGGACCGCCCGATACTCCAGCGTCAACAAATTGGATGCCTTTTTCTGCCAGCTTTTGAGCGCGCATTGCGTCATTTTTGTATTGAGAATTTCCTGCGTCAATTACTATATCACCCTCACTCAAATATTGCGCTACTCCGCGCTCACCAAACAACGTTTCATCTACTGCCCCGCCCGCGGGAACCATCACCCAAATAACGCGTGGGGATTGTGAGAATGCGGAAATCATAGATTCGACTGTTTCATACGCGGTCATAGAATCGTGCTGGCTGGCTAGTTCTTGTGCCTTTTCTACCGTTCGATTGTAAGCACGCACAGTCCATCCTTTTTCTGCAAGTTGCGCAGCAATTCCTTTTCCCATTTTTCCCAGGCCAATAAAGCCAATTTCTTTGTTCATAGGTATGTATTAACTTTTGATTTCAATTTTTTTACCCTTTTCATATTCAAAGAGCGCTGGCTTATTTTGCTCTTTCCAAGTTTTGACGATTGGCTCGATAAACTTCCATTCGCTCATGATTTCCTGAGTTGAGACAAATAATGTCTGATCTCCTCGGATAATGTCAAATAATAGTGATTCATAATCATCGACAAAAAGCTCTTTGCTGTAGGCTTTATTATAATCAAATCCAAGTTCGTGCTCGGCTGTTTCATTGGAAAAACCTGGCTTTTTGGCAAAAAACTTCATCGTAATTTTTTCATCCGGCCTAATGTGATAATGCAAAGTATTTTTTTGCTCTCCTTCAACGTCATACAAACAGAGTGGTGTTTCCTTAAAAGTTACAATAACCTCAATCATTTCACATTCCTGAGCCTTGCCGCTTTCCAAAATGAGAGGGACTCCATCAAAATCTGGCAGATCTGATCGTGCTTCAATCCGAAAATATGTTTCAGTTTGTGATTTTGGATCAACTCCCTTTTCTTGAAGATATCCTTTGTATTGACCTCTATATGTCCTCTTGGCTACGTCCGACTCACTCATAACATGAAGAGATGCAAGGGCTTCACTTCGCTTATTTCTAATATCTTCTGGAATAAATTTGTATGGATGATCCATGATAAATAGTCCTAAAAGTTGAAGCATATGATTTTGACCAACATCGCGCAAAGCGCCAACCTTATCATAAAACTCTCCCCGACTTTGAACATCCAAATGTTCAAGAAGTCGAACTTCAATTTTTTCAATATAATTTTTGTTCCACGATGGAGTAAGAAATGAATTGCTGAACCGAAACACCAGAATATTTTTGACCGTCTCTTTCCCAAGGTAATGGTCGACGCGGTAAATTTGCTCTTCCTTGAAGAGATCTCCAAGCTGTCGATCCAAACCAAGTGCAGTCGCAAGATCTGTGCCAAATGGCTTTTCAAGAATGACTCGTGTCCACCCTTCTTCTGGACCACATGGCTTCGTGAGTCCTGACTCATGCAAATTGGTTACAATATCTGAGTACGAAGTAGGAGGAACGGCTAGATAAAATAGCTTATTTGAGCAAATACTCCATTCGCCATCTACTCGACCAAGCGTCTTGGCTAAGTCATCATAAGCTACTTTTATGTTGAAATCACCCTTCACATAGCTAAATGCCTGCAGAAATTCATCAAAATACTCGGGCTCTTTATATGAATTTGTTTGCATAATTTCACGAAGATACGATCGAAGTTTCCCATCGTCATAATCACGACGGGAAAATCCATAGATGCGAAACCGCTGGGGAAGCCGTTTTTTTCGATATAAATGATAGAGCGCTTTAAGAATTTTCTTCTTTACCAGATCTCCCGTCACGCCAAAAATGACAAAAATCGTAGGTAATTCAAACTTAGAAGGTTGTGAAATATCGTTCATGAGAAGATTATACCTGATTGCACTCGAAAGTCTTATGTAAGAACTCAGACGTAAGAGTTCACAAGTCTTGACATACACCCGCTCCGTCGACAACCAAGTTGTCATTCCCGCGCCAGCCTGTCGGTAGGCAGATTCTTTATCAGTTGTAGAGTTGTTTCGGGTACAAAAATCGCATATGTATTATGTTTACGTACTATTTTCAACATGCTTCCTTATTTCACGATCCAGCAGAAGAATGTCTTCTTGAATTGTACGCCAAACAATATCCAGGTCAAGTTGGTAATAATCATGGATCGCCCGATCTCGAAATCCTTTTATTTCTTTCCACGGGAGTGGAATTTGATCATGCGTTGTAGAAGAAATTTTCTTTGCTAGCTCTCCGACGAGTATCATTTGCAATATAACAGCGCTTTGGGTTTTGGGGTCTTGAATAAAACCTTGATAATCATAGTCTTTTGAAAACTGGAGAATCTTTTCAACCGCATCGAGAATCTGTGAGAGGTACACTAAATCATTTTTCATATATTGTCTGTATATCTGATTTCACATACGGAGCGATATGTTTGTTTAGACTTTTCTCAGTAAGCACGTCTACTTTTCTTTTTGTCACCGACTCAAGTGAATTAATAAATTTCATATAATCTATCATCCCCATTGGTTTTCCAAGTCTTACCATCAAATCGATATCACTTGTTTCTTTTGCCTCACCTCTTGCGAAACTCCCAAAGATAGCAGCATACGTGATACCGTATTTTTCAAAGACCGGACTCATTGTGTATTTTATACTTTCTATATCCATAAGTGATAGTATACTCTACTTGGCTTGCTGTGCAAAATTGTATCTACAAAAGTAGAAATTACTTATCAGTTGTAGAGCGCCAAAGTGTAAATCTTCCACTCATATCTACAAAAGTAGAAATTACTTATCAGTTGTAGAGAGAAGTTATTGATAATGAAAAATAATAATATCTACAAAAGTAGAAATTACTTATCAGTTGTAGAGCGAAAATGTATTGGTCTTTTCGTCCCATATCTACAAAAGTAGAAATTACTTATCAGTTGTAGAGAGAAATAACTCTGAGATTTGCCGATTACTATCTACAAAAGTAGAAATTACTTATCAGTTGTAGAGCCAAGGACTAAAAGTGAAAATTGGATTACCATCTACAAAAGTAGAAATTACTTATCAGTTGTAGAGCAAAGATCTTCCTTCACCAATCTACAATGATCTACAAAAGTAGAAATTACTTATCAGTTGTAGAGTGAAAGAAGCAAACGCCTTGCCTGTTTGGATCTACAAAAGTAGAAATTACTTATCAGTTGTAGAGCTATATAATGATTATATTATCAATTATTATCTACAAAAGTAGAAATTACTTATCAGTTGTAGAGCTCATCCAATGAGGATCTTCCGACCCAAATCTACAAAAGTAGAAATTACTTATCAGTTGTAGAGATTGGTATTGAGGGTGGCAATGACATCTTATCTACAAAAGTAGAAATTACTTATCAGTTGTAGAGATAAGGGGTATCAAACTAGAATTGTATGAATCTACAAAAGTAGAAATTACTTATCAGTTGTAGAGTATGAGAAATCAAATAAAAGTAATTTTAGGATCTACAAAAGTAGAAATTACTTATCAGTTGTAGAGCTCAAATAAACTAGTATCTGCGTTCCAACATCTACAAAAGTAGAAATTACTTATCAGTTGTAGAGGGCTTTCCATACTCTAATCCACAAAAATCTACAAAAGTAGAAATTACTTATCAGTTGTAGAGCTACCTATCTATTATGCAGTATTAGGGACATCTACAAAAGTAGAAATTACTTATCAGTTGTAGAGCTTCTGCCTCAGCTTCTAAATCTGAATCATCTACAAAAGTAGAAATTACTTATCAGTTGTAGAGCAGCGGAAGGTTGAAACTTAATAATAATCTACAAAAGTAGAAATTACTTATCAGTTGTAGAGTTCAATATCCAAAGGCAAGCTCCTACATATCTACAAAAGTAGAAATTACTTATCAGTTGTAGAGTAAAAATTAATCAAAAAATAACTACGTAAAATCTACAAAAGTAGAAATTACTTATCAGTTGTAGAGCCCCCATATCATATTGATCCTAGATAATCTACAAAAGTAGAAATTACTTATCAGTTGTAGAGCTACCACCTGCGTATTACCTGCAGACTAGCTCATCTACAAAAGTAGAAATTACTTATCAGTTGTAGAGATGCCAATAGATAGTGTAAGCGTAGCATCTACAAAAGTAGAAATTACTTATCAGTTGTAGAGACGGATCATGTAATACAAGCTATGTAATCTACAAAAGTAGAAATTACTTATCAGTTGTAGAGTTTTTTTTCGTTTATCTACTACAATTTCAATCTACAAAAGTAGAAATTACTTATCAGTTGTAGAGTCATAACTAAGCGGAGTGTCAATACTTATCTACAAAAGTAGAAATTACTTATCAGTTGTAGAGTAGCAGAGGATGGAAAATCAGTTATAAATCTACAAAAGTAGAAATTACTTATCAGTTGTAGAGAGCCGTTTTCCTGCTCTGACAATGCAAATGATACAACCAGCACACAAGGTGACATGGGACATTTGTGCCAGAGCAAGGAGATGATTTAGATTACTCTAAAAGCTCAAAGTATATTTTCTCTACAACGTCTTCAGAAAAATGAAGACAAGGGTTTTATTACTGATAATACAACTTCCACTTTTTCGGATTGTCAAAGTACAAACAAGGTCAATTCAAGTATACCACAAGCTCCTCTGCATGAGTCGCACTACCATAGCGCGCGACCTTTTCCTCACATCCATTGCAGAGCTTGAAAATATAGACACTATCGGTTTTCTTTATTTTCGTTTTGAACTTGAGATCTATCTCAAGTATCATCATTCGTAAAATTCTGGGACTGTTCTTGATCAAAAATACCGAGTACTGTACACGTTCGCCGTACTGCTCCATCAGCTTGGCAAAGTGTCGGCGTGTTTTGTCATCGTGGAAATCATAGGAAACTATTATCATAGGCTAAACTGAGGAAATGAATAACGTGTGGGATCCATGAGATGCAGATAGTACTGCCGCAAATAGCTATATATCGACTCTTTTTCTTTCGAAATACACTCAAAAAACATGAGACTGTACTTGCTTCTGATTTTTGGATCAGTCTTCAGGGCGAAACTTCCATTTTTGAATACAAAATCTTTGGTACGTACCATCCCCAAATTGTATGCCTTTATAATTTGGTGGTCTACAATCGGTCTCATCGGCTCCATCAGATCACAAGACAACGATTTTCTTTGAAAAAATAGCTGATGATAAAAACCTTTATAGGTATCAAAGCCAAAGAGTCTCAAAATAGAATCGATATAATTCAAGAGATAGGTATATCCGATATCCATGAGGAAGTTTGTGATATCTTCTTTCGTTTGAGGCGCACGTCTATTCCAATCGTATGGAGAGAATAATTGTTGGAAGTAATGATTTGCAAAACTTCCCTCATGACCGAGAAGCTCTGAGAGACTTTTCACGTCATCAATTTTGGCTATTGTTTGATCGAATATATCCTTATTTGATTTCTTCACTTTCCGCAATAATGCAAATTGATTTTGTATTTTATCTGAAACTAACTTTTTTGCGAATATACATGCTTGAGCATCCCCCATTCGATATTGTCTATCTCTGATCGCAGTATTTCCTTCAGCGAGGCTATTTATTTCCGCATATGCTTTCAGCGAGTAGTTCAAAAGCAGTATTGAGATACCGTATTTTTTTGCACGCTGGATCAGCGTAGATGTAATACTTGTATTGCCTATAATCACGACGCAAAGCACCAAATAGCAAGATATCTGGTCGACAGGTTCTCCATCTTTGAAAATGCGGATATTGCTATTCCAGAATCTGATCTGGTGATCAATATTTTTTTCAGCTTGGATAAATACAATTTTCTTCTCGCGAAAGTCAGGAAGAGTCAACATAATGATTTATGGCATAACTGACGATAGATACAGTTTTCACATTTTGCTTTTGTGACAGTCTGATATGTAGTATTTACTGAATAACTGCGTATGGCATCAATCACTTTTTCAAACTCATCTAATTCTTCCGCCCCTGGGATATCGATAGGATATCGTTTGTTATCAGAGAGTGAGTGAATGCAAAGCTTATTGACAGTATAGCCGGCTTCAACCAGTCCGAGATACTGAGCGTAGAGTTGATATCGCTGTCCATTGTACAGGCGATGGAGCTTGTGCTTACGCTCTATGAGGAGGTGTTCTTTTGTATCGTAGACATCTATCTTGCCGACAAGATTGTATTTTGATACATAGACACTGGTCCCCTGCAGGTATCTTTTTGCAGATGAGTACTGCCCTGTGTCAATTTTTTCATGCGCACTTCTCCCCATTTTTTGAGGCGCTTCATGATAAAGGTTCTCATGAAAAGACTCATACACGCCATGAAGAAAAATTGAATGCGGGCAAAAGATGAAGTCATTGATTTTAGATATTTGAATCACACCGTCCATGGTGTGACATTATATCATATATTGATATGGTTTGATGGGTATTGATCCTAGATACTATTTATTTCCAAGCCTCTTTTGGCGATGTTATAAGCAGCGACGTCATCGGAGTTATGAAGGTTTTGTTCAAGTAAGTTTCGACTCTCTTCTGTTGAAAATTTACATTGATTATCATCTTTACATATATAAACATTTTTTCTTTTATTTTTCTTATAGGAATCATTTTCTGTACATTTATTACATTTGGGATTGCACTGATTTCCACATTCCTGATTCCACTCAGATTGACAATTTGGACATCCTCGACTTGTTCCACCAACTTCAACAAACTTCAAAATTCCCATTTGACACACCTTAAATTCACCTCGCAAGAAGATGGACTCTTTTATCTGTGGTGGCACTTCTCCCGTATTTGCAAACTTACGATACAAAGCCCACTCCAAACGACGAGAGATATCTTCATTACTTTGTTCAAAATGCTCATCGATCATTTTACTATCGCTCTTTTTCTGCACAGTATCCAAATTCTCTAATGCTATAACTCCATGTATTTTTAACTTATTTTGCAGGTGAAATAGAAGCCCTACCATATTTGCGGTAATTGAATCTCGCAAGTGATTTATCTGCTCTATTGTTTCAATATCTTTAAAGTGATTTTTTATATCTAAATTTTGTAAATAGTCTTTGAGAGACTGCATCAAAGATTCTTTTTTATCTCGCCAAGGATTTTGCCTTTGCCATTCACAAAGCCAATATATTGTATTATTTTTACCCAGCATGATTGTTTTATTTCCAGAGATCGTAGTATTTTTATCTATTTGAGCATTTGAAAACAGCTCAAAGATTCTTCTTTTTGCCGATGTTTCTTTCAGTTTAAGGTATGTTTTTTGATCACCATTAGTAATAATATGTCCCTTTATTAGCTTTGCTTGAGTGAGGTCTATAGAAGAGACTATTCGATTTTCAAAAAGTATTGGATCGGGCTCCTTTCCCTCCTCCAGCACTTCTGAAATATTATCAATTACTTTTCGATCTTCTCCTTTTGCATTTTTCAAGCTCTTTCCACCGACATCTTTTAAAATTGCTTTTTCATCGCTTAATTTATAAATAGAAATTTTTGCGAATTCTTTTGGTTGTAATACTCCAAATTTATTTTTTACATCAGAAAATTTTACAACATTTAGAGTCGCGAGCTCTTTGAGCCCTCTATCAATTCCGTAAACCCATACACCGGAAAAGTCTCTATTGAAGACTGTATTAAAGCTATCAATATGATTTTTTATGTCTTCAATTTTTTTGAAGGCTAGATTTGGCTTTTTCTTATCAGCATGAGTCGTTATTGTCGTTGCAAGTGTAAAACGAGGGTCAGAAAACCTATTGTTTACATCTGATGTCCTATTCTGCCTTGAGGCATTGCTCATTTCTTTGATTTCATCTCTGTAAAAAATACTCACCTCTGGATTGAGACGAATAGTATGGCCTGCTGTTTCATTTTTCCTGCTCCAAAAATCCTTCCAAATTTTTGCGTGAGCATTTTCTTTTCTCGCGCTCCCAGTCGATACGCTACGAGTGGTTATTTCAAAAACTTCTGCTTCAAATTCATCTTTAAATGTTTCAAATTCTTTTTTAGAAAAGTAAACTGGCACTTTTGTATAGCATGTTTTTTCAAGGACTGACTCAAATTCTTCTAAGGTTGTAAAATCAGTCTTCAAGAAGGTATTTAAATTTCCAAAATCTACCAAATCTAAATATTTTTTAGAGTAATCGGATTGCAGAACTTTTTTATAGAATTCGATAAGTTTCTCTGGTGTTTTGTTCCATTGTTGTTTATATTTGGGAAACCAGATTTTAGGGTTTGTTTCTTTCTCAATTTCCGGAGCAAATGTATTTTTAGTTTTTTTAAAGCAAAGCTTTTCCAAAGCTCTCAAAGTAAGAGATTTAAAATGATACACCTTTACATCGCCAGATTCTTTTTTTTCTTTTCCTTGTAAAAACTTATGAGCATTTTTGTGATTTTCTAATTCTTCACCATTTTTCCTCGGAATAAATACAATAAATTTTTTGTTTTCTTCTTCTGCTACCATAGCATAGTGGGTTAAGAGTTGGGACTGAACCTCTTCATTTTCTATTCCTTTTATTTCTGCAATTATTTTGCCCCTTTTTAGGGCAATTCGTTTATAGAGTTCACAGAGTTCAAAATAGTTTTTGGTTTGAATTTTTTCTTTTGGGGCGTTAAAAAACTTTCCTCGTTCTTGTGCTACTTTTTTTGCATCTTTTGGTTTTTTATCAAGCTCTTTTGTAAGTTTATAGCAAATCTCAAAATTTTCGTCAGAGGCATCAAATAGTGGGAACTTCTTTCTAAAGTTTTGGAATGTAAGTTTATCTCTCGCAACTGCCTCTATAAAATCTGATTTTTGATTTGCCTTCCAAATTTTCATTTTTTGATAAGCTTCGTCAAGAACCCAGTTCTGAATTTCATCGCCAAGTCCAATCTTTTTTAACCAGTCAATATCGCAATCAAATAAGATTTCTGTTTGTTCTGTTCGTCTATCAATAACTCGTTCTCTTTTATAAATTGCCCACGACAAAACCCCATTCAATTCTAATTCTTTTTCTTTTTTTAAATCTTCATACTCTTTTGGAGTTTTGTTCAGGGTATAATAATTGAAGCTTGCTTTATGCAAAAGTACTCCATTGCTCTGAGTCGGAAGATATTTTTTGGAGCAAGCATTAAAATTTTTTTCTATCTCTTTTAGCCTCCCTCTAAATTCTTTAATTCTAACGTCACTTTCATTTCCTTGTTTTCCTTGAATATCAATAACAGCATTAAAAAAATCTTTTATAAAAGGCAAGTTTTGCCTCTTTGAAAATTTTCGTAAAGCAAAAGCGATGTTGCTTTTTCTTTTTTGCTTGTGTTCTTCTGTTTGTGTTATATCTTCCAAGCTTTCTGTTAGTTTTTGCCATTCGTCAAGCCATCGCAAAATTTCTTCTGGCAAAAAATCTATTTTGCTTAAAACGTAATTTTTTTCTATATCACTTCTTCTACTCCAATTATAAAATTCATTTTTTGTATGAGTTCTGAGCCATGTATATTTGATTTCTCTTTTCTTCTTAAACTCTAATTTTGAGTCTTTTTTTTTGTAAACAAAAATTTCTAAAAAGAGTCTTTGTACTTTTTTAAAATCTTTCAGTAATTTGATAACATCGCCGCCCTCAAAAATTTTCTTCCTACTCGGTTTTAACTCAAACCTCACTGTCTTTTTTACTTCGTATAAATTCTTAAATCTATCCATAATTATTTATTAGAAACTGTATCAACAAGCATAGGCAACTAACTTTGTTCAGTTAAACGAGAAAAAGCGTTTTCCTTATGAACCACAACAAGCTCAGTATTTCTGTAATTATCGGCAAATGCGGGTGGAAGCTTTGCATTCGACTTCGTGTATTTAAACTTAAATGCCTTCAGTTTACCATCTATTTCTTCTATAAGATCAACTTCCTGTCCTTGGTAGTTTCTCCAAAAGTAAAAAGAGGGTTGTCTATCAGCGAAAGAATGGATTTTTATCCGCTCGAGTGCACAAAAATTTTCCCAGATCGCACCAACATCGCTGCGAATAGACATGTCATTAAAATTATTGAGGAGAGCATTTCTGATTCCTATATCCCAAAAATATACTTTGAATTTGCGACTCAACTCATTTCTGAGATTTCCCGAATATGCCCGCAATACTTTGATGACAAATATTTTTTCTAGTAAGTCTATATATCTCATCACAGTGGCTCGGTCTATACTCAGCAAGTTTGCCAGCTCATTGCTCGATACCTCATTTCCTGTCTGCAATGCAAGAGCCTTGAGCAAATCCGCAAGAATCCGAGGATTTCGTATATCTTGGTATGCCAATATATCTTTGAATAAATATGAGCTGGTGATTTCGCCTGCAAGCCGTGCCACCTTATCTTCCTCGGACAAATAAACAGACGGATACAGCCCAAACTTGAGGATGTGTCCGAGTTTACCAGCTAGGGCACTAATACCTTCATAATTTTTGAGCTCAAGTACTGAAAATGGGTAAAGATTAAATTCTATTTTTCTGCCAGTGAGAGGAGAACTTACCTCATTTTGGAGTTCAAAACTTGATGATCCAGTAGCGATAATCTGCAAAGAAGGAAATTTATCCACAAGCAATTTGAGTTTTTGCCCAATCTTGTTGATCACTTGTGCTTCGTCCAATACAATCAGTCTGGTTGCGGGCTTGAGAAGAGCGACTATCTCATCGACTGTGCCATGTTCAAACTGAGATTGTATGGCGGGGTCATCAAGCTGTATGTATTCCCCAGTGTCTGGGTATTCCTCTAAAATATGCCGTACCAGTGTAGTCTTACCGACTCGACGGGGACCATAAATAAGAATAACCCGTCCATCAAACAGGTATTTTTTGATTTGTATTTCTATAGCTCTCTGTATCATATTTGTTTTCTAATCACATTATTATAGTAAATAGTGTGGTTTTGGAGTTAATTGTCTGTAAGTACGGCTATTTTTGTTGTGTCCATAGAGTTAGTCCGCTAGATTTGAATCATCACTAAAGGAACTCTCATCTATAAACCTCTGATGTTTCCGCTTACTTCCCAGTCCATTTTGTCCCATTGTTTATATGTTTCTTCATCCCATTCTTTCAAATTAATCTTTAGATCTTTACTTGCAATTCCATCTTTTGTATTCATCTTTTTTTTCAACTGTTCACTCCGTATTTTTTCATAAATCATCAGCCCCCTTCTTGCAATGTTATAAGCACCATTCGCATCACCGTCTTTAATCTTTCGGGCCTTGAGTGACATAGTTGAAAAGTGACACTTTGGACAAGATATACAATCAAACATTTCACTATCTCTCTCTACTGTATGGCGGAGCCATACCAGACTATTAAATACCTTACCAAAATCCACATAACGAAATTTAGCGTCATTTTGAACAAGGGAAAACAATTCTATGTCTTCCTGCAAGTAATCCTTGAAAATATCTTTAAGGGAGCCATTATTCGATGAATTTCTTTCAACGTCAGAATAGATCACTTCCATTTTGCCTTTTCCATACAAATTCTCACAGCTAAAATCAAACGCTTCAACTTTCCAAAAATACTCTATTCTGAATCTGTCTTTAGACTTTTCAAAGAATATTTTTAACTGATCCTTTGCAAATTTTTCTTTGATCTCCTTTGCCTTTTTCATTGGCTCAACTCCTCTGCGCCTAAACCCGCAGTGTGGACAAGTTTTTGAGGTGAACTTTGCATCAGTGTAGAATATTGCCCCCATCTGATTGCCCCAATATTTTATGGCTTTATTTTTCGGAGTTAATTGCAAGGCATTTCTGACCCCCTCCAGTGTTTTTTTCAATACTAAGTAGCTCAATTTATCCACTAATGCATTCTCCAAACGCTGATAAACACCTTTTTCAATCCTAATACTACGATCTTTTTTAAAGCCATGATTCAATTCTTCAAAACAAACAAAGGCATTGTTATCAACCATCATCCTCGCGATTTCATTCACCACGTTTGAGATATAACCCGCTTTCAAGTCCTTCATGCCTTCGATCTTTGTCCATGACCTACGAGCCATCATTCGCTCCTTTTCCTTTATATCCAGTTTGTCACGATAGTTGACAGACTGTTTCTTTTCTACCCCTTCCTTATTTTTAAGAATATTTGAACCAACTATATTTAAAGTTTTTGGTCCATCAACAATTGCTCTACTTTGATCAAGTAAGCAATAATACGCCAATTCTTTTTCACCTCGATCTATGCCGATAATTTTTACTTCCTCGTTTTCTTGAATATACTCGTGAACTTTACGGTTGACGCTTCCACCATCATTGATATTGTTTAGCGCAATCGGCAGGTGGAAAAGTATCTGATTCTCTGTGAACCGTCTCTTTTTATTCGGAAGCTTATCCGTTTTTGGATTCTTCAAGCTTTTCTTTTCCCATTGATCAATTTTATAATCATCAATCTTTTTTCTGAAAAACACTTCCGCACCACCAGAGAGTTTAAAGATGGGATTCTCTTCATTTTCTTTTGAAAATAGTTCTTCAAAATACAGTGTGTGGAGGTTTTTCTTGCTATTAGGATTTTTATCAGGAGAAAAATCTTTACTGTAGATTTGGAATAATGCTTTAATTTTTGTATCGTTTGAATTTTGCTTAACCGCATTAAAGCTGGTTTTATAAAAAAACGGCTCTAGCTTTGTAAGCTCGTAAACCATTTTATCTACGCCTTTGAAATCTTTTCGCTTAGGAGTTTTGCCAAATAATTCACCAATTCGATTAACTAGATAGTCGGCTTCCTCATTGAAATTAAAAGTATCACTAAAGTTGTTTCTCAGGATCTCTAAAACAATTTTCTTTTTGTCAGCTTTCCTATATTCGTCGTATGTTGTTCCTTCCTTACTTGCAAACAGGCTATCTATTTGTTCTCTAGTGATCTCAAAATCAAATAGACCACTTGTACGATCTTTTTTTATTTTTTTTATGTATGTTTCAGCCTTTGGAAAAGCGGCAATTAATTTCTCATCTATTATTTTATCAATATTATTTAACAGTTCTTTGTTGCTTTTCTCTTGCCTGTCCTGCGTGTACTTATTTTCATTAAATAATCCCGCATAGGTGGATCCAAAGATAGTTTGCCCCTTTATTTGATAATAATCCATTAGTTCATAACTTGAATCTATAAGATTATTTTCAGCATCTCCTACAATTCCAAGAAAGATTGAATCATTCTTTCTAAAAAGTCTACAATGGTAA
>Ga0210006_1001097_pt1 | contig 19139 bp, 18 predicted proteins | sample CryGey02umfilter_2_FD_185452 | JGI IMG/M metagenome (GOLD analysis project Ga0210006, IMG submission 185452) | Groundwater microbial communities from aquifer in Utah, USA - Crystal Geyser 4/10/14 0.2 um filter (SPAdes) (version 3) | ecosystem: Environmental > Aquatic > Deep subsurface >... | reverse complement strand
TTGAATAATACTAAAGTATTGCCGGCCAGGGTTACCATGAATAAGGAGAACGGAGGAAAGGTTGTTTTGTTATTTCTTGTTAACGAGTTAACGAGTTTACGAGTTGGAAAAGCGTTGACTGATAGAAAAATCAATGTTGGGGAAAAAATATTTTTTGATCAAGAAAATTATTTAGAAATTATTTCTCAAAAAGAAAATATTTTTGACCTTCGTTTTAATTTCAGTCGGGAACATTTATTTGAACTTTTAAACAAATATGGAACAATGCCAATCCCTCCATATTTAAAAAAATCTCCATTAAAAAAAGACGAACTTTTGAAAAAATATCAAACAATTTTTGCCAAAATAGATGGCTCGGCTGCTGCTCCAACCGCCTCTTTACATTTTACTGATAGCGTATTTAATAAATTGAATAAAAAAGAAATTAAAAAATTATTCGTTACTCTCCATGTGGGTCTAGGGACATTTGCGCCAATATCAGACGAAAATATTAAACAAAAAAAACTCCATAATGAGTACTATGAAGTTGATAAAAAAACACTTCAATGTATCGATACATCGAAGCAAGAGGGGAAAAAGTTAGTCGCGGTTGGGACAACGGTGGTACGAACTCTTGAATCAATCGCTCGACAACATGTTTTTTCGTCCGCCACACAGTTGTCTTTGCTTTCAAAAACGGACCTTTTTATCTTTCCGCCCTACAATTTCAAGTTGGTTGATATTATGATAACCAACTTTCATCTGCCAAAGTCGTCTCTAATGATGTTGGTTGAAGCATTTTTGCAGTATAAAAAAAGCAGACGGAGTTTAGTAGAGTTGTATAGTATCGCAATAAAAAATAATTTCCGTTTTTATTCATTTGGCGATGCGATGATGATAATTTAATGTTGACAAAATATATCAAAACATTATAATTATATACATGGATACAACTAATTTACAGATACCAATACGAAGAGATTTAAAGATTGCAGCAACTGAGGCGGCTTTGGAGCAAGGTTTTTCTTCGCTTCAAGAAGCGGTTAGAGTGTTTATCAATAAGATGGCTAAGAAAACAATTGATGTTGTTTTTACGCCAAGAACTATAAAACTTAGTCCAAAAGCAATTAAAAGATACAACAGAATTTCTGAAGATATTGAAAAAGGAATTGGAATTTATGAAGCAAAAGACGTCGATGATTTGATGAGACAACTTAATTCTTGAGGATATGAAAATTCTTTATCAAAATAGCTTCAAAAAATCTTATAAAAAGCGATTCTTTAATAACAAAAGACTGATTAATATTATTTCTTTAAGAATCCAACAGTTTAATATTAATCCAAATGATATCCAGTTAAGAACACATACTTTATCAGGTGCTAAAAAGGGACTTCGTTCTTTATCGGTCACAGGGGATATAAGAATAATTTTTTATTATGATCAAAATGACAATGCGGTTTTTATAGACATTGGCACCCATAATCAAGTATATTAGACGAAATAATTTCTACTTTTATGAATAATTTTTTTAGAGTAAATCATAATTCCTCCAAGTCGAAAGCCCGATTGGGGGAGATTAAAACAGATCATGGAGTGATTAACACGCCGGCATTTCTTGCTACGGCGACGAAAGGAACGATAAAAACCCTTACTCCACAACAGGTAAAAGAAATAGGTATTCAGGGCGCCTGTGTAAACACTTATCACTTAGTCACTCACCCAGGGGCCGATGTAATAGAAAAGGCGGGGGGAATTCAAAAATATTCTAGACTTAATATCTTTACGATGAGTGATTCGGGAGGATTTCAAGTGTTCTCTTTGGCAAGAAATGGACCCCCACGGGGGCCCCTGGCGATTCCTCAAAAACAGTTGTCTTCGCTTTCTAAAACTTATCAAAAAAAAGCTGATGTTCGAGGTGAAGAAGAGCCATTCGTTATTAAAATTTCCGAGGATGGAGTGAAATTTCGCTCGATTTTTGATGGGACAATAATTGAGTTTACGCCGGAAAAATCGATGGAATTTCAAAAAAAAATTGGGGCGGATATCAATATAGCGTTTGACGAATGTACTTATTATCCGGCGACCCATGGGTATGCGGAAAAAGCCATGAAGAGAACACATGAATGGCTGAAACGTTGTATAAATTACAATAAATCCGAAATCCGAAATCCGAAATCCGAAACAAATTCAAAACGTTTTGAAAATTCAAATTTAAAAAATTCAAAAATTGTTTCGAGTTTCGATATTCGTGCTTCGAATTTAAATCGATATCTTTACGGCGTTATCCAGGGCGGAACTTTTGAAGATCTAAGAAAAAAATCGGCCGAGTTTGTGGTTTCGCAAGACACCCCTGGGGTGGCGATTGGAGGAGTATCGGTAGGGGAATCAAAAAAGGAAATGCGGGATCAGGTTAGATGGGTTTCTGATTATTTGCCGTCAGACAGGCCGGTTCATTTGCTTGGGGTGGGGCAGATAGACGATATAATTGACTTAGTAAAATATGGAGTTGATACTTTTGATTGTGTCGAACCTACTCGTTTGGCCAGAATGGGAACGATCTATCAAATAGGGAAAGCTCGATACGGGGCGCAGGTATCTTCGTTTTCTGTCCAAATAGAAATTACAAAATCTCTTTATAAAAATAATTTTGAAAAAGTTGATGTTGATTGTGAATGCTATGTTTGTCAAAATTTTACAAAATCATATCTTCATCATTTATTTAAACAGCGGGAAATCCTCAGCTACACCCTAGCAACCTTTCATAATTTGTGGGTGATGGAGAAGTTGTTTGAGGGGATAAGAAAGGCAATTGGAAAAGATTTGATTTAAATCGCAAAGTTGGGTATTTTAATTATCTCTCTTGTTTTATCATTGATAATCGCAGGAATAGGAGCAAGTATTCCATCTTTAATAAGTTCCTGAACTACTAATACCTCTAATTCTTTCCATACTGTCATATTTTTCTTTTTCGGATATATTTTCAATCGTTAGTTTTTTTAGTATTTCTGGAGCTACTATCATGGAGTAATTATACCAGATTTAGAAGATATTATAGGCCTTATTAAAAGTTTCAAAGTAAACTTCATTTTTTCCTTCCAGTTGGACTTTAGTCATTAGTGGCTGGTGACTAGTGGTTAGTGACATGTCAGTTATTTTCAGTCTCTTACCGTTCGGAAGGATAGTCCAAAGGCCTGGCCAAGGAGAGAGACCCCGGAACAAGTTGTATAAAACTTCCGGGGAATTTTCAATTTTCAATTTTAAATTTTCAAACTCTATGAAACCATCCTGTTTGGATAATTTTTTTGTGAGGGTTGCCAATTGGTGTTGTTGAGGAGTTGGTGTCATCCCCGACCTGATCGGGGATCCAGAAGTCATGGATTCCCGCCTACGCGGGAATGACAAAAGTATTGATTTAAACATCCCAAATCCCAAATCAGTTAGTTTTTTTTCCAAGTCCGGCCTTTTATCGTCTTTATCGATCGTTAAACTTTCTTGAGCAATAATAGGGCCGTGGTCTATCTCTTCGTCCATTTTAATAATCGTTACTCCAGTGGTTTTGTCACCGTTAATCAAAGGAGTGGCAATTGGAGAAGTCCCCCGATATTTTGGAAGAAGTGAAGGATGAATATTCCAAAAACCATACTTGGGGAGAGTTAATAGTTCTTTTGGAATAAGATCGCCGTAGGCGTAAACGAGAGCAAGGTCAATGTCTTTGTCATCCCCTCGAAGGAGGGGATCCAGTGCTTTTGGTTTGGATTCCCGCCTCCGCGGGAATGACACATTATTAATAATCTTATATTTTTCCGCAACTTCTTTTACCGGTGTTGGTGTCATGATTTGTTTTCGGCCAACCTTTTTATCAGGCTGGGTAACGACTAATTTCACTTCGATTAATTGATTAATTGTAGTGTCAGTAATTAATTTTTCAAGAAAATCGGCGGCGAAATCAGGTGAGCCGAAATAGGCAAGAGATAATTTTTTCATTTTTTTAATTTAATAAGGGTTGGCGAAGTGCTGGCGGTTTTGGTTGGTGTAAGAGGGTATGGAGTGTAAGTTGGATAGGGAGTGACGGAAAGAATGTATTCAACGATTTTGTCATTTTTTTCTACCTTTTGTCCATAGCGGACACCGAGAATAAAGGTCAGAATTATTATCAAAACGATAATAAAGATATATGATTTCAACTTCATAAAATAATTATACTCCTTGACAAAACGAATAAGCATTGTATACTTGGGATAAGATCCTCCAAACAGGGATTTGAAATAAATCTTTTTCTTTACGCAATTCAAATCAAGGGAATTGAGGTCGCTTAGCGACCTTGAGAAAAATGATTTTCTTGATGAATGTTTTCATCAGGAGGCATTTAACCCTTAACTTTCTTGAGGGAAAAAGACCAAAACAACCCTTTTTACGGAGGATCTCTGGTTCCTCACTTTCATCTATGGCAGTATTAAAAAAACCTATTGTTGATCAACCCTTGGATATGTCGAAGCTAATTACGGGAGTTGAATCAAAACCGATCATTGTAGCTCCTAAGCCTAATTTACCGTCCCCGCGGTATGACCTACCGGTGGAAGAAAGACTAAAGGAAGACTTAAAAATTAGTTATAAAGCTAAAGGAATTTTAGATATTACTTTTGGTGGCTACGGATTTTTAAGACAAAACTATGTCTTGAGTCCAGATCAGGACATCTATGTTTCTACCTCTCAAATTCGCAGATTTTGGTTAAGACGGGGAGATGAAGTAGAGGGTTTGGCCCGTCCTCCTAAGGCTGGAGAGAGATTTCACTCTTTGCTTTTAATCAAGAAAATAAACGGTATTGAGATGACCGAAGAACAAAGTGCTAAGAGAAAAGATTTTGAAAAACTAACCGCCCTTCATCCAAATAAACAGATGAAGATGGAGACAACAAAAGACATCTTGTCTACAAGAATCATTGATTTAATTGCCCCGGTAGGCTTCGGACAGCGGGCTTTAATTGTTTCCCAACCAAAAGCCGGTAAAACGACTTTCTTAAAAGAAATCGCTGAGGCAATCGGTACCAACTATCCAAAAGCTTATTTAATGGCAATTTTAATCGGAGAGCGACCGGAAGAAGTCAATGAAATTAAAAGATTTATTAAAGGAGAAGTAGCTGCCTCAAACTTTGACGAGTCTCCTCGCCAACAGATAAAAGTGGCCAATTTAGCCTTAGATAGAGCGCGAAGATTGGTTGAAGTCGGTTATGACGTCATTATCTTATTGGATTCAGTTACCAGGTTAGCTAGAGCCTTAAATTTATCAGTCACCAATAGTGGTCGAAGTTTATCCGGTGGCTTTGATCCATCGGCATTATATCCTGCAAAAAAATTCTTGGGGGCGGCCCGTAACTGTGAAGAAGGTGGAAGTTTGACGATTGTAGGGACAGCTTTGATCGGAACCGAATCCCGAATGGACGATCTGATCTATGAAGAGCTAAAGGGAACCGGTAACATGGAGATTCATCTGGATCGTAAATTTGCCGACCGCAGAATCTTTCCAGCGATTGATGCGGAAAAGTCTGGCACTCGCCATGAAGAGCTTTTGTTTGATAAAGAAACCATGAATAAGGTTAATACTTTGAGACGGATGCTTAATTTACTAAACGGCGAAGAAAGATTAATGGCCCTAACAGAAAAACTTGGTAAAACTAAGAACAATCAGGAATTTTTGGACTCCCTAAGCAAAGGTGCGTGAATGATCTACTGAAGAACTACTTTGATATGGTGTTTTGGGGAACTATAAGATAGAAATAAAACTGTTAAACGGTTAAAACTTAAACTGTTAAATAAACTATTAAACCTTAAATATTAAACGTATTATGTCTTTGTTTAGTAGTTTAATGTTTAATTGTTTATTTAGGTTTTAACAGTTTAATACTTAACTGTTTGTATTTTTCCCCTTGACAATCTAATCTCACATACTCTATACTGGTATCTAGTATGGAAGATACAAAGAAAAGAGTCAATCGTATAATTGGTCAGTTGAGAGGAATAGAGAAGATGCTTGGCAGTAAAAGAGACTGCTCTGATGTTCTTCAACAAATATCGGCCGTTAAAAAAGCCATTGACGGACTATCAAAAGAAATAGTAATATCTGATATCTGTAAATTAATACCTAATGAAGACAGTGTGAAGATTGGGAGAATGGTGGAGAGAGCCATAAACTTATGATAGAAAATGTAATAATAATCGGTGGTGGGCCGGCCGGACTATCTGCCGCTATTTATTTAGCGCGAGCTAATCTTAATCCTCTAGTTTTTGCTGGATCGCCTCCCGGCGGTCAACTAACTCTTACTTCAGAAGTGGAAAACTACCCCGGTTTTGAATCGATACTGGGCTCAGAATTGATCGAAAAAATGAGAAATCAGGCCAAGAAATTTGGAACGAGGATTCTCGATGAGAATGTGCTGACGGTTGATTTTTCAAAATCCGGGCAGAAAACCTCCGCTGTTTTCCCGCTTCGTTCCTCAACCGCGGAGGTTAAAGCAAAATCCATCATCATCGCCACAGGGGCAAAGGCTTTATGGTTAAATATCCCATCAGAAACTCGTCTACGCGGTCGCGGAGTGTCAGCTTGCGCTACTTGTGACGGGTTTTTCTTTCGTGAAAAAACAGTTGCGGTCATTGGTGGAGGAGATACAGCTTTAGAAGAGGCGTTGACCTTGACGAAGTTCGCTAAAAAAGTATATATTATTCACCGACGGGATTTTTTTAGAGCATCAAAGATCATGCAAGAACGTGTAAAAGAAAATAAAAAGATTGAAGTAATTTGGAATAGTGCGGTTGAAGAGATAGTGGGAGAAACACACGTTGAGGGGATTAAAATAAAGACTGTCTTTGAAAAAAAAGAACAAAGACAGTCTTTAATAAAACTCAATGGAGTTTTCGTCGCCATTGGTCATAAACCAGATACAGATCTATTTAAAGGTCACGTAGAAATGGATGAAAAAGGATATGTAAAAATTTTGGAAAGGAGATCGACGTCGATCCGGGGAGTTTTTGTGGCTGGAGACTGCGCCGATCCATTTTATAGGCAGGCGATTACGTCGGCTGGGACGGGAGTTGAGGCAGCATTAGAGGTTGAAAAGTGGTTAGAAATTAGAAGTTAGAAGATAGGAATGGAAGCGTGTTAAGAAAATAGAAGATGGAAGATAGAATAAAAATTAACTTTCTTTCTTCCAACTTCCTAACTCGTTTCTAAACCTAACTTCCATTTTCCTTTTAAAATTATGGAAAATCAAGGAAAAAAGATGCTTGAATCGGCACAAGCTCTCATCACTAAAACCGCCGAAAAAATGCAGTTAGACGGAGAGATGATCAAGCGTCTCATTGAGCCCGAATTCGCTCATGAATTTGCCCTTACCATCACCATGGATAGTGGCAAAAAAAAGGTCTTTAAGGGCTGGAGAATTCAACATAATAGCGCCCTTGGACCTTATAAGGGTGGAATCCGTTTTCACCGTGATACAGTTCGGGAAGAAGTTCAAGCTTTGGGAACGTTGATGTCAATTAAATGTGCAGTGGCAGGTCTTCCTTATGGAGGATCAAAAGGTGGAATTGTGGTTGATCCAAAGACACTTTCAAAAGCAGAATTGGAAAGACTCTCACGGGCTTTTGCCAATAGAATTGCTCATGTAATTGGAGAGAATATTGATGTTCCGGCCCCTGATGTTAATACGACTCCAGAAATAATGAGCTGGATGCTTGATGAATATCAAAAAGTAATAGGGAGAAAAAGTCCAGCTACTTTTACCGGAAAACCAGTTTCGATGGGTGGAAGCTTAGGTCGAACTGAAGCAACCGGACGGGGTGGACTATTTGTTCTTTTGTCTTTATTGGCTAAGTTAAAGAAAAAAGCCAAAGGGACAACAGTTGCCGTTCAGGGTTTTGGTAACGTCGGTTATTATTTTGCCAAACTGGCAACCGAAGTCGGTTTTAAAGTTGTGGCGATTTCTGATTCCAGATCAGGAGTCTATGATAAAAACGGAGTTGATTTGGATCGTGCTTTAAAAAATAAAAAGGAAAAAGGGACAGTTTCCTACGGCAAAACTATTTCCAACGAAGAATTATTGGAATTGGATGTTGACGTCTTGGTGCCAGCCGCTCTCGAGAACATGGTAAATGATAAAAATATGGCCAAAATCAAGGCCGGGATCATCGTTGAAATGGCCAATGGACCATTAACCCAAGAAGCTTATGAATACTTAGCTAAAAAGGGTAAAATCATTGTTCCTGATGTCTTGGCTAATTCCGGAGGAGTAACCGTTTCATACCTTGAATGGGTCCAGGGAAAAGCTGGTTACTTTTGGTCGGAAAAAGAAGTCAATGATAAATTAAAGATTATGATGGAAAAAGCGTTTGAGGCAATCTGGAAGAAATCAGTTGAGAAAAAGATGCCTTTGAAGCAAGCAGCTTTTGAAGTAGCGCTTGAAAGAATAACATCGGCAATGGTCTGAGATAGAAAATGGTAATGAGGGAATGGATACGGGTTAGGAAACTGGATAATAGAAGTTTGAATAAATCTATATTCTTTCTTCTGTTTTCTTAACCCGTTTCTAAACCCATCCTCCGTCTTTTTTGGTATAATATAAGCTTATTCTATGGTTGAAATAGGCGAGTTTATTATCTTTCTAAAAAACTACTTTTTATCCCGACTAATTAGCGCTGGGCAGATTTTTGAGGGCATCAAAGATATAATCGTTGCCTTTTTAATCGTTAAGAGAGGGAAATATTCTTCATCCTTTTTAAATACTTCCTTTTTGATGATCGTAGCCGCCGCCATTGTTGGCGGTCCAATTATTGCCGAAAATACCCCTTTTTTACAGTCATTGAACAATCAAAATAATTATCAAGCCTTAGTAGTTTCTTACAATCCTTATGGTGGTAGTTTGGGAACGGTTTATTCGGTTAAACCGGAAATTGTAAGTTATCGAGTGGTGGCGGGAGATAGCTTGGCCTCGATTGCGAAAAGATTTAATCTGGCCACCAATAGTATTAAGTGGTCAAATAATTTAAAAAATGATTTAATTAAACCCGGTCAAGTTCTATTGATTCCTCCTTTTGACGGTATTATCCACAAAGTGGAGTCAGGAGAAACGGTGTATTCGATCGCAAAAAAATATAAAGTAACCGCTCAAAATATTGTGAACTTCCCGTTAAATGATTTTGTCGACATTGATACTTTTTCACTTAATTCAGGACAAACTCTTTTTGTTCCAGAAGGAGTGATTGAAAATAAACCGGTGATACAAACTCAATTTATAGCTTCAATTCAAGCTGGAGTTCGCGGCTCTTCAAACTTTATCTGGCCGACCTCTGGTGGAATTACCCAATATCCAGTTGTTTATCATATGGCTTTAGACATAGCCAATCCTTCCTCACCTCCAGTTCTGGCGGCTGATTCCGGTACGGTTGTTTACGCCGGCTGTCTTAACTGGGGTTATGGCTGCCACGTAATTATCGACCATGGCAACGGATATCAATCACTTTATGCTCATATGTCTTCATATTCTCCCAATATAGGGGATTCAGTTTCTCAAGGAAGCCAAATTGGGGTCATGGGTTCAACCGGAAGATCGACGGGGATGCATTTGCATTTTGAAATCCGATCAGGAGGGGTTTTGCTAAATCCACTGAGCTTCCTGAAATGATTAAATAAACAAATAATAAAACCTGCCTGCCGGCAGGCAGGTAATTAAATAAATAAAAAAATAAGCAAATGTATTAATTAAAACATTTAATCATTTAAACATTTATTTGCTTATTTCTTTATTTGATTATTTTTACATTTATTTGGCTTCTGGAGACGCTTCCTTAGGTAGTTCCAACTTTGGACTAATCTCGGTCGTTGGAGGCGTAGGTAAATTTAAACCCGACTGGGTGCTTTCTTCCGATTTATTAGCTGGCGCTTCTTCTTTAGGAAGCATTTTTTTAAACTCTTCAAGTTCTTTTACGACTTTCTCATAATCAACTTTGTTTGTTTTTTGATTAATAAGTTTTAAAGTATTTTGCATGGCGTTGACAGCTTGAGGATAGTTTTTTACCTGAAAGTTGGCCCAGGCATAGTTATAGCTAGCATTTGGCCAATCAGGCTTGATAGAAACCGCTTGTTCAAAAAATCTTAAGGCATCATCATATTTATTTTGGGAATAATAAACCCCACCCAAACCAACCCGATAGACTGGATTTTGTGGATCGGCAAGTATTGCCCGTTGATATGCAGAAATTGTCCAGACATCGGCTTCTTGGGCAACGTTGATGATGTTTGAATAAATAACCGCTAAATTTTCCCAGTTATTGGCTCTTTGTGGATTCAAAGTGACAACCGCTTTGCCTTCAGCGATTCCGGCTTGAATTGCCTGAGTAATTGTTTGGCGATCTTGTTCAGATATTTTTTTGTCTTTAATTTTAGAAGATAAGTTGTTGGCAATGACAAGATTAGTTTGAGCAAAACTAGTTCGAAATCTTTCAATATACGGATTCAAGACTATTGCCTGTCTTTGGTTATCGTAGACTTCCTTAAGATTATTTTTGGCAATTCCTTCTATAGATTTTTTAAAATAATATTCGGAAGCATATGAACGACCGAGAAAATATCCGGAAGTGCCGATTAAAGCAAGGGAAATTACAACGGTTCCGATGTAGATGGGTGGTAGAGACGCAAGATTTTGCGTCTGTACATCGGTTGTAGTGGTTTGATTTATCAAACCTAAAACGACAAAAAACAAAAACCAAATGATTAGTGATGGAGGAAATATAAATAAACAAATAATTAAATAAATAAATGGAAAAATAAATGAAATTTTAGACTGGATCCCCATCTTCACGGGGATGACACGGAAAACATTAAATATTAACAATCCAAACGCCAATAATCCAAAAATTCCGGTTTCGGTGAGGATTTGCAAAATCGCCGAATGAGAAACATTAAATGAATTAATCTGCCATAGAGGAGATTGGTTATAGGCAAAATCCTTAATGCGAGTGAAAATAGCCGAGAAATTATCAGGACCGATGCCGATTATTGCCGTCTGTGGATTTTTTAAAATTTCCAAGGCCGCATACCAGGACAGACGGAAAGGGGGAATGATTAATGTAGGGGTTTGATTTATCAAACCCACATTAGGTTTTACAAGCGAATAGGCAGTGAGAAATAAGGCAAGCAGGTTAATGATCAATAAACAATAATCAATGATCAATAATTTTCTTGTAGGGGCGATCCCTTGTGGTCGCCCTTGTTTTATAATTTGTACGATTCCAATAATCGTAAAAAATCCCAATAAAATTGCCAAATCCAATTGTGAGCCAACTGGGGTAAAGGTAGGATTTTTTAGAAAGGAAAGAAATTGGGGGAGATTGATGTTTTTAAAGGGTTGGAAATAGAAAGCAATCGTAACAATAGACAAGATGATCAAAGATACCTTCATTATATAATGTCCGACCTTAAATGGACTCGCTGACAAGGACGGACCTTTCTGACGTGAAAGATAAAAATACAAAATTGCCAGAAAAACCATCATCACCAGTCCAAAGCTTGAATTGAGCAAGGCCTGAATTTTATTCGGTGAAGAAAATAAAGTTGATAAAGTAACAGCCGTTAAAAAAAGAATAATTAGGCTGTCAAAAGGGCTTTTTTGCCAAGATATTTTTTTTGAAATTAGGATCTGGATGGTAGAAATCAAGATAAGCAATAAAACTCCAAAGCCCAATAAATATAATTTATTAGTGACGAAATATTCTTGAGTGAAAGTAAGAAAGAAAAAAGGGAAGATAAAAACAAGAGTATTAAGAAGTAGAGACGCAAAATTTTGCGTCTGTACCTTTAAAATAGTAAAAATTTTTTCCATAATCATGGTTTAATCAAAGGCGAAGTAGAAGCCACAGGCTCAATTCGTAATGCTGTGAGTGTCTGTGTTTCAATTACATCTTCAACCGTATACACAGTTGCCCGCATATCTGCTTTAAGATCGGCGAGGGTAAGCTTTTCCGGTTTTTGGGGAGTTGGCGGTTCTCCAGGGGTCATATGAGTGCCGTAAACATTACGTGATATTTCGGTATCTTGAGTGATGTATATTGTATATTCTTTTTCTTGAGGAGTAGGTGGCGCAGTATCTAGAGCAATCATGGGAGGGGCAGCGGCTACGGGAGCAAAGGCTTTAAGAGTCAGGGTATTATTTGTTATGTTTACAATTTTACCGTTTAACGTATTGATAATCGGAGGAAGATTGATCATCGTTGCCTCAAAGGTATTTTTTAATAATGTTCTAAGATCATCTTGACTATTCACAGTTATATATTGGCCAACTTTAATATTTTTTACCGTCAGATTGGGAGTAGAGGCGGTAGGAAAGCCAGGAGCACCAGAGGGTGTAATAGTCTTGAATAGATAATTAATATTTGATGCTGGTTGAGATATTTTGGTTTTGTCCGTGACGAGCAATTTATAGGTAATTGTTTTGATTTGAGGGGTAGGCATGACCGGTGGCTGGTTTGGCATAACTGTTATTGCAATAGGGGCGGTTTGCAGCAAGGCATATTGACTGGAAATCGAGACAGCATTACCTTCGATCTTTTCAACTTTTCCGGAAAGAGAATTGACAGGAGAAGTAAGGTAGAGGATATTTGGAGAAACGGTCTGACCGTTTAATCCATTTTTATTCTTGTAATCAACAGTCATAAACAAAGCAAGTATTCCAAGCAAAATTATCCCAACGACGATTATTTTTTTATGATTCATAGTATCATATTATGCTTAAAAAAAGAAGTTGTCAATACTCATTTTGAGGCGCTTGTATTGGTGGACTTTTTATCTTATCAAGAGTTTGCTTGACGGCATCATATTCTTTTTGATTTATTTTTGGATCGATGTTTTGTAACGTAATTTCCAGTTCTTTTACAGCGTTTTTCATGTCATTTTTCTGAGCATAAAGCATTCCAAGTTGGTAATGTGCATCAGCCCAATTTGGTTTCAGCTCAGCTGCCTTTTTTATAGATTTAAACCCTTCAGCTGTTTTTTTCTGTGAAAGAAGAATCTGTCCCATTTGGAAATAATAAGCAGGATTATTTGGGTCGAGTTCCAAAGCCTTTTTCAAGGAGGTCAAGGCCGTTGTCTGAGGAGAATTTACCTCTGTTTCATTGGGCGTCTGTAATTCTTTTGGAATTAAAATATATATTTGTGCCAAATTTGCCCAGTAGTCTGCTTTTTTTGAATTTTGGCTTATTGCTATTTGATTTTCGTTTATTGCCGTTTGAATTGCTTCGATAAGCATTTGCTTGCTTTCCTTAGTAAAAACAAGGGGGGCAGACCCGGAAGCTGCTTTCTCTATGATATTTTGGGCGAGGACAAAATGAATTCTGGCAAAACCAAGATGATATTGTTCCAGATAAGGATTATATGAAAAAGCCTTTTGTTGGTTGTCATATACTTTCTTAAAACTATTTTCTTTAATACCAACAAGTGATTGTGAATAAAAATAATCAGCCAGATACAGAGAGCTTAAATAGCGTACTACTGAACCAAAAAGAACAGAGGCGGTGATGATGAGAATGACATAGCTGTAGAATGAAAAAGATTCTGAGAGGTTAAATACATATTCTTTATTATTTTTTCCGGTTTGGGAGGCAGACAAAAAAACCAAGAAAAAAACCAAAAGAGAGGGTGGAAAAATAATTACAATAAATAAAGAATATATAGAACCTAATATTATCGATAAATTTTGTTTTATTTTTTTTATCAGGGAAATAACAAGATACAAAAAAGAAGCAAGCCCGACCAGACCGGTTGTGGTTGCAATATGAAAGAGGGTGGATCTATCTATACTCACAGGAAATTGCCAAAGATTTGTCTGGTTATACCCCACGTCCTTTACACGATTAAAAACAGAGGAGTAGTTATCAATGCCAAAGCCCAAAAGGGCATTTGGAAGAGTTTTAAATATTTGAAACACGGCTTTAAATGATAAGGAAAAAGAAGGAAATGGCACTCCTTGTTTCGAAAAAGCAATAAAGCTAATCCCCAGGGCTAAAGAAACGATGATTAGTATACATATTTGTACAACTTTAGGAGCATCTTCTTTTTCCGAAAATGAATGGACAAGAGATCCCAGACTATACATAAATGTAAAGCCGATAAAAAAAAGAAGATCAGGAGGAATTACCCCGATCCCTTTTGTTGGTTCCAGGGAAAGGATAATGATGAACGAGGAAATAATAAATCCGGCCAATGATAATATCTGTAGGGGCGACCCTTGTGGTCGCCCTGGTGTATTATGCGAAAAATAAAAATATAAAATTACCAATGAAATTATCATTAAAAGACCAAAATTGGGATCAAGAAAGGCCTGCATCTTATTTGTTGTGGACGTGAAAAAAGAAAGAAAAATAGCCCCTAAAAATAGGAGTACAGGAATATCAAGCGGGCTGGTTTGGAAAACAAATTTTTTTGTGATGAGGGATTGCAAAAAAGATATTATTACAAGTAATAAAGCGCCAAAAGCAAGGACGTAAACGATATTTATTTGGACAAGATTTTGGAAAAAGATTTGGAAAAAAGAAAAAGGAACAAGAAAAATGAGGAGAGATAAAATAACGGATTTAATTTTATTCATTATTTAAATATAGAGAGAATTGGGAGAAATATCAATGACATTTTTCCACCACTATCTTCTACTTTCTATCATCTATCGTCTTTTTTGATTCATCAATCTGTTTTTGTTGTGCCTCAATGGTCTTTTTCAAAACATCCACCCCGCCTGCCATCGCTCTGTTCAGGCATTGCGGGCAGGCCCGTCGACGATGAGTCTTTTGGCCTCAATCAGCCCTGCCTTGAATGATCGTCCTGACCTATTGACAACGGCCGTCACAGATATGTATAACTTAATTATGACTAAGAAAGAGAAAAGAATTAAAAAGTTTGAGAAAGGAGAAATATCAAAGATAATTTTGGCAACTCTAGGAATAGGAGCACTTTTAGGTGGGACTATACTAATTACTCCAAATTTTCCAATAATAATCGGTACTTTTATTAAGTTAATCGAAGAGATTAAGGGAGTCAAGTTACCAAAAACTAAAGTCAAAAGAACACTCCAGCAATTAGAAAAAAGAAAGATTTTAAATTTAGAAATAAAAAATAATGAAGTCTATGTTGAAGTTGAAGACGTTTGGAACAAGGAAATTATTAAATATTCTATCCAAAGTCTTCTTGAATTAAAACAAAAATCCAGATGGTTAGGTAAATGGTTTATAGTTATGTTTGACGTACCGGAAATTGAAAGAAACAAGCGTTATTACTTAAGAGGATTTTTAAAAGAAATAGGCTTTTATCAGTACCAACAAAGCGTCTATGTCTTTCCGTATGAATGTGAAAAAGAAGTAGTTTTAATAAAAAAAATCATTGAAGGCGGTAAATACTTGAGTTATATTATTGCTGATAAAATTGAATACGAAAATAAATTAAAAACCTACTTTCATTTACCTATTTGAAACGGCCGTTGGGGATAGGTGTGAGAAAGTTGATGATGAGTTTTTTGGTTTTTGTTTGAGCAAGTTCAATCACAGACTGATCGCCGATTCCTTTAGGAGAAAAAGAAACAGAAAAACCCTGATTTTTAAGATATGAAGCAAGGCGTACATCAATATTTTCATCAAGCAAAAATTTGAGTCGGATTTTCTTTGATAAATGGAACATAGCTTTCAGATTTAGCTCTCTGGGCGGCAAAATGGAGTACTGCTTCAATGCTGTTTTGGGGAAGACTGGGATAAGCAGCATAGATATCTTTTTGTTCCCCCCCAGCTTCTAAAAGCTCAAGAATTTGCCAGACCATGATACGAGTACCGGTAATAACTGGTTTACCGTGGCATATCTGAGGATCAGCAATAATTGTTGGAAATTTTTTCATAATGAGTACATTATATCACTTATTTCTTCAACTCTTCAACAGTAGCTTTTAGCTCGATCTCCCTTTGCATTATAATAGACGGTGGATGGTAGAGAATAGAGGGTGGGGGTAGAAGATAGATAATAGAAGATAGAAAAAAACTTATCTACCTTCAATCTTCTATCCTCAACCACTATTTTCTACCTTCTACCATCTATCGTCTTTTTTAACTCATCAATCTGCTTCTGCTGGCTTTCCACTAAGATATCCACCCCATCGACGATGAGCCTTTTGGTCTCAATCAGCCCAGCCTTGAATGATCGTCCTTACCTATTGACAACGGCCGTCGGGGATAGGTGTGAGAAAGTTGGGCACTGGTCGGTAAATCCTGACTTTATAGCATGTATCTCTCAATCCTTTTAATTGCGCTGTCATTCCCGCGTAGGCGGGAATCCATGCTAAATATTCATTTTAAAATATAGTGATTATAGTTTGGATCCCCTTCTTCAAGGGGATGACACAATGACGTAAATAAATGATTTTAACAAACCGCACTAATCGGGAAACTCAGGAGCTATACGTAAAGAGATATAACTTTATTGTTCGAAATAAAGTTTGGTCAAAGGGGAAACGGAGAATGAAATATGTAAAGCTAGATTACCGAAGGGCAGGTTAAAGAGAATAGTCAAAATTAAAACAGGTGCATATTTTATATGTGGTCGTCGTGTCACTACATGAGATATAACTAGCGCCTATTGCCGGGTTGGTTCCACCGGCCCATGCTGTTGCTACAGAACATCCCCAAGTTGAACCGTATTTTGTAGCACATCTTGATTGGCAGGTTGTAGCGGCACTGTTTTGTACAAGAGCCACCTTGACCGCGCCATATCCAGTGGACGCAGCATTCCATTGTGTACTGTTACCTCCTGAAGCATTTATCACACCACTGGCGGTGACGGTGCCAGCAAAATAGCTTTTTGGACCAGCACCATAAAAATCCCATCCATTACCAGTGCCCAAACCATAAACGCCAATTCCTCCGTTAGCACTTCCATAGCCAGTTACTCCAACACCTGATACGCTACTGTTAACGCCATATATTGTGGCGTTTGGACCAGATGAATCACTACGGATGGCAACTCCCGACCCACCATTAACTTGAAGTTTGCCAAGAGTTGGGCTCGCCGTCCCGATGCCGACGTTGCCGGAAGAGTTCCAGATACCTGACCCTGGAAATGTTACATTACCACTAAAAGCTCCGGTGGTTGCATTTACCGTGCCACCGCTTTGATTGCCGGATAAATTTCCCGAAAAAGTCGGGGCGGTGACGGTGCTGGAAAAACTACCCGTGGTTGCTCCGGAAAGAGCGCCGCTTATAGCTGCTGAGCCGTTAAAACTCTGCCCCCAAATCGTTCTAGCAGTAGACAGTCTGTCAGACATATACGCAGTATTGACTAAAACTGCGTCTGCCGCAGTGCGGGCAACTCCCCAATTACCAATGTGGGTGTACCCGCCGCGAGTATTCTCTATCATTCCATCGCCTGTTATACTTCCTATGCTGAAAGTGGAACCACTCACTGTGCCACCGCTTAAATTTCCCGAAAAAGTTGGGGCGGTGACGGTGCTACCAAACCAAGCTCCGCCACCCATACCTAGTGCAATCCCTATTACGCCGTTTTGGGTAATATCAATCTGATGTCCATATCCGGGCTTACAATTAGCATTATTTGTATGGCAGTAAGCCATCCCGTATAAAGCATTATTGGGAGTACCAAAAGTCGATCCATCATCAGCGATGCTGTACGCGGTCCCCATTGACCATATATGGCCTATTTTATAACTGTCATAAGTACCATATATTCCTCCGCTTCTATTTGCGGTTGGAACAGATAACTTGCCCGTAAATGTATCATTAGCATCGCTTCTGAGAAAAGAGGTGCTATCGATACTATCAAGTAAAAGCGCATTATTGGCCGTTGTTGCCGTTGTGGCGGTCGATGCTGTCAATGTATTTGAGACCATCGCATCTGTTATTGAATTAGCCGGTAACGAAAGTGTTCCTGCTGATAAGGTAAGCCCACTGCTCGCCGTCAGGGTCGATGAAAATCTACCTGTCCCGGTTACATCAAATTTTGTTTGCGGATTCGTGTTTCCGATGCCGACGGAGCCATCGGATTTCCAGATCCCGCCAGGGACAAAAGTACTACCGGTGGTATTGAGATTTAATGTTCCGACCACGGCCTCGACTTCTTTTGGAACTTTGAAAGGCTTTGAATAAAGGAACCCAGCCAGGATTAAGAGAAAAAAAGAAGCAACTAAAACAACAGGAAAACGACTATTTTTAACAACATGTTTTTTCATTACATTACTAACTACAATGTATATTTATTAAATTTTTTTGTCAAGAGGTTTAAAGAAATGAATAAATAAAGAAATAATAAAATAAGGAAATAAATGAGGAAATAACTTAATGAGAAAATAATCAAATAAACAAATAAAGAAATAAATGTATAAATAATTTAAATGATGAAATGTTTTAATTAATACATTTGTTTATTTTTATCATTTATTTTTTTATTTAATTATTTTATTATTATTACATTCAATCAGTATTTTGTATTGTTGATAATTTTACTGACAATCATCAGGATTTCATGACATTCTTCAATATAAGGTTGAACTACGTCTTTAATTAAGAGATCGGTGTCTTTTATTACTAATAACCAATATTTAGTTTCCTTGGTTTCTTTTTTAACAATATAATATTTTGCAATAAAATCTTTCTTAGAAGACGCTCCATCTGCTTCCTGATCGTTTGCACCCATAGAAGTTAAAGATGATGATATTTGACTGATAATTGAAAAATTTTCAGTATTTTTTGGTATTTTTTTCACAACGTTTTTGAAACAATTAATGACAAACCTATAAATTCGATTGTGAATATCTTGCGGTGTATCTTTGTATTTATTCATTTTTTTATTTGATTATTTAAACATCTATTTCTTTATTTAATTATTTTAATATTTCATTATTCAATCATTTATTATTATTGTCTACCGCTTATAACCTACAAAAGCAGACTTTTAGATTATTAAGAAGAGATAAAAACCTTGATAGATACAAAAATTACGGGCAGCTACCCGGATTGTTAACACAACATAATCCTAGACTACCATAAATTTTACTTTTATTAGGGCAGCCGGGATCAACAATACATTCGTCATAAGTATTACAAGTATTGCAAATATTGCCAGAGTCGA
>Ga0210006_1001084_pt1 | contig 19254 bp, 17 predicted proteins | sample CryGey02umfilter_2_FD_185452 | JGI IMG/M metagenome (GOLD analysis project Ga0210006, IMG submission 185452) | Groundwater microbial communities from aquifer in Utah, USA - Crystal Geyser 4/10/14 0.2 um filter (SPAdes) (version 3) | ecosystem: Environmental > Aquatic > Deep subsurface >... | reverse complement strand
GCTGAAAGCTTCTTTCAACTACTCAAGCGGGAAAGAATCAGAAGAAAAACCTATTCGACCCGTGATGCTGCAAGGCAGGATATTTTCGACTACATCGAAATGTTCTACAACCCGGTAAGAAAGCATGGTTATAATGGCAACCTGTCGCCGATCGAATTTGAACGGCGATATTTTGAAGAGCTCAAAAGTGTCTAGTGAAATGGTGGCGATTCAGTATGATATGCATGGCAATGTCTGGGAATGGGTTCAGGATTGCTATAAGAACGCCTATTTCGATGCTCCGACGAATGGCTCTGCCCTAGAGTGGGCCGGTTGTAAGTATCGTGTTTTGCGCGGAGGCTCCTGGCTCTATTATGCGGTCGACATTCGTTCAGCTGCCCGCAACAGGCAACCTCCCGGGATTCGCAATCGCCACTACAATCTCGGATTCCGTCTAGTGCAGGACTAATTCCTCTTTGCTTGGAATTTGTTACCGCATGACTGAAAAAAGGGCGCGAACGCCCCCTTTGAATCTGATTGACTGGAAAAGCCTGATAAGAGGCCATCAGTCCACCGAAGCGAGCAGTGAGAGCGCTGAGCACCCGCAACAAAAACGCTGCTTACACCAGCCAGGCGCGCACGCCGAAGAAAGTCATCATGCCGGCGAAGAGAAGTGTGGCGAGAACGCTGCGCCAGAGCCTGGCGGGTAAGCGCGGTAACTCCGTCAGGTAGCGATAGAAGTGCAGCATGGCAGCCTGAAAAAGGTAGAGCGCATACCCGAGAAGAACGACCGCCTGCACCTTTGTACCAAATGACGCCAGGCCGGCGACCAGACCCATGGCACCAAAAGCCAGATTCGCAAAGCCAACTTCAAATACCCAGTCCGGGCGGGCGGTCTGCCACCCGAGCCGCTCAGCATCGGAACGAAAAAAGAAAACGTGACGAACAAAGGCGAGCACCCCGACAACACCGACGGTTGTGCCAGTCACGATTGCGAACGACGTATGCGGCGCTGTGCCTAGAAAGTAGAAGCCGAAGAACAGACCGACGGCGCCGACGAACATTCCAAGAAGGCTTACGATGCCAGCCATTTATTAAAAGGGTTTGCTCAGTCCACCGAGGCGAGCAGGGTGCGGAACTGATCGTGCAGCAGAGGGTTGGCTGCCAGCACATCGCCCTTGTTCAGGTCCACAGTGGCTCCATCAATGCCGGTTACCATACCACCGGCTTCCTGGACTAATAGCACACCGGCTGCGATATCCCATGAACACAGGCCGCTTTCCCAATAGGCATCCAGGCGACCGGCCGCGACATAAGCCAGATCAAGCGCTGCCGAACCACCGCGCCGGAAGCCACTGGCTTCGCGGATACACGCATCCAGACGCTTGCGGAACAGCGGACTCTCATCACGGCGATAAGGTGGAAGGCCGGAGGCAAACACAGCGTCACGCAGCTTGCGGCGCGGGCTGACCCGCAGGCGGCGGCGATTGAGGAATGCGCCGTTACCATTTTGTGCCTCGAAGGTTTCGTTACGCAGCGGATCGTGAACCACGGCCAGAAAAGGCTTACCGCGCTTCCAGGCTGCGATGGACACTGCAAAATGCGGATAGCCGTGAATGAAATTGGTGGTCCCGTCGAGCGGGTCGATATGCCAGACGATCTCGGCATCGGGATTGCGCACTCCCGATTCCTCGGCAACGATGCCGTGCGTCGGGTAATGCTTGAGAATTTCATGCACGATTGTGGCTTCCGCCTTGCGGTCGGCCTCGGTCACAAAATCCCGATCCTTCTTTTCTTCAACAGAAAGCCCGTCACGATCATCGAACATACGGGCCAGCAAATCACCGGCGCGTCTGGCTGCGCGCACTGCTACATATAACAAATCGGATACTCCGGTTTCATGGATGCGCGGCAGGCTAGCAAATAAAACGCCGCAGGCGCAGCTATTCCTTGCGGTGCTCCTTGAAGTAGTTAATCAGGCCATTGGTGGAACAATCGTGGGTCTTGGTATCCTCGACATCATCGAGTTCGGGAAGAATCTTGCGCGCCAGTTGTTTACCCAGTTCCACGCCCCACTGGTCGTAGGCATTCACGCCCCAAATGGTGCTCTGTACAAAGGTTTTGTGCTCATACATGGCGATCAGCGCACCAAGTGTGTGCGGTGTCAGTTTCTGGAAAAGAATGGAATTGGTCGGTCGGTTGCCAGGGAATACCTTGTGCGGCAGCAATTCTTCCAGCTCGGCTCCGGAAAGCCCCTCTTCTTCCAGTTCGGCACGCACCTCATCCTCGTTCTTGCCGAGCATGAGAGCCTCGGTCTGAGCAAAGAAGTTGGATAGCAGCATCGGATGATGCACGCCAACCGGGTTTTTGGTTTCAACCGGGGCAAGAAAATCACAGGGAACCAGCTTGGTGCCCTGGTGAATCAGCTGATAAAAGGCGTGCTGCCCGTTGGTGCCCGGCTCGCCCCAGATGATCGGCCCTGTGGAGTAATCCACCGGCTTACCGTCGCGGGTCACACTCTTGCCACTGCTCTCCATATCGCCCTGCTGGAAATAAGCCGGGAAGCGATGCATGTATTGATCATAAGGCAACAGGGCATGCGAATCGGCATCGAAGAAATTGTTATACCACACGCCCAGCATGGCCAGGATGACCGGGATATTCTCCTCCATCGGGGCGGTGCGGAAATGCTTATCCATGTCATGCGCGCCAGCCAGCAGAGCCTCGAAATTATTCATGCCGAGGTAAAGCGCAATGGACAGACCGACCGAACTCCACAACGAATAACGGCCGCCAACCCAATCCCAGAACTCGAACATATTCTCGGTATCTATCCCAAATGCAGACACGGCCTTGGCGTTGGTGGAAACAGCCACGAAATGCTTGGCTACCTGCGTCTTGGAACCGCCGCGGGTCAGGAACCAGTCACGCGCCGTGCGCGCATTGGTAATGGTTTCCTGCGTGGTGAAGGTTTTGGACACAATCACAAACAGGGTGGTCTCGCGATGCAAATGGCGCAGGGTTTCTACGATATGCGTGCCGTCCACATTGGAGACAAAATGCATATGCAATTTATCACGGCCAAACGGGGTCAATGCTTCGGTCACCATCACCGGGCCGAGATCGGAGCCGCCGATACCGATATTAACGATATCGGTGATGGATTTTCCGGTACCCCCCTTCCATTTGCCCGAGCGTACCGCCTTGGTGAAGCTGCGCATCTGATCAAGCACGCGATTCACATCCGGCATCACATCGTGCCCATCCACCATAACAGGCTCATTGGAACGATTGCGCAGTGCGGTATGCAGCACGGCACGGTGTTCGGTATTGTTGATTTTGTCGCCCCTGAACATGCGCTCGATCCACTCCGGCACATCGCGCTCGCGGGCCAGCTGCATCAGCAGCTTCAAGGTTTCATCGTTGATAATGTTCTTGGAGAAATCCACCAGGATGTCGTCGCCGGCAAAGAACCGGCTGTAGCGCTCAAAGCGCTCCTTATCATCGGCGAATAAATCGCGCATGTGCACGCCCGACATTTTCTCGTAGTGCGCCTGCAGCGCTTTCCATGCCTCTGTCTGCAACAAATCCGACATCATCATCCCCTCATCCGAATCCAATGGCGTTGCATCATATCGCAAGCTTGGCGTGAATACTATCTTGAGCGCATCCGGAGGCACGGGCATGATGCACACGGCTCATGCCTGCGTCTGCCGCATCATGAAGCCGCCCTTCAAGCGAAGAGGAGCAGACATGAACGAAGAAATCCGCTTCAAAAAACGTGCTGTCACGATGACCAATGTGGTCATCATAGGCGCAGCTATCGGGGTCAATATTTATGGCGCAAGCGTGCTGCTTGATCCTCGTCTGGAGGCGCTGGCCAGTTCCGGCTACTGGGTGCTCATTGCCATTGCCATGTGGGTCGTGCTTTTTATGCGCTTGTTCAGCATGAGCGAGCAGGTCACAAGCATCGTTTTTGGTAAAAAGATCAGCATCCATCACCTGCTGCACGCATCCAGAGAGATCGAATACAAAAAGGTGAAGAGCATCCGGCTTGATGGTGAGAGGCACAAGATCAGTATGGAAGTCTCTCTTCAAGGCGAAGTCGGCACCATTCAATTTTCCGCCATTCCGCCGAAACAGGAAAGGCTCAAGGAACTGCTTGCCCAGCATGGTTTTTCAACACGCAAACACGATGAACCTGCTGTTACCCTGATGCGCAGGTTCGGCAACAAACGCTGAACCCCGCTCCCGCTCAATCGTTCGGCTAATCCACCACTACCCAGGCATCCATCATCGGGAAATACAGCGCAGTGCGCACCTGCCGTTCCGGCTCCATTTCACTAAGCAGAGATGCATAACGGGCAAGTTGGGCACCATGACGCTGCACCTCCATAGCCAGAAATGCGTCCTGATTGCCGCCCTGATGGCTGGCCGTTTTGTAATCAACTACCCAGCGCACACCATCGGCATCCACGAAACTGCGGTCGATGACGTGGTGTGAAACCAGGCCTTCATGACAGCCGCTCAGCATCCATTCGCAATACGCATCGTTATGCACCCCCGAGAGCAGCCAACGCCCGCGTTTGCTGGATAATACACGGCTCAACGCCGTTGCTGAGCGCTTTACTGCTTCCTCCAGTGTGGCTCCGGACAAACCATCGGCAAGCAACAGGCGCCGAACACGGGCCAGTTCAGCAGCTGTATCACGCTCACTCCATTGCTCAACCCCGCCCTCGCCAACATCCTGCAATGCGGCATGCACCGCCTTGCCAATCGACGCAGCTTCCGGACCAGCCCACAGGTATTCGCTTTCTGCCTCGCTATCGTTTTCTGGCGCAGCGAAGATCGCCGGCAAGGTTTGCATGCGGGTCAACTGTGGCAAGGCATGCAGCGCAGCATCCGGCCCTGCCGGCGTGACATGCACCTGTGCACCGAAACATTCGCTATCCATCCCCTGCGGCAGCAACAGGCGAAGCAGCGAAGCAGCTCCCGCCTCACCCTTGCCCTCCGACACATGCCCGAACAGATGCAGGCTGGTTTGCGCACGCGTGCAGGCCACATACAGCAGACGTGCCTGCTCGTTGTTTGCCCGCACCTTCTCCACGCTGCGCACCAACCTGTAAATATCATCGCTGCTGCGCACCGCGCCACGCACCGCAATCAAGGGCTGCACATCGTCGCCTACCGGCACCTCGGTAAAGGCCAGCAGTGGATCGTCGCCGCGACCTGTGCCAAGGCCAAGCCCGGGCAGAATGACCACATCCCACTGCAAGCCCTTGGCTCCATGCATGGTCAAAAGCTCAACGCGTGCCGCAGCTTCCGATGCATCGGGCGCGGCGTATAATTTCTCCAGTCGTTCATCGAGCAGATCGAAACGCAGCCATCCACCCTCATCAAGTTCTTCCACCAGCTCCAGCATCGCCTCGACATTACGCGCCGCGTCTTCTTCGATGACACCCGGCATACCCAGACGATTCCATGCCTGCTCAAGCAAAGGCCTTAGGCGAACCCGTCCGGCGAAGGCAAGACATGTGTCCAGCGCCTGCGAAAGATGATGGACACGGCTTCGGGCATTCTCATCCAACCTGTTAAGCCTTGCTTCATCGGCAAGGATCGCCACAACCGGGCGCATATCACCGGCCAGCAAGCGGTGCAGGGCGTCGGTATCCAGACCGCAACACGGTGCACGCAGCAGGGCAGCCCATGATTCACGGTCGGCAGGATGCAACAGCGCATGCGTGAGTGCGCGCAACAGGCGAATCTCCGGACGTGAACGTAGCGGAAGTATTTCGACCGCACGGAAGGCAATGCCGCCATCCTGCAGCGCCTGCATGATGGCGTGCAGATGCTTGCGTGAACGGGCCAGCACGGCGATGCGCTGCTCCGGTTTGGCGAGTTCATCGCACACAGTGGCCAGCACGGCAGCGGCCTCACCCGCTGCATCTCTTCCCTCCTGCACATACAGGTGCACGGCACCGTCATGCGTCAAAGCCGCATCTGCTTCGGCATAGCCCACGGCGGCCATCAGGATATCCGGTTCATCGGGAAAAATGCGTGAGAATGCCCGATTCACCCATGCCACGATGTCCGGTGAGGAACGGAAGTTGCGGCTTAGATGCAAAGCCTCAACGTACGGCAATTCGGCATGGTTGAGCGCAGCCATCAGGAACAGGCTCACCTCGGCCTTGCGGAAACGGTAGATCGATTGCATCGGATCACCGACCATGAACAGGGTGCGGTGCGTGCCGTCGCCGCCCTGCCAACCCTCGGTGAGGTTGCGCAGCAGGCGCATCTGCAACTTCGAGGTGTCCTGAAACTCATCCACAAGGATATGGTGGATACGGTAATCCAGCCTGAGTAAAAGATCGGTCGGACAGCCGTGCTCATCTTCCAGCGCGCGCATGGCACGCAATGCGATTTCGATAAAATCCGCCTCGCCACCCTGTTCGAACAGGCGCTGCAACTGCGTGTTGGCCAGCAGCAACAGCGAGAGCTGCGCTTCCAGCACCTGCCACTGCCCGTCATCAAATCGCGGCGCGGCCGGCAGCGAACGAACCTCATGCAACAAAGCGGCGAGCCCGTCGATGTCTGCAAGCAAGGCCAGCATCTCCTGAAACGCCTGCTTGGCTGGGGCAAGCGATTTGTCCGCCGGGAAACCCGTGTTTTTATCCACCCGCTTGCGGAACGAAGCGTCGTTCTTGGTCAACAACAGGGACGCGATGCGCTGCCACAGGGCAAGGCTTTGTAAATCGTCACCCGGCCATGCACCAATATCGCAGAGTAAAACATCCTCAAGGTTTTTGCCGGCAATTCTCAGCAGTGCAGGCATTTCTCCCCGCACCTCAATCGGCACCATGCGACCACATTCAGCCAGCTTCTGCTGCATGATCTCGGCCAGGCCCTGCTCCAGCATGGTGCGCAGTCCATTCGTGTCGCCGACGTACTGTTCCACCTCGTGCAGCCACTGGTCGCGCTTGCCGAGCATATCGGCCACCAGTTCGATCAGCGCCACCATGTTGTGATCCTGATGCAGCAGCACAGCAGCGGCCTGCGCAGCACTCCGGCGCACCAGCATCGCCACCGCTGCCTCGGCGGCCTGCCTGTACAAGGGCGCGACATTTGAGGAGGGGCTTGGCATGCCGCCCAGGCCCGAGAGCAGTGGCAACTGGCGGGCCAGCGAATGCGTGAAGCTGTCCAGCGTCATCATGCGCAACCTTGAGGGGTGCTGCGCCAGATGCCAGCCACGCGCTTCGGAACGGGCATTCGCCTCGCAGGCCAGCAGCCAGGTTTCCATGCGATGCGAATCCGGATTTTCTGGCTTCGGCATGGTCAGCGCCTCGACCACACGCCCGCGCATTTCCGTCGCCGCCTTGCGGGTGAAGGTCAGGGCCAGAATCTCTTCCGGCTCTTCGACCACGGAAAGCAGCTTCAGGATGCGACGGGTGAGCAGCTCTGTTTTGCCCGACCCGGCCGGGGCCTGCACCAGAAAGGATCCGGCGGGATCAATGGCGGCGGCGCGCACTTCAGCGCTCATACTCCCTCCCCCGCATCTTCATCATCCTCTGTCGCAAAGCCGATTTCATCGATGCGGCAAACCGCCTCCAGCCTGCAGAAGTTGCAGACACTCTCCTTAAGCGGCATCACCTGCGACCGTCCGGCGATAAACTCCCCGGCCAGCGCATTGATGCGCTCCCGCCATACCGCCAACAGCGCCGGCCAGTCCTCAGCAGCCTCGTCCTTTCCCTTGTATTCAGCGATTCCCTTGATGCCTGTACTCACACCGCTCAGGCCCTCGAAGCCCATCTCACCGCTGCGCACGCTGGCAAAACAAACCGCATCTTCCTCGCCCAGATTCGCCGCCATGCTGTACAAGGGTAACTGCGGCTCGGCCATGCGCTCGCCGGTCCATTGTCCGATGCTCTGTTTCCTGCCGGTCTTGTAGTCGATAAGGATTTTATGCCCCTGGGCATCGAGATCGATTCGGTCGGCCTTCAGATTCACAGGAAAGCGCACACTGCCGCCTTCGGGTAATTCCAGATGAAAAGGCTTCTCGCAATGCTGCACGCGGAAAGACGGGCGTTCACGCTCCACGCTCAGCCATTCGGTAAGCACCCGGCGCATGCGCTCGCATTCAAACTGCCGCACCGCATCGGGCAGAGGATGGCGCAATCTTTCACAGGCATGCGCAATCGCCGCTTCGATCAAGCTTGCCATGCCCGCCTCGTCCAGCTCAAGAAGTGCAGCCTGCGATGCAAGGCGCGACCAGATATATTCCAGCGCCAGATGGATCAGCGAACCCTTGGCCGCAGCGTCAATGCCCGGCTCGGGTGTTTCCAGGGCGGCAATGCCCAGCCGATGCGTAGCGAAAGCGCGAAACGGGCAAGCCGACTGGTTTTTCACAATCGCTGCCCCGCCCCTGACTTGCTCACCCTCAAGCAATGGAACGTCTGGCGCATCTTCATAGGTTTCAATGTCAATGCGTGGTGCCGGCGCTGTCTTCGCCTCGCAGGACAAGGTCCCGAATGCATCAACACCACCCAGCAAGGGCGAGGGCTTCAGTTCTTTCCCCTCGCGACTGCGGGCGAAGCTGATATGCACGCGCGGTGCCGCCTGCATCAGCTGTTGCCAGAGAAAGCCTGATTCGGCGTATGCGGCTGCCGCAGTAACCCCCGGCAAGGCATGCCGGCGCTGTACGGCAAACGGCAACAGCGGCACAGGCTGTGCGGGAATCGGCAATGCCTCCTCATCAAGGCCAAGGATGAATACAGCATCAAAGTGCAGCCCTGTCATGCGCTCAAGCGGCAGCACCTGCACCTGCGGATAGATGGCTGGCGCGGCCAGCTGCATGGCATTGCATGCGATAGAAAGCAGCGACAGAAAACCGCCCCAATCCATTGGCGGGCTCACCGCATCAGCGGCCACCAGGGTCGCCAGAGATTCGCGAAATGCATTGAGCTGGCGAATCTCGGCATTGCTGCGTGACAGCGACGCATCCTCCCCTTCGCCCTCGGCACGAAGATAGCCGGCCGACTGCAACAAACCATGCACGGCATCAACCCACTCGCCGGCCGGGCGTGGCGCAGCATTCCACAGCAGCATGGCCTTGAGCACAGCAGCAAGTTGCGGTGTATCGCGCAGCGCATCCGAGGCAAGCAGGGATTTGAAGCTGATATAATGCCGCTTGTTGTCGCGCAGCTTCGCATCGAGTGCAGCGCGCGCCTCCCGTTCGGCGCCAAAGCCCTTGAGACCGGGTGAAAAAAGCAGGGGCGAGAAATCGGCATAGGGCGCGCCCGATTTGCCGGCAAGCTGCAGCAAGCGCGTCATCTGGCAAACCAGCGGCATGGCAGCCAGGGGCTCACCGGCCATCAGCACCGACTGCCGACCATCGGCCAGCGAAGCCTCCGGCATGAGGGTCGCATCAAGGATGCGCCTGAGGGTTGATGTATCCCTCACCTGCCGGCTGATTGCCACCCCGATACGCACCAAAGGTTGGCTGGCGAGAAGCTCCGCGATGCATCGCGCGACATGGCGATATTCGGCTTCGGCATCACTGCAAGCAGTCAAGCCAGGCTGCAATGAGGCCTTTTCAGGACTCAGTATTTCAATGCATACCCCGTTGTCGGCCAGTGCCTGCAATATCGCACGCTGCATCGGGGTAAACTCAAAGAAGCCATCCAGCACAATGCGCTGCTCGTGCACCAATCCACCGATGTGAGGCAGCAATAAAGCAGAGACATCGGAGAGCAAGGTCCGTTGCATCGTAGCCAGTTCACGCTGCATGCCCGCCGCCCAGCGGGCCAGCGCATCAGCCTCTTCACCGTAACCGGCCAGTTCATCTGTTTCGATACCGTATTCGCGCATGAGCGACCAGACTGCTGAGGCGTGCCGGGCAAGGCCGCGCACCGAAGCATCAGCGCCGGTCGCGCTGTCGGCGCGAATCACCCGTTCCCAGAGCAGCAGCTCCTGCAATTCACCGAGCGCAACCGGAATGTCTTCCAGGTCACGGGTCAGCGTTGTCAGCCACTGCTGCCAGGCGGAAACATGGGGCGTGGCGCACACCTTCGAGCCCGATGCGGCAACCAGCCGGCGTTTCCACTCAGCGGCAAGCTGAGCATTGCCGGCAAGCAGCAGCGCCCCCTTGTTCAGGGCGTGAAGTGCATCGGTTTCACTCACACGGGAAATCTGCACTACCCCCACCTGCCCCCGATCCTTGTTATGGCTTTTGGTGCTGACCGGGCACCAGCTGACCCTGCGCATCCATATGCGCCGGGACATATTCACCCCCCGGCTGAGCCGGATCGCCCAGTCGCATCCACACAAGTGCTGCACAGATCAGACCGACCACGACCGCAAAGACGATGAACTTGCGTGATGGCGGATGCGGCTTCCCCGGCGTGATATCAATGATATCCACACCATCTCGACGCGCACGACGCCAGGCCAGCCAGATACGCAGCAGCAGCGTTAAATGGCGAACGGCAAACATCAGAATGATCGGCGCAAAAAAGAAACACAGGGTAATGATGATGCTTCTCATTGCTTGTTCCTCATATTTAAATCACTCATAAAACCATGCCTCATTCCTGCATCAGATTGCGCAGTCCGGCGGCATAGGCCATCACATCCGGCTCGCCACCGCGACGCTGGGCAAAATAAACCGTTTCGGCCAGCACTTCGAGGATGGCATGCAGCGCATCGTGCCGGCTCATCCCCTTGCGCTGCATCAGGAACTCGAGGCTTGATGCCACCTCGGGTGGCTGGTGAATAGCAACCTGCTCCTCCAGCGCCAGATGCAGGGAGAGGTGAAGATAGGGATTCATGCCATTATCCACCTCGAAATCGCGATCAAGGAAATCTTCCAGATCATTGAAGAAATGATGGTATTCCGGGTGCAGCCTGATCACGCGGGCAATGCGCACCTGCAATGCATCGAGCGGCAAGTCTGCCTGGGCTTTTTGCCATGCATCCCAGAAAACCTGCCGGTGGGCACGCAGCTGCGCGCGATCGGGACCATGTTTGGGGGAATCTTTTTCAGTCAAAACAACCTCCATTTTTTCAAGCCCAGAGGGTAAACATGCTCAACCCTAATTGCACTTGTCGCTTGCTCCGCAGAGCACATGGTCACAGGCTGGTGCGATGTCTGAATTATTCACGCCACCGGCCAGCGAACCATCCGCCGATTCCTTTTATCGCCTTGGTCCCGAACAGGTTCTGCAAGCCATTGAAAGCATCGGCTTTGCATGCAGCGGACGGCAACAGGCGCTGAATTCGTATGAAAACCGTGTGTATCAAATCGGTCTTGAAGACGGAGATGAGCCGCTGGTTGCCAAGTTCTACCGTCCGGCGCGCTGGAGTGATGCCGCCATCCTGGAGGAACACGCCTTCACGCTCGAGCTGGAAGAACTGGATATCCCGGCCGTGCCGCCACTGTGCATCGCGGGCAGCACACTGCATCAATTCGAGGGCCATCGCTTCGCTCTCTACCCCTTCATGCCGGGGCGCACGCCCGACCTGGAAAACGAAGGACATATTGAGCAACTGGGTCGCTTTTTCGGACGCATTCATGCCGCCGGCGCTTCGCGCTCCTTCATGCATCGCCCGAGGCTGGATGTGCACAGCTTCGGTGACGAAGCCTATGAGTACCTTCTCGAACAGGACCTTTTGCCACTTGAACTGGAGGCCTCTTATACCCGCCTCGGCGAGGACCTGCTGGATAGCATCGAGGACATCATGGCTACAGTGGATGCGCGCTACATCCGACTGCAGGGCGATGCCCACCCCGGCAATATTCTCTGGCATGGCGGACTGCAACGCACCGAGGGCAGCCCGCACATCCTCGATTTCGACGATGCACGCATGGGGCCTGCCGTGCAGGACCTATGGATGTTTCTATCCGGCGATAGCGAGCAGATGGAGGCCACGCTGGACACTCTGCTAAAAGGCTACACATCCTTCTGCGACTTCGATGCCTATGAACTGCGCCTGATCGAACCACTGCGCACCCTGCGCATGATGCATCACGCCGCATGGCTGGCCAAACGCCGCGACGACCCCGTATTCCTTGATGCCTTCCCGTGGTTCAACACGCAGCGCTACTGGGAAGAGCACCTGCTCTCACTCAAGGAACAGATGGCCGCCCTGCTTGAGCCCCCGCTGCAATGGCAACCCTCCTGATAAAGAGTCGATTTACAAAACCATGCGCAACACTAATGTACTGCCGTTAGTGGGAATTTTCTGTGGACGTTTGAACCTGTGAGCATTTGAACGTATCGGCGGAATGAGGTGTGTTATGAGCAAGTCGAGCGTCCCGGGCGTAAAAACGCCTCCAAATCTGTTCAGCCTGAGTATCATCCTGGCCGTTGCCTACTGGCTTTTCGAATCCTGCATGCATGCCTTTGTCTGGCAAACCGGCCCATTGAATATCACCATCCTTGCCATGTCCGACTCGGGCGAACTCGAGATGCGGCTGGTGATTGCGGCATTGCTGATCGGTTCGGGCTGGTTCGGCCAGCACCTGATCAGCAAACAAGTGGAAAACAGCCTTACAATCGCCCGACTGAACCGTTTACTGCAATTCACCAGCTTCATCAATCAGAGCATCACACGTAAAAAAGACCGGGAGACATTGTTTGACGATGCCTGTCGGGCTGCCGTCGAAATCGGGGGCTTTCGCTTCGCCTGGATCGGCAGATACAATGCCAGGAAAGCAACACTGGAGGCCATTTCCATTGCCTCGTGCAGTGAACCCTGCCTGCTGGATGTGCAGGCGGCAGGCCTGGGCAAAAACGGCGCGCATTGCGCCATGGCACTGGCTGCTGCGACTGGCCGGGAGCCAACAACCTGCGCCACTCTGAAGGCTCATGATTGCAAGGCCGCATGGAAGGAACCTTTGCAGAAACACGGATGCCAGTCGGCCGCAGCCTTTCCTTTAACCATCGAGGAAGAAAATATCGGTTCCTTTGTTGTCTATGCCGGTGTGGAAGGCTTCTTCCACGAGCAGGAACTCAATATCCTGAACGAGGCGGCCGGCGATATTTCCTATACGCTCAGCAAGCTCAAAATGGATGAAGATCGCGAAAAACACGCCACAGAACTGTGCCAGCGCATCAATGAACTGGAGCGCTTCCAGAAGGCGACCATCGAGCGTGAATTCCGGGTCAAGGCGTTGCGGGATGAGCTCGATAAACTCAAGGGTGACAAGAAATCCGGCGATCCCGGCAAATCCGAAATCTGAGGCAACTTCAGGTATACTCCTGTGGGCTTATTTTCCGGCCCCGGTAAGGGGAACGATGCTCTCAACACTCAGCACGGCCTTCATAACACCCACGACCTTCCCTTTCGCATCGCGCACCGGGCGATAAAGCGGAATACTCCATAGCCCGGCACTGTCATCATATTCGATTTCTCCCTGCCCGCTTGCACCTGAACCCGAGGCATAGGTGTCGACCCACCACTGTTCATCGGCCTGATAGAAGTCACTGGTCTTGCCGGCCATAAATACATTGGCACCGCCAACATCGGTTACGAATATCTCGGCAAAATCAGGGTACTGTTTCTGGAACGACTTGAGCAGCCCAGCACCCTTTCCATTCAGCAATGATTGCATCAGCGCATCGGAGGCCGGCATTGTTGCCCAGCGCTCCTCGATTGTGGCAATCTCGTGTTTGCTAAAAGGCTTTCTGGTGCCCGTCGCTGCCAATAGTGCCGCAACGAGTTCAGGGTTTTCAGCAAGTTTGGCAAGCCGGACCATCCCCTCCGCGCCCTGCCGTCTGGCGGCCGCAAGATAATTTTCACCCGGATTCTGCCAATGCCCCGCCCAACTGGTATAAAGCCTCTGCAACCAGTTCGTCCATTCGGCGGGTGTGCGTGAAGACGGGAATGGAACAGGTTCGATAGCCTGTTCGGATTCCCATACAACATCGAACTGGCCGTTGGCCATCACCCTGCCAATGCGGCTTTTTTTCCACAGATGGTGATTCTGATGATCCACCTGCACCATCCCTGCCGGCGTCAATCGTTTCTGCTTCCCTATCTGGCCCAGAACCGCTTGCGGATCGCTGCTTCCCGCCTGGCGTACGCTTTGCGCCCATAGCCAGACATTGACATAGGCGGTCATCATTGGATCGTTGATGACCCTGCCGGCCCCAAAACGCTCCCTGAATCTGGGTACAAATGCCGCGTTCTCCGGATTCTTCAGGCTCTGGAAATAACTCCATGCGGCATAGCTGCCCTCAGCCAGATCGCCCAGTTGCTGTACCTCCACCTCGGAGATGCTGAATGACATCACCGGAGTCGTGATACCCGCACTGCGCAAGGCCTTAAAAAAGGCGATATTGGAATCCCCGTTGATGCTGTTGATGATGACATCGGGCCTGCTGGCGCGGATATCCGCGACCAGCGCCGCGACATCGCGACTGCCGAGCGGCAGATAGCTTTCACCTGCTATTTCGGCTTGTACGGCTCGCAGTTGATCCCTGACGATGGCATTGACTGCACGCGGGAAAACATAGTCGGAACCGATCAGGTAGAAGCGTCTGCCAAGATACTGCAGGCTCCAGTTGACTGCCGGGATAACCTGCTGGTTGGCGCTCTGGCCTCCGTAGATGATATGCGGTGATGACTCCAGGCCTTCATGCTGCACCGGATTAAACAGCAGATGGCGATGTTTCTCGACCACGGGCTTGACCGCCTTGCGGCTGGCCGAGGTCCAGCAACCGAATAAAACATCCACCTTTTCCTGCGCAATCAGGCGTTCGGCTTCGCGGGCAAAGGTCGGCCAGTCCGATTTACCATCAGCAATCACCGGCTCGATACGTTTGCCCAGCAGGCCACCACTGGCATTGATTTCTTCAATGGCGAACAGCGTGGCATCGACAACGGAGGCCTCGCTGAAGGCCATGGTGCCCGAGAGCGAGTGCAGGATTCCAATCCTGATCACACCAGACTTTTCAAAGGATTGTTGCGATCTGAGCAGCAGCCCTGCGAGCAACATTGCCAGCAACACGACAGCCCCCAGCAGGTAAAACCGCTTTTTGTCAGGCATGTTTATGTCTTGGCAAGATCGAATCCCTTGTCGCGAAACAAGCGCAGACAGGCATCAACCGCCTGCGCATCGAAAAGCGTACCGCGATTGGCACTGATTTCCTCAAGCGCAGCATCAATACCCAGCGCTGGCCGATGCGGACGATGGCTGCTCATGGCCTCCACCACATCGGCCACAGCCACGATGCGCGCCTCCGGGCATATTGCCTCGCCCTTCAGCCCCTGCGGGTAGCCGGAGCCTTCCATGCGTTCATGATGCTGGTGGGCAATATCGGCCACCGGCCATGGGAATTCGACTTTTTTCAGGATGCCGTAGCCAACCTTCGGATGCTCGCGGACAATGCTGAACTCGATATCAGACAAGCGCCCCGGCTTGGCCAGTATTTCGGCCGGAATCTGAATCTTGCCGATATCATGGATACCGGCCCCCATACGAATACCTTCGGCCTGCTCTGCATTCAGACCCATCTCAAGGGCGATGGCTTCGGCAAGCCTGGCAACCCGGTGCTGATGGCCTGACGTGGATGGATCCCTGACTTCAATGGCCAGGGCAACAGCTTCAATCGTGCCTTTCAGCGCTGCCCTCAACATCTTCTGGCTTTCTTCCAGTTCGCCCAGCTTGCCGTAAAGCATTTCGGTCAGCCGCTGCTCATGCTCCTGCTTGAGTTCCGCATCGGCTTTGGCCGGTGAAGCGGCTGACCCTGTGACAGGCGATTGTGCTTCAAGAATAATATCCCTGATGACGCGAATAAACTCGGCATTCTCCATGGGTTTCTGGATGAAATGCGTAACACCCAGATTCGCAGCCATTTCCTTGTCCCGCGCATCGAGGTAATGCGCGGAATAAAAAACAAAGGGAATGTCTTTAAGTTCGTTATCACTTTTGACCTTACGACAAAACTCATAACCATCCATCACCGGCATGAGGATATCCGTGATGATGAGATCGGGTTTGGATTGTTTGATACTGTTCAGGGCATCGACTCCATTCTCGGCTGTGGCTACCTCATAACCCTGACTGGCCATGATGCTGGTCTGCAGTACACGTGCATCCTCATTGTCATCGACAACAAGCAGCCTCACGCTTTCTTCCCGATAACCGCGCGGATTTGATCCATCACCTTCGCCGGATCGATGGGCTTTTCGATATACCCGTTGCAACCCGCGGCAAGCAGACGTTCACGGTCCCCTGTCATGGCATAGGAGGTCATGGCGATGATGGGAATAGAACCATTGCTTTCCGATGTCCTGATGCGCCTGAGCACCTCAAAACCGTCGATGCCCGGCAACTGGATATCCAGGATAATGAGATCCGGTTTATGCTGAAGCGCCAGATCAACACCCTCTTCACCGGTTCTTGCCTCGATCAGATCGTATCCACCCTTCTGCAGGATGAAGGAGATCAGGGCCATATTGTCGTCGTTGTCTTCGATAATCAGTGCCGTTGTCATAGCTCAACTCCAAACCTTGTTTCTATCCTAACGCAGATATCGCCTCTGGCATATGAAATAAAAATACAGGCACAACCTTGCGCCAGGTGATGGCAGCAAAGCGGTATCAACACGTCCGGACCGTCAAGCCTATGCATCGTTTTTCTCCAATCGCCCGGGGATGTGCAGTGTGAAGATACTTCCCTTGCCCGGTGTGCTCTCAACCGAAATCCTGCCCTGCAAAAGGCCCATGCAAATCCTTCGCGTCAGGTACAGACCCAGCCCGGTGCCACCGGCCTTGATGCGCAGATGCGATTCGAGCCGTTCAAATGCCTCGAACAGCTTTGGCAGGTCCTCTTTTGCTATGCCGATGCCCGTATCACTAACCGCAATTTCCACATCTTTGCCGATTCCCCGGGCCGAAAGTGTGATGCCACCTTTTTCAGTGAATTTCACGGCATTGCTCACCAGATTCAGCATACACTGCAACAGCCGTTGCCTGTCCGTATAGAGCGTGATCGTGCCCTGCGGGATATCAACCTTGAGGGAAAGCTGCTTCTGCGCCGCCAGCGGTTGAATCACGCCCACCGCCTCATCAACAACATCCTGCAGGGTAAACTCGGCGGGTAACACATCCGTCCTGCCAGCCTCGACCTTGGAAATATCGATCACATCGTTAATCAGCGACAACAGGTGTTTGCCCGCTTTATGCACCCTTTGCAACTGATCCCGCTGTGTGTCATTGAGTTCGCCGCTCAAGCCATCGAGTGTGATACTTGTAAAGCCGATGATGGAATTCAGCGGGGTGCGCAATTCATGCGACATCGAAGCGATAAACATGGATTTCAGCTGATCCAGTTCCTTGAGTTGCCTGTTGGCCTGTTCGAGTTCTGTGGTGCGCGCCTTTACCTCTTCTTCGAGCCTTCCCCGATGCCTGTCGAGTTCAATATTGGCCTTTTCAAGCGCCGCCGATTTTTCTCTTAACTGATTTTCAGCCTTGTCCCTCTCGGCCGCACGCAGATGAATGCTCTTCTGCATGTGCTCAATGCCATCGGCAAGCAGGCCGACCTCGTCAACCCGTCTGATATCGACATCCTGGCTGTAGTCCCCTTTGGCAACAGCCTGTGTAATCCCGAGTATCTTTTGAATGGGTCGGATAATCATTGTGTTCAGCCCTGTGAGCAGAAACAAAAGCATGCAGCCGCTTAACAGAACGATGGCCAGAACAGCATTAAGGAGCTCCTCCCTGAGTCTGTCATGCATAAACTTCTTGCTTATATGTATGGTGACGGAACCAATTTTCGCACCGTTGCGAACAACATCGCTTTCCCGGGAAAGAACATCGCCGGCTTTTTGAGCAGCAACGTCAACTGCAACGGCAACAGGCTGCCAGCGGGAATCCCTCGCCCTGCCCACAGACAGATCGCCCTCACCCTTGATGGCAATGGCAAACAGCCTTTTATCCATCATCTCGGTATCAATATCCTTGTTGACCCAGTTCTCATCAACCTCCCATAAAGGCACCTCGAGTTCCTCGGCCATGCGAGTAATTTTCTGGTCTGCGAGTTCCTCGAGTTCGGTGCTCAACACATGTCTGGCATCGACATAGCGATAAGTCTCGTACAGGGAAAGAAATCCAATCACGATCACCAGCAGCGAGATGGTAATTTTGGGCCTGATATTCAAATGCAGACTCATTCTTATCTACCCCTTACACTGAAATTGTAGAGGCGCTCAAATTTCTTCAGTTGCTCCTGCCAGTCGGAAGGCACTTTCCCTTCCCCGTAGTAGTGCTCCAGTATTTTCTCATATTTCCCGTTGCGGATGATCCGATGCAGACCTTCCCGATACCTTTCCCCGATTGCCCTGGCCTGCGGATAATCCGCAGAGAGAAGAATGGCAAGAGGCTCTGTTGATTTGGGAAGAGCAATGGTTGCAAAATCATCGCGCTGATCAGGGAACAGGCGATTGATGATTTGATGACCCACCAGATCAACCTCAAGGCACAGATCAATACGCCCCAGCTTCATCTTCTTGAACAGCGAATCCTGTGAATAGCTTGTTTCAAACACCACACCTGCTTTCTCGAAGGCCGTACGGTCCACAAGGGTTCCTTTCAGGATGCCGATACGGTAGCGCTTCAAATCCTCCATCCGCCGAATGCTGATATTTTCCTTATGGTTGGGGGCATAATAGAAAATAGCGGACTGATAGATGGCGATCGGAATAATGTCTGCAAAGACCTGATTGCGCACATAGAAATCAGGATTGCCGAGATCGTTGTTGCTATCGTCCTCGATCATCCTTTGCAAAGGCTTGAAATGGATATGCGAAACCAGCCCCGCCTCCTCTGATATCGCATGCACAATCTCGCCGCCCATGCCGTTGTTCAGCATCGTCGCCGACCAGTACGGCGGGCTCTCATTGGCATCCAGTCCAACAGATATATCGTCATCATGGGCAAGGCACGACGTTGCCCCTAGCACCATGAACAGCAGACCTGTCAGCATGTATCCGGGCATCTTCAAGTCGCACACCTCGCTTATTTACCCAAAAGACCTTTAATATCTCCCATGTAATGTTTTAGCACATCGTCGTTACCGAGATGTCTTTTCAGTATCTCCGCATAGCGCCCGTCATTCACCATCTTCGTCAACGCCTTTTTAAAAGCTATGTCGGCAGCACATAACCTGTCCTCATCAGTAGCTCATAAGTTGTCCGGTCTGAAGATTACCCGAGAGGTAATCAGAGATGAGACGAACGACAGTGTTACAGGAGGTCAGGAAGATGAGATTTGATG
>Ga0210006_1001082_pt1 | contig 19278 bp, 17 predicted proteins | sample CryGey02umfilter_2_FD_185452 | JGI IMG/M metagenome (GOLD analysis project Ga0210006, IMG submission 185452) | Groundwater microbial communities from aquifer in Utah, USA - Crystal Geyser 4/10/14 0.2 um filter (SPAdes) (version 3) | ecosystem: Environmental > Aquatic > Deep subsurface >... | reverse complement strand
CGCCTGGGATGAAGCAGCTGGAGAATGGGAAATGTTGCCTAGTTCTGTAGATACCACAAACAACACGATAACGTGTCAAACAACTCATTTTTCCACGTTTGGTGTTCTTGCTGCAACGAGTGGTGGTGTCAGTGAATCGAGTCCATCCCCAAGTCCATCAAGTGGTTCGAGCGGTAGTTCATATAGATTGGTGCCGACACTCCCTATCAAACCTGAAGCTGTACAAGCGCTGAAAGTAGATGCCGCATATGAAATCAACAACGCCACATCGTTGAAATTGGGATCAGTTACTCACACCGTGACAGTGCTGAGTGCTGATGCCTCAAGTGCAACCATTGTCGTTGCGTCTACTCCTGTAACAACGACCCTTGCTCTCAATGAACCAAAAAATATAGATACAAATGGTGATTCTTTTGATGACCTCACTGTTACCTACACTGGTTTAGACGATGTTGGTATGGTGAAACTTGAGATTATCACCCTTGGAGATGAAACAGAAACACAAGGACCGATAAGTATCAATGTCGGTCAATATAACACAAATACAACAACAGTCACGCTCTATGTGCATGCCAAGGACGTGGATCAAATGATGATATCAAATATGTCCACGTTTATAGGGGGAACATACGTCCCGTATGCTGTGACGACAACATGGACACTCACGCCAGGAGATGGATTGAAAAAAGTGTATGTTCGATTCAAGTCTACTGCTGGAGGAATTATTGATGCATCAGATACCATCATCGTAAGCGGACAAGGCTTTGAACAAAAATCAGTAGAGACGCCGGTTTCTGTATCATGTTCACTCACTATTGGAAGTGCATATAAGACTGCTGATTCTAGAGCTGTGTACTATGTAACGGCACCGTTTGATGGTGGAAATACTTGTACCAAACGTGTATTTACAAAATCATCTATTTTTTTCACGTATTTCAATTCGTGGAATGATGTTCATGTGGTAAGTAGTGATGCTCTTCAAGGAATTTCAGACGATTCACTTGGCTTTATGCCTTGGGGACCAAAGTTTGATCCAAAGTATGGAGCACTTGTTAAATCGGTAAGTGATCCAAAGGTATATCTGCTGATTGAAGGAAAGAAACGATGGATTGATTCAGAAGCAGCATTTACCAATTTGGGGTACCTCTGGAACTGGATAGAAGACGTGCATCAAGATTTGATCAATGCAGTATCAGACGGAGACGATATTACGAAAGATACTGGATATCCTAGTGGTTTGTTAGTTAAATATGCTGGAAATTCAAACGTCTATATGCTCGCGCCAAGCCAAACGCAGACAGGTACATTGGTCAGACGACATATAAAAGATATGCAGACGTTCAATGTACTTGGATACCGTTGGGATCGTATTGTGACTATTCCAAATACAACAACGTTTACTGATGGAGAAGAACTTGTGAGCACAACAGAACCAGCAGCACAACAGACAATAGGATACACCTTTATTTCCAATTTGAGTTCAGGGAGTTCTGGTAAAGAAGTAACACAACTTCAAATGAAGCTTAAAGCATTGGGATATTTGGCAGAGGATATTGACGCAACGGGGTACTATGGTTCTGCAACGACGGATGCAGTTAAAAAATTTCAAACTGCGAAAGGGATTCAATCTCTTGGTATTGTGGGACCAAAAACAAGAAGTGCATTGAATGAATAATATATAATGTATGTTCAACAAAAAATCATCGTATATATGATGATTTTTTGTTTTAATAAAAATACGTGTTAAAACTGTCGCATGATCCACTTCACTTCCATTGGATAACTGGCGATTACGGTGCCATTGTATCTATAGAGTTTTTGTTGGACGGTGCTACGTGCGTAGTATTTTGCAGTATTTTCTTCATTACCGCACAGATGTGAGCCCACATTCATAATTGCTTCTCCCATGCTTTCAAATGGAATTTGTGCACCACCCCACCCAAATGGATTGTTGTACTGCATGTGTTTGCCACCGCTGGATTCTCTGATAGCAATCGCTGGGAGCAGTCGCCAGTCCATACCGCACTGGTCAGCAGAAGAAATAAATACATCACCGTAGCCCTCGAGTGGCATATTGAACTTTGCAAAGTAGGCATCTATGCGTGCGGCACGATCATCATCGATTGCCTCCATAGCCTTTGGGTGCAGTATAAGAAAGAGCAGACCTATAACAACAATACTCCCAATAATACTGGCAATTCCAACAAAGGCCCAACGAAGTGGCATTGATTTTTGTCTATTACGTTTTGATTTTTTTTGACGAAAAAGTTTTTGAATTCGTTTTCGTTTTTTTTTACGAGACATAGGTATATACAAAAAGTATAACATGTTTTGGCATACTCTTGCACTCATCACATTGACAAAAGTCTAAAAATGATATAGCGTGAGTGTATTCGTCCTTTTACAAACTTTTGCTTCTGGGAGGAAGCTCATGCCTACGCGTTTCTTCGCGACGTTTGCGTTGTTGTTTGTCATCTTTGTCTTCGCAGAGGGCTGTGACCCAAAGCCCATGTCTGGCAGTCTGAGTGACACGCAAGAAGACTCGGATACGTCGCCGATTGAGGGCTTGTGCACCACCTGCTGGTGCGATGAGGCGGAGAAGAAGGAAAACTGGGGGTTCACCTACCAGTACCTCTTGAGCTGCGCAGATGGTTCGCAGTACTGCGACGCGCCGAGCGTCGAGTTGTGCCCCCGTGGTTGTCAGCAGTTTGATACTGGAGCTTGGTGTCTGTCTGAGCCGCTGAAGTGCCAGGAGGATACCGACTGCGATGATGGTCTCGGGTGTACGGAAGACCTCTGTGTCGAGGGCAGCTGTTCTCACAACGAGGACGACTTTATCTGTCTTGAGGAGGCTATATGTGTTCCCAAGGGCCAGGGATGTCTCTTCTTTTGCAAAGACGATGGAACGTGTCCTAGGTACGATCTGCCGAAGTACACGTTTCTGTGTCTGAAGGGAGACCCAAAACACCGAGCGTACATCGAGATCTCGGAGAGTATGTGTATTGACAACACCTACTGCGCCCGAGACTGGGTGTACCACGAGTGCGTAGGCGATACTCGATGCGTCCTCGATGAGGGTTGTATCCACAACGGGAATGGAGGGGCCAACAAGTAAGGAGTAGGCCCTCCAACGACAGCGTCCTTCCCCCAATGGGAACATGAGACATTGCGTTGGGGGGAGGAACAAAAGATCACCAGTATATGGTGGTTTTTTGTTCCAATGCCATATTTCATGCTATATTGACTATACAAAATAACATAATATCTAAATAGTGTATGTTTTCTTTTTCACAAAAATATATTGCAGTCGTCGTATTCGTTTTTGGCATTGTCTTTGCTGTACCTACCATAGCTACCGAATCATCAGTCCCTTCTGGATATACCCCAATCACCTGGGTAGGCGAGCCTGGTATCCAGAGTTATATGAGGGCACCGCAAAGTGCCGGGTATATTGATTATATAACCGTGATTGATCTGACAAAAAATCAAATAATGCTCATGAGCACATCGTCTCCACGTGTGTATGAGAGTCCTGCCTTGTCGCCATTTACCGACGCACTGACAAAAAATTGGCTCTTTGCGCGTACGGTTGTTGAGACACTCAAAAAAGGGCATCCAGAAGCAAAATTTATATGGAACGCACCATTTTTTAACGTAGAAATGAGTACGACTGTCCTGAGCATGGGACTCAAATCTACCGATGCAGAAGGACCATATATCAACAGTGGTGCACGTATTCCATCCGACATGGCACAGGCTAGACGTATGCTTATCATCGATAATACCGCAGGTCTTGCGAAGATCGCTGACTTTGATGAAATGGTCTTTGTGAATGAAGGGGATCAGGCCGTAGAAGGATTTGATCCTCTTGGTGTGTCAAGCAACAAAGCTGCGCAAGCATCACGCGTGTATCTCGGTGTGCGAAATGATGGCAAAGAACTCGTGGTGTATTGTAGTAAAAGTGCTTCAAATCAAGAAGCGAGTAATGGCCTTTTGAGCACCGGTGTCCTTCCTGAATATCAGATTCAAGTGGATGGGGGAGGCAGTGCCACCTGTGGATACAATTTGCCTGGGCAGTACTTTGTAGAGCCTGGCAGGGCTGTGCCACACATCATGGGAGCAATTCCTTCGGTGGATAAAGGCACGGTCACAATCAACAATCTCAACGTTCGTACAGGTGCTGGGACGAGTTATTCTGCTGTTCGAAAGATTCTTTTAGGAGCAGAAGTGACCATGTATGAAGTGAAGAACGGTTGGGTGCGTATTTCTGAGACAGAGTGGGTATCTGCGTCGTATATCAAAAAAATGCAGACACTCCCATATAGCGCAAAGGTAACCGTGGCAAATCTCAATGTTCGCAGTGGTGCCGGCTCCAGCTTTGCTGTGATGCGCAAACTCGCACTCGGAGAAATCGTGCAAGTACACGAAGAAAAAAATGGATGGCTCCGCATTTCTCCTAGTGAATGGGTGTTGGGAACGTATGTAGAGTAGGAAATTTTTTATCTATATCTGAACCTGAATACTATGTCCGAAGAAATAAACCCTTGTCCTTCATGTAAGTCTCTGTATGGATATGCGGTAAACACCGCCATATATGCATGCCCTGAATGTGGACATGAATGGAATATAGAAGAAACTACAACAGAAGAGGGACTTGTAGTAAAAGATATGAATGGAATTCGTTTGCAAGATGGAGATGCTGTCATCGTTATGAAACAATTGCCCGTAAAAGGATCTTCTCCTATAAAAGCAGGAACAAAAGTAAAAAATATTCGTCTTACTGATGGAGATCATAACATCAATTGCAAAATTGATGGATTTGGTGCTATGGCGTTAAAATCTGAATTTGTAAAAAAGGCATAGGCATATTGATACTTCTATGCGGAAAGTATTGGACGTAGTAGGAACGTTTTTATCAATAAAAAAATCACGATACAAATCGTGATCCATCTAGAATATACAAAAGTGATTTATCTACTCTAGGTGTAGGAGCGGCCGAGACGTCGTGAGACATCTCGGCCACGTCCATAGCGTGTTCTCCACCCGCCTTGTGTCGGTTTGGCGGAGTTAGGCGTTGGACTACTCCAGGGGGATGCCGAGCATCTTGCGCAGCTCGGTAAGGGTGAACGTGCTCTCGACGGTCGTTGTGTCTGGCTTGGTGACGACGGTCTTGATGCGGAACGTTCCAGTACTGCTTTCGTACTTAGCGTGCGAGAAGGTGAAAACCAAGCCGTCATTGGTGGCGGATGGGGAGGTGATTTCACCGAAGTTCCATCCGTCGTAGTCCGGGCCATGAGTAGTTCGCTCCAGCTTGTGCCCGTTGTTCGGTGCCGGACGAAAGCTGTCCTCCATCGCGGCAGAGTCCAGCTGTCCAGGGTCGGTGTGACCCCAGTTCATGCCGTACTTGCCCATGCCTCCGCCGATGATCATGTACTTGAGGATGCCGAGATCGCTCAAGAATGCCTCGAGGCTGAATTCTCGTGAGAGGGGCTCGTCGCCACCTGAAAAGGTCATGTATTGATTCCTCCGTGGTGTGTACCAAGCTCGCTGTGAACCTGGCTGTAGCCACGCTAGCAAAATGAAGGATTTTTGTCAATATTTGAGTATAAAAAAATTCCACTCGATATGAATGGAATTCCTTAGCGGACCGGACGGGACTCGAACCCGCAACTTCTGCCGTGACAGGGCAGTGCTCTAACCAGTTGAACTACCGATCCGTATGTTTTGCAATGTATCTTTGAGAAGAAAGGAAATCCTTTCTCTTCCTTTGCCTGATTTTAGAAATTTTTCTTCTTCCATTGCATCTTTTTTACTACGGAATACTTCGTAATAAATGAGTTGCCATGGAGCACCTGTTTTGGTAAAAGTAGTTTCTTTTTGATTGTGCTGTTTTCTGCGCTCTATCAAATTTTTTGTGAATCCTATATATCGTTTATCCAATTTTTTGCTATACAAAATATACACGTAATACATAATTGACAGGGCAGTGCTCAAGCCAGTTGCCCGCCCAAGGCGGGTCCGCCGTGGGCGGAAACTACCGATCCAGTAGTGAGAAAAGTGTCATCAGTATATCACCTCAACAAAGAGGGGACAAGGTAATTACACACTTCTCCCAGCCATTTTTTCAGCAAGTTTTTTGCCGATAGTTGGTCCTTTTTCGTCACGCTTGATCTGAGCTACTGCTTGCTTTTTGAGTGATGCAGTGCGAGCAATCGCCTTGAGCATGTTGTTTGTTTTTCGTGTTCCCATAAAAAAAATTGCTAAGAAAGCTCCATCATCATACATCCTTTTGGATATCTTGTCAACGGAGAGATATGGATAAAAAACGTCTGCTCTATGTTCAGCGAATGCATTGGGAACAAAGGAGGGGATGTTCCCGCTTCCGCCGAACATACGGCAGACGTTTTCGTCAGTAATGAGATGTATTGTGACGTATACACTGTATGTTCAGCGAAAGCATTGGGAACAAAGGAGGGGATGTTCCCGCTTCCACCGAACATACAATGTACATGTACTAACCGGACGCAATATTACCACTGATATTGCATTTTGTCAAGTGTGTATTTTGCCTGTTTGTGAAATAAAAAAGAGCCGTTACGTAGAGTGTATGACAGGCTCTTTTGTACTTTTCAGAATGTTACTTGACAAATTCTGCGATTTTTTTGAATGTTTCTGGTTGCTGTGCTGCTATTTCAGAAAGTACTTTTCGGTCAAGACCAACTTCCTTTTTCTTCAGCTGACCAGTGAATGCACTGTATGAAAGTCCGAGCATACGAACTGCTGCATTGATACGTACTTGCCAAAGTCTGCGAGAATTTCGTTTTTTGACTCGTCGATCGCGATATGCGTGTGCTCCTGCTTTTGTACCAGCTGTCTTTGCAATCTTAATACGATTGCGAAGACCACCACGAAAGCCTTTTGTGAGTTCCAGGATGTTTTTTCGATGTTTGACGTGTTGTGTTCCTCGTTTTACGCGTGACATAGAGAGTAATCAATAATCAATATCCAAATCTCTTATGAGAGAACACGGATAATTGTTTTTCTGGTTCCAGTATTTGCCAGAGTATTATCAGTTCGTTTGTTTCGTTTTTTATTTCCTGTCTGACGAGCATTAAAGTGATCCTGTCCATCAGCTCGCTTCAAGACCTTTCTAGTCTTTGTGAGTTTAAAGCGTTTTGAAATAGATTTTTTAGTTTTTATTTTTGGCATATATAGAAAGTTTAGTCCTACGTGCAGTGCTTTTCACGTGGGCGTGAGTATATCACCACGGAGCCTGTTCTGTCAAGATAGGACTGTGGGTATTATTTTTTGGTGAAAATAGCTGTTATTTTGCCACCTTGCTGGGTGACATCTTGTTCATATCTGATAGGAAATTCTGCTTCGACAAGGGCACAAAATCGTTTGGTTACCTCAAATCCCAGCTCTGATTTGCCACGTTCTCGTCCACGGAGGATGACTTCTGTACGGACTTTGTCTCCGCGATTCAAGAATTTCAGCGATTGTTGGAGCCGGACATCCATATCATGCTCGCTGATACTCATAGATAGTCTGATACCCTTGAGCTCGGCAATATGGCTATTTTGCTTTTGTTTTCGTGCTTCCTTTTCCTTTTGATACTTGAATTGACTAAAGTCCATGATACGTGCGACGGGAGGATTTGCCTTTGGATTGATCTCTACCAAATCACGTTCTTGCGTACGAGCAAGAGCAATGGCATCTTTTGTTTTCATGACGCCAACATTGTTTCCTTCATTATCAAGCACGCGCACCTCTTCGGCACGAATACGTTCATTCGAAAAATATTTTGGAATGAGTGGTTTGTCTGGTCGTTTTTTGCGTGAGATGCGCATAATGGTTTTTCTTTCTATCTATCTGTAATTGAGTGGAGATGCCGGGAATCGAACCCGGGTCTACATGGGATACCACCATAATCTTCATGCTGAGTTCCTTTGGTATCGCCACACACGCCTAGGAAAGGAACAAAAAGGCATGTGTGAAAACCCGAGGCAAAATTTCAGATATACCACTCTGGTGTCAGTATATCCTACACTCGATTGGGGGTTGGCACCGCCTTCGCGATATCGAGTATCATGCGATGCGATGGTCATCAAGCCTTTAGGCGACGACAGCTGCGAATGTTGGCGCGCTGAATGCCGAAGCAATAGCGGTCTTCACTCGGGAGACAATGTTTGCACTTGTCAATTGTATATCGGTGGGTACGAGCAGATATACATACTCGGCATGCATATGAATGATATCAGGTCCACATATCGAACCCTGTCATCCCCGCGTTACATTCGAATTTCGAATGCTTACGAATAAACGAATCTGTAGGGATTCGTAATTCGTACATTCGTAAGTATTTGTAATTCGTATGTGCGCTACATGCTTCCTTTCAAGTCTCTTCTGATATCTCGGTCGATATCTCGGTCTTTTTTGACTCGTTTTTTATCGTGGAGTTTTTTTCCACGAGCGAGACCAATCTGGAGCTTAATATGACGGCCATTACTATACACGGAAAGAGGCACGATTGTCAAGCCTTTTTCATGGGATTTTCCTTGTAATTTAGCGATTTCTTTCTTATTGAGTAAGACTTTTCTAGGTCTCTCTGGATCATAGTCCATGAGTGTTCCTGCGTATTTGTAACGGGGGATGTGGGCATTGATGAGCCATGCTTCATTGGCGCGAAGACTGATATGGCTGCTCTTGAGTCGTACCGTTTCAGTCCTTACTGCTTTTGTTTCTTGTCCTGTTAATACCAAGCCAGCCTCGATGGTGTCGAGAACTTCATAGTCATGATAGGCAAATTTATTTTTTGCGTAGGTAGGCATATATGTCACGAAACATGGAGCACATAGCACGTAACAAGGGATATTTCGAGCTGTATTACGTGTTATGTACGAGATGCATCATTTCTAGGCGGTATGATACCACCATTTTTTCTTTAGTTCAACATTGCGTATAGGTGAATATTAGCTTCATTAGGCTTTTTTCTGTACGTTTCTGGCGCGCTAGTGTATACTATTTTTTATGAAATAACAAGTATGATAGAGGATAAAACCATCAATATTCGAATTCGAGATATACTCAAGGTATTTGGCATGGTAGCAATACTGTATATGTTGTATTTGTTGTGGGATATCGTTCTGCTTCTTTTTGTTGCACTCATTTTTGCTGCACTTATCGATCCCTTTGCAGCATCACTTGCGCGACGTAAAATTCCACGAGGTGTTGCTGTTGTACTTGTGTACATTATATTTTTTGGTGTCGTGGGAACGGCTGTTGGTGTGTTGGCGCCAGTCGTTGCGTACGATGTTCCACAACTTGTTGCTGCAAGCAATGATGCGCTTTCAGCTTTGACCAAACAAGAATGGGCCTCACAATTGTTTGGTGGGGGAGTGAATACATTTACTCAGACAGAACAAACAATTTTTACAGGTGGAAATGCAAATGGTGCACTTGCTGGATTGTTTTCTACTGTCAGTGGATTTTTTGGTGGCATAGTGTCGCTTCTTATTGTGCTTGTTATGACATTTTATTTAGTGTCTCAAGACGATCCGTTGGGAAAAATTTTGCGTTCACTTGTACCAGAAAATCATATCCCATATGTATCTGGAATTTTTAGGCAGATTAGAGATAAGCTTGGGTCATGGATGCGTGCGCAACTTGTGTTGAGTATTACAATTGGAACACTTGTGACTATTGGATTGTCTATTATTGGGGTAAAGTATGCTGCAGTACTAGGACTTCTTGCTGCACTTCTTGAATTTATTCCAATTCTTGGACCAATCTTTGCTTCTATTCCTGCATTATTTTTTGCCTTTTCAAGTGGTGGTTTTGTGCTTTTTGTTATTGTATTTATTATGTATATTGTGATTCAACAGTTTGAAAATCATATTCTTGTACCAAAAATAATGCAACGTGCCGTAGGACTCAATCCTGTCGTGAGTATTATCGCCATACTCGTTGGTGCACGATTTGGTGGAGTGGTTGGAGTGATTCTTGCAATTCCTGTTGCAACTGTAACAAGTGTTATTTTGAAAAATCTTTTTGATAAACAAAAAGATCGTATATCTGACGTATGATTCGATTTATTGTATTTCATCTCAGAGCCGCATTGGCGACAATCATCGCTGGTGTGATGTTTGAAACGGTTGTGCGTATGCTTGTACAGGGGTATGTGAGGTGGTATGAGCGTTGGTTTGTCCCTGTGAGTTTTGTTGTGTATATGGGTTTGGTAGTGTTGTTGATTCGGAGGTATGTACGTATTCGCAGTGCACTATGGGACATGGCGCTTCTTGCTTTGGTATATATTGCTACCATTCTCCTTATGATATTGACAGAATGGCGTATGGTCATTGTTTTGCTCGAAGTACTTGGTGCGTTGACCATTGGCATGCTTGTCAATATATTGCTTTCAAATATTGACACGACACCTGTGTACATAAAAAAAGCGTATCGGCGTATGAGAGGTATGGCGTGGGTGTTTGTCAACGCAGCGATGTTCATTACGGCCTATGCGGTATCATTCTTTTTTGAACAAATTTCACTTGCTGTATTATTTTTGTTTGTTGGTGCGATGACTTCCCTCTGTTCATACGCGATATGGCGTATGTATTTTCAAGTACCACTCCAACGGTTTACCATTTGGCTCCTTATCATTGCTGTCATGAGTATGGAATTATTTTGGGTTATTCACTTGTTGCCATTTGGGTATATGGTGCTTGGGTTTTTTGCTACATGGCTTTGGTATCTTTTGCTTTTGCTGATACGATTTCATATTAGTACAGAAGGTATTCGATGGAAAGAACAGCGACGCTTTCTTTTTTCAAATGCAATAATGTTCATTGCACTCTTATTTGTGATACGATGGATATAAGAAATTATTAGAAATTAGATAATTTGAAATCAATATGAATACTTCTCCTCCACACCTTCCCTCAAAAAGTTGTTCTGTTCCCCTCTATAGAAGACTTATAATGAGTAGTTCATTAATTGTGATTACGATTATTGCACTTGTGAGTGGACTTGTTGGTGGTATTGTATCAGACGCGTATATTGTGCCAGAACAGGGAGTTGGGATTGGTACTGGTGTCATATCAAGAGGGCCAGCACATGTGATAACGGATTTGCAAGATCCTGTTTTTTTGCGAGATCAATTGCGTCGGAGTGTGACTCTTGTACAAAAAGATGTGTATGATGCTACTGGATATATTCCGTTAAACAATACATACGAGGCCGTGTTATTGACAGATACTGGTTGGTTTGTGATGCCAAAACAGCGTGACATGGTGTTTCGTCCAGAGGAATGGATTGCTGTGTCGATGAATGGTGAAACATACGAGATAGATTCTTTCCAAAAAGATCCTGCGTATGATCTTTTGTATGGATCACTCAATGGAAATGGATTTCGTGTGACAGCGTTTGCACCCGTGTCATCACTCGAGCCTAGTACGTCACTTTGGGCGATGCATCACGGAGTTATAGAAAGAACCGCACTTGCATATCCGACACCCGTGTCAGTTGGCGTTTCCACACCTCTTGGAGGTTCGCAGTATGTATTTCAATTGCAAGATCAAACTGTACCTAGATCTATCTTGTGGACAGATGATGGAGCGTTCTTTGGATTTGTGAATGAAGAAGGTGTTATTGTCCCGTGGTTTGTGGTAGAATCTATCTATACTGACGTCTTTACGGGCAGTGGTATTGTACACGATACCGCCCCTGTCACAGGACACATGGTACGACTTACAGAAAAACAAAGTGCTAGGGTAGATGGTGCAAAATATGGATTTTTTGTGGACACTGTTTTGGAGAAGGGTGTTGTAGTCGCAGAAGATCTCATCACACATGTCGGTGATAGCGCAATAGAACCATGGACGATGCAAGCACTCGTAGCAAAACAAACAGGAGAGAGTATTTCCGTGCGAGTATTACGAAATGGGGAAAGACACGATGTTTCTATTTTAAAAAACTAAAGAATTTTTTCCATTCAATATTATTTATTTCTGCATTCAATGCGTATGCATCACTCACCACTCACTCGTATGTTGCAAGGATCCAAGATCCTTCTCGCCCTTGGATTTGTCACCGCAGTACTCGCTGCTGGTGCGACATTTCTTTTTCCCCTCGAATATCGCGCTGACGCAAGTGTTCTGATTATTTCAAAATCTCGGTACGGCGTAGACCCTTATACTGTTGTAAAGTCAGCCGAGCGTGTTGGAGAAAATATTGCACAGATTATCAGCACAGATGATTTTTATGATAAAGTAAAAGTCCAAGAAGGATATAGTGTTGATTGGAATGTATTTGATAGTCTCGATGCGCGAAATAAACGAAAAGAGTGGCAAAAACATGTGCAAGGTTCTGTTGTATATGGCACGGGTGTATTGAATATCAGTGCCTATAGTACAGATCCAAAGCAAGCGATGGCACTCGCTGGAGCATCCTCAGATACGCTCGTATCAAAAGGATGGCAGTATGTTGGCGGCGATGTGACACTTCAAGTAGTCAATCATCCAGTGGTCACAAAATGGCCTGTAAGACCAAATCTATTTATCAATGCTGTACTAGGATTTGTTGTTGGTTTGCTTCTTGGTGCATTGGTAGTAACTCGTAAATAATTTCTAAGTTTTTTTATGTTACAACAACCAAGACAATTTAGTTTTCTTGAGTCTACCATCTATGCAATGATGGATGAGGCAGGGCTCTCTGCGATGAGTGAAGAAACGATGAATCAATTTTTGCCGCAGTTTGTTGCTGAAGCAGAACGCCGCATCGGTCTTGCATACACTGCACTTCTCGATGAAAAGGGAGCTGAAGCATTTGCCGCACTCTTTGAAGGAGATGATATCTCTCCAGCAGATATACAAGCATTTCTCGAGGCTCATGTACCAAAGTATCAAACAATTGCTCAAAATACATTGAATGACTTTGCAAAAGAATTCAAAACTGCTGTTGCAGAAATAGAATAATATTTTCCAATCATGTCTTTGCCAACACAGGCACAACTTGATACCAGACAGCAAGATGCTACAAAACGCTTGTCAAAACTTCGTAGTGCCTACGAAGATTTTTTGACATCTTGGAAAGAGATTGAACATGATACTGTTGTTTTGCAAAAAAATCTTTCAGGGAAAATCGATACTGCAAAGATGCATGATATCCTCAAACACATTGACACTCTAAATGAATCTCTATGAAACGTTCTCCTGAATTCTCTCAGACTCAAGCCGGGCAAGCACTTCTTGATACATACCAGCAAGATACGCTTGTCGTTGTAAATATTGGTGGTGAATGGAAGGAAGCAAAAGTAGCTGAAATGCCAACATTTGATAAAGACAACGCATTGCAGTTGAAAGTAGATGTTGTTGGTGGACAACGGGAAATTTTAGTATTCGAGATAGGAGAAGAGCCTGAGATTATTGTTGGAGATGAACTTACTCAAAATGGTATTACTGATGTAAATCTTGGAGAAACATTTGATGTGTCAAACCCCTTCGTTTCACCAGATGGACATATAGAATATACCTTGACGGCGTCAGATGGAAAGATATACGACAATGTTGCACAAGAATTACTTCTTGCATGGAAAAAGACACTTGAATTGGAAATAAAGGTTGCAGAGTTAGAACAAGAAATTGACAGAGTCAGAGAAGACAAAAAGGAAGGATTGCAAGCTGCTAGGGTAAAGATGCAACTGGATCTTTTGGAAGTACATAAACATTTACCTCCAGATGTGAGTGATCTGCAAGATGCGGATAGAGCGGCGGTAGAGAGAATAAAAAAAGAAGTTGATAAGATTCATGAAGAAGCGAGCAAAGCAATAAAAGAATTTGAAGAGAAGGTGGTGCAATTTGAAAAGGTAGCTACTTCAGGTGTTCAAAAAACTGGAGATGCCTTGATCGAAGATCATGCGACTCCTTTTGTGGATACAAAGTATCTTTCCTATACTCAATATGCCATGGACAAAGAGTCTGCAGCAGATAAGGAAAGAAGATTAAAACAGGAAAAAGAAGAGCATGAAGAGACGAAACAATTCGCACAGCAGTTGAAAAAGCAGATTCTTGATGAAATAGAAAAAATTCTACAAGAAAAAACATATAAAGAAAGGCAAGTGCCACGTGGAGATGCTGCTGCGCGTGTCATAATAAATACTGATGCAGAAAATAAAAGAAAGGATTTGTATGGGTATATTTTTGGTCAACTTGAAGCTGCACCTAGTGGCTATCAAAAAAAATTATGGGATTTTCTTCAAAAAACACGTATCGATCTTGCTTCACATACGATGATGGGAGTCATTGATATACCTGGTGCTCCGGGAATTCCTGCACATAAAGATTTTAATAATGCAGGAGGGCGTGATTCCATCATGTTTGGTAAGAATGTCGAGCTTTTGAAATCGGTTGTTGAGGAACAACTGAAAGAATATGAGCCAAAAGATCTTTCTTTCGACCCAAAAGGAAAAGAAATTTTTGATTGGGAAAAAGAAAAAGAGGCTGTTGTGAAACGAATGAAATTCTTGAAAAAAAAACTTGAAGAGAATAATAGTGAAGCATTACAGATACCAGAAAAAAAACAACAATATCAAACATTGATTGGATTAGAGACAAACATGTCAGCTCATTTTCAAATGCTAAAGGATCTTGATACCATCCCAGATTCCGAATTAAGACCTTCAAATCCAGGTGTTGCTGATCCCAAAAATATTGTGGGGATAAACAATGCCCGCTATGATTATTTAAATACATATTTATCGGAAATTCGAAATGTGGAAAAAGCATTGCTTGCTATCGACGAAACATCTCGCAAGAATGCAGAAGAAAAACAAATTGAAGACAAGAGAAAAGAAATTGAAAATGATCCAGAAAAAAAGAAATTTAAAGGCGAAGGCATAGATATTCCAGATTACGAACTGCGTGAAATGCTCTTGCAGCATCTCGGTGGGGTGCATTCTGCTATGGAACTCTTGATGCGTGGTGGCGTGACTCAGGGTAAGAATGGAGAAATTGAAGTAAAACCAGATCTTATTGTTCAAATGAAAGGGTTGTTTGGTGATACACCACCAAAGAAAAGTGATGGTTCATCTTTTGATATTGCACAGCTTCGAAAGTTTGGGATCAAAAATTGGGACAAGTTTAAAGAATTGTGGGATACCGAACTTGCGGAAAAAAGTATTTTTATCCTAAATGATATTCTTACAAAGACATTAGAAAGATATATAGCAGAAAATACCAGTTGGTGGGATAAGATGAAAACGCACAAAGGCAAAATCATTGGTGCTGCCACTACCAATCTTGTACTTTTGGGAGGTGCATCGTTTGGTATTAGTAAATTGATAACAGAAATAACAAACAACGAACTTGCACAGAGTGTCGCTGTGGCTACGGTAGGTGGTGCAGGAAGTGGTGCTGCAAAATATGGATTGCTGAAAAAAATATTTGGCAGTCAAAAAGCAAAAGAAAAAGCAGCAAAAAGAGATCAGGAACTACATGATACAAAACAAAAAAAGATCATTGAAAACATACTAAGTCATATTTTTGACATAGATAAACAAACGGGAAATGTTACGGGAGCAAAGTCCGGTATTGACGGATTTGATTCATTTACTCGCATCTTGGCGCATACGATTCGTGAAACAACGGTAGGATCAGAAACCTTTGGAGAGGGCGAGGAAAGCATAACCCTCACGGGAGATGATCTGCTGATATATAGACAAAAATTGAATGCACTCGCAAAAAAACATCCAGATGAAAAGATGAAACTGGAACTTGCGCGAAGTATTCAAGAATCGAGTATCAATACACAAACGTTTACCTATGAGGGTGAACAGATATCATTGAGTGGTGGACAACTTTTGGCATATAGAGAATATCTCAGGGAATATGTGGATTCTTTGAAGCCAGAAGAAAAAGTAGACGAAACAGTAAAAGCAAAACTTGCGTGGGCAATTGCAAAGATGAAGTCTTCAGATATCACAATGGTACTCGACAAGAAATTTGTTCACAATCCAAACATTGTGGATACAATTCTTTCAAATATAAGTGGAAAGGGGACGATGAAAGGATCCATGATCACAAACGTTGGACTTTCGAGTGTGATGATGCTCGATCCTATTGCAAGAACGTTGTTTGGTGGATTTGTGATGGGAAAACTTGGTACTGAGATTGGTGAGCAACTATATTATAAGAGTGAGCGAAAAGGTGCCGAGGGTCGTATAGAGGCGCTCATGAAGTCTGTAGCAGAAAAAACCGAAGCCTATCGTGTATATAAAACTAGCGGAACAAGTATACCATTTGATAATAAAAATGCACTTACACAAGATGTGCTTGCACTCAAGAGACTCCTCTATGCAACCGCTCCGCCAGAAGATATGGCCGCTATTATATATAAAGTAAAACAAAAAGGAGTGCATGAAAAAGATGCAGAAGATGGATCATACAAAAAAGGAGACCCTCTTCCTCCAGAAGTTCGTTTTGATAGTTGGGTATATACAGAGATTCAATCTTTGGTATACGAGGCAGAGCGTGAGAATGTATTTCTTGATGAAGAAAAAAACAAGGCAACATTGGAAACAGTACTCAAAGCACAACAAGCCACAACTGACGCTATTGCAGAAAAACAACTCAATAAAAATAAAAAATGGACAAAAAAATTGTTATATAAAGGTGGAGGCTTGTTGGCTGGTGCAGTCGTGGGAGCAGCAGTATCTGTCGTAACGGGAGCAATCGCAAAAAAATTGTTTGAACATGATATTTCTGCTGCAACTAAAAAAGAATTAACGGCATTGGGTGTGGCAGCATCCGCAAAAGGACAATCTCTAGAAGAGGCTGCTGCAAGTCACGTTCAAGCGTCTACAGTAGAAGCACCTGCAGGATCTGGTCATACCGATATTGCACCGCCACCTCGCGATACACCAGCACCTGCTCCAACACCAAAACATCCTGAGGTCGCACCAGTACAAGTAGAAAAAAGTCCAGATATTGTAGAAAAGTCTTTCGGTGCAGATGATATAAACAAAGGGGAGGGACCAGAATTTTCTATGAATCGATTGCTTGCGAAGCATGATCTTGGTATGAATCATGAACAATTAGAAGCCTTCAAAAAAGTTGAGTTGGGACGCATGGGGATAAACCGAACCGCTCATGGTGATGAATGGGCTATCCAAGTACGTTTGCATCATAAAGGCGATATCATCGAACATCCAGAGGTAGAGCTCTATAAAGGTACTGATGGACAGCCACATTTTCGTCTTATCGGAGAAGAAGGCAAGACGATATTTACACATGATAACTATCGTATTCCAACACATGGTGGACAAGAAAAAGCCAGTGCTGGGGACGTGAATGCAAAACCAGATAGTCAGACGCAACTCGAAAAATCATCTCTAAAGCCGGGACATACAAAGACCGCTACTGCAGATGCAAAAGGATCGAATACACTTGATAAACAACAAGAACTTAGTAAAGCATCAGGAAAACCTGCTGGTGAAACACCTCTTGAAAAACAGCAAGCACGCTTTGATGAAGCATTGAAGACAAAAGGTGGTGTCAAAGAATTTCAAGGTGGTATCCGAAAAGATGGCAATGTCATGGTAGAATTTCAAAATGGTGACAAACAACTCTATCCAGCAGAAATGCTCGGTCTGTCAGCAGGAGAAAACGGTACACTTATTTTGAATGTCCCCGTTGATGTCGCCTCGGCTGCTCATACGGGAACAGCATCTTCAGGAGGTGTTTCTTCCGGAGGTGGTGGCAGTAGCAGTTCATTCAGTGTTGGAGCAAAAGTCCCAGAAGGCGCGAAGTTTTTTGTCACGCCGGATGAGGCAGAGAAAAATACCGCTTCACATATTGTAGAACAACAGGCACGTGAATCTGGTGGGGGAACGGATGCTGAAAGAACAACCGGTGCAAAAAATACTGCTCTCGATACTGCAAAGGCTGACACCACTGAGGTACCGGCTTCTGCTGCAACGAAAAGAGAGAGTGCTGATCTTGTCCCAGGTGCAGAAACAATAGAAAATCGAGCTGCAGCTGATACATACGACAAGAGTTTGCAAATAGTCATGAAAGAATTAGATAAAGATGCTGCCAGACTGAACATCGTTCGCACGCCTCTCGTAAGTAATATACTTGAAAGTGTAAGTAATAAATTCAATGGTCAATTTGATTTTGTAAATCATGGAACAGTCCCTGCCGCATTAGACGGACAGGTAGGGGATCCACAAGCCGTGAAAGAGTATATTCTTGAACATTTGGATCCAGTAGAAAAATTGTTATATACGCATGGTGCAGATACTGCTTCCCTCGAAGGTGCTACTGCAGTCGATATGGCCAAGGCACCAATCAGTGAGATGATTCGTTTGGAACTCCCTAGTTCTGCGCAAAAATATTTTCTTCTTCCTCCAGATGGATTTGTCTTTGGCAAGGATACAAATGGATATTTGGTGTTGATATCTGATGCAGATCACACCGTAAAGATTCCTGAGATCGTGATAGATCGGTCCGGAATGCCTTCGATTCAAGTAAGAAAGAGTACATAAACGAGAGATTCTCGTAAAAATGACACAAAAGCCCTCTTCATGAGAAGGGGGCTTTTGTATTGAAAGAAGTACTTTTTTGCTCTATAGAGGCAAAAAAAGAGATATTATCTTCATGAAGATATCCACCGAACCCCTTGACAAAGAAGTAAAAATATGTTACCTTCAGATGTTACTCTGCATAAAGTAGGTGTAATCTAAAAAGTGGTATTGTATAAGAAGACAAAAAGAGAGGCTGTACCTTGACAAAATGAAGCAAATGTGCTATGGTTCTCAGTCTTTGTGTATAGAGAAAGACTGAGAAAGGTCGTGTGCTTTTGAAAGATGGAACATGTCCCGCGTGGATATGTCCTATCTTTCAAGCGCATTCGTGTGCTTTGACCATTACAATTCACCAGTGTGACAAACACATGTCCTGAGAGATACACGGCACATGATTTTTTTCGTGTGTGCATGTACCTCTCAGGACACGGCAATCACGGCGTGATCCAGAGGCTGAGTGCCCCCCGTGGGCAAGTTCCACCGGGGCACTCTGCCCCATTTCTTTTTTGCGCGAATCGCGCAGGGAGTCTTTCACGATGATGACCCATACTCAGATTCGCGAGCAGCTCGTCTTCGCTGGCATCGCCGCCACCTCCGTCGATCTCGTCGCCTCCAACGTCCTGGGCTGCCTGACGGCGGGCGGGAACGAGGCCGCCCTCCAGGCGAACCTCGTGACCTCCGGCGTCCCGGCGCCCGAC
>Ga0210006_1001078_pt1 | contig 19316 bp, 19 predicted proteins | sample CryGey02umfilter_2_FD_185452 | JGI IMG/M metagenome (GOLD analysis project Ga0210006, IMG submission 185452) | Groundwater microbial communities from aquifer in Utah, USA - Crystal Geyser 4/10/14 0.2 um filter (SPAdes) (version 3) | ecosystem: Environmental > Aquatic > Deep subsurface >... | reverse complement strand
AAAAATTTTGAAGCCGTCAAGGCAGCACTGAGAAGGCTTTCGGAAGGCATGAAAAAAACAAAATATAAAAGAGAGGAAAAAGTCCTAGAAATCCTTAAAAAAAGCAAGGTTAGTGTTTATGACGGGGATGCTGTTCTTATAACTGAAGATCCTTTGAAAGTTGAGGATAAATTCAGAGTCAACCTAGGAAAGAACTGGGTTTATCTTGTAGAAAAAAACCAAATCCCAAAAAGTGGAGCAGGAATAGTGAGAAAGACTGAAGGCTGCACAACTATAATTATCGACTCTCCGGAAGAGATAGAAGAAGTTCCAGGAGTTGTGGCTTATTTAACTTCTGTTTTATCTGAGCAGGGCGTGAATGTATTTGAGTTCATATCTTGCTGGAAGTATACTATAATAGTTGTTCATAAAAGAGATTCTTTAAGGGCTTATGAACTCCTTTCTCAGATTTTGGGGTAGCCTATTCAAAGGCATATTTCTCTCTTTTTTTCGGATCATCGAAAACCACATCCTTCGGATCAAAACTTTCTGGATCGAATTTCCCTCCAATCCATTCAAGCATGTTTTTATGCTCCTTATGTTTTGGGTTCTTTATAATTTCCAGAAATTCTTCATACCCGCTTGGACCCCCGCAGTCTTCTGGCGGGCAAGACCTTTTCCCTTCAAGGCATATCGGGTATTTTGCATCGCTGTTTTTTGGAATAATCTTCTCTAATTTTATTTTGTGCTCCCATCCGTCACCAAAGTCATACAAATACCCCACGGTCTTAACCATGCTGAACCAATCTTTGATTTCCTCATTTCTTCCGTCCATAACGTCAGGACAATCCAGGTCTGGAATTCCTATGCTGCCATGAGCCTTTAACGAGCCCCCTGCCAATTCAAATTGATGCAGGTGATAGTCTTCCCATCCCATAGCATCTTGAATGGCTACATGAAGATCCCAAAAGCTGTAGTTTTCAGGCACTTGAATAACCCGCCAGACAGGAGGTTCAACCTCTTCAAGTGTTATCTTAAATTGGTAAATTTTGTTGAAGTCTTTTTTCATAGTTATCACCCTTTATTTGATATAATCTTTTTGTCCGTTCAAATATTAACATTTATTTTGTTTTTTTCATTCTGATATGATGAGAAGAAAGAAAAATACTGGTCTCCAATAGAAAACATAAAGCGGAGCTTATCGCTAAAATATTTGATTCCTTATAAAAACCAAAAGCAAACAATCCTATTAGCCCGAAAAGAAAGAAAGGAACTCTGATCAAGTAAATCATCAAAGGCGTTTTCTCAACTTTCTGAATCTTCTTTTTAGTTCCTAAAAACATCAGCAGAAATACAATCAATAGACCTCCAAAAATAAAGAGTTCCCCTGTTTTTTGGGGTAGAATACTTTCAAATGGTTTGATTAGAAACATAAAAAGAATGAAGTATGTGGCATAAGCAAGTGGTATAATGAAGAACCCTAACTTTTTCGAATAATTCCTCCAAAGATAACAGAAAGTGAATGCAACTAAAAGCCAGCCAATGAAATTGTTGCCAGGCACACCAAACCAACCAGCTGTAAGTCTATAACCTTGCCAAAACCAGAATCCTAATCTAATTGCAACTACATCAACCGACAAGTCTACCAACACCGCCAGCAAAGCATCAACAAAAGGCTTGGAAAACTCACTAAATGAGAAGGAATCAGTAATCCGCATGGAAGAATAAATTATCATAACCCACGAGAGAACAACAAATAACGGAACATGTCCCAACAGAATAAAACCCGGATTGTAATAATACCCTCCTACATTATTTCTTGAAAGAATAACATTCACATTCTCAAACAAAAGAGCATATAAAATCAGATAAAAAACTAATTTGAGGCTCTTCTTGTCCTTTTTCGTTAGGTATACAACAAACCCAATAAAAAGCAGAAAGATTGGGATTTCAACTGAAACAATCATAGGGATCATATTACATAAGGTTTTTAAATCCAACTATTTAATATTTCTGTGATGTCAAAGAGAGAAACCCCATAAAAGCTTATTCTAAGGAATTACTTAATCTGCTCTCTAAAATTTAGGAGGTTTTACTATGTCAAAAGTCGAGGATTTTCAATGGAAACCTGAGAGAAAGGTGTTTGGTTTAGTCGAAGATTTAGGCAGTTCTGGATTTCAGGGAATAGAGTTGAAAAAGGCGTCAGATTGTTTTGTTAAAATGAAAAGGGAAGGCGCAAAAATATATCTGACTTTCACATCAAATATGGCTACTTCTGGCCTCAGGGGTTTTTTCGCTCAACTCATAAAATTAGGAATGGCTAATGCCGTGATAACAACCGTAGGAAGTGTTGAGGAAGATATAATGAAAGCGATCGGCGAGGATTTCTACATAGGCAGATATTATAGCGATGATGTTGCGCTTCATGAAAAAGGAACTAACAGAGTAGGCAATCTCTTAATCAAGAATGAAAGCTACGAGAGATTTGAGGCTTGGATAAAAAGTGCGCTTGAAAAATTATACCAAAAAAAGAACAGATGGCCTGTCGTTGAACTGCTTAAAGAAATTGGTCTAATGTTGAAGGATGAAAATTCGATTCTATACCAGTGCTCGAAGAATAAAGTGCCAATATTCTGTCCCGCGATAACTGACGGGGCATTCGGCTTTCACTTGTTTTTATTTCAGCAAGACCACCCTGACTTTATGATAGATGTGGTTAAGGATTTTGCCGATTTAATCTACATTTCCAGCCACGACGATAAGAAAGGAATAATTGCTTTGGGTGGAGGCGTGTCGAAGCATCATGCCATTCTAGGAACACTTCTTAATGGGGGGGCAGAATACGCTGTTTATATGACAACGGCACATGAGCATTCTGGAAGCTTAAGCGGAGCGACAACAAGAGAAGCGAAAAGCTGGGGGAAGATCAAGGATGATGCTGATGCGGTCACAGTAATAGGTGATGTCAGCGTGTTTTTTCCAATGGCAATGTTTGCTGCATTAGACCAACTATCAAAAGAGGGATTATTGAATGGGTAAATCCAAATTTATCGTCAGTAAATCCAAAATTTTAGGGCAGTTTCAAAAACTGAAACAGCTTGGTTTAGAGGTTTCTTATAGTGTTAAAACCTTTCCTGAGATTTGTCAAATTCTTGAAGAAAATACAGATTCCTTCTTTAGCATACACATGTTCCAAACATTAAATTTTGTGAAAGACATGTCAAGAGTCTGGTTCATTGCTCAAGCTTGGGATAAAGAGTTGCTTGATAAGTTATTCGAAAAAGGGATTAGAAATTTTGTTGTTGATAATGAAGTGGACTTAGAAACCTTGTTAAAATATCTTGAGAAAAAAAATACTAAGGTAAATCTTCTTCTGCGAATGCGCTTGAAAGAGCATACAATCTACACAGGAAAATATTTCGTTTTTGGAATGTACTCTCATCAAATCAACAAGCTGATACCAGAGTTAAGAAAAAATAAGAGCATCAATAAGCTAGGGATACACTTCCACAGAAAAACCCAGAACACTAGTGAATGGAATATTAAGGACGAAATATCTGAGATGCTTGAAAAAGAAACTTTAGAGAACATAGATTTGTTTAACATAGGCGGGGGTTTGCCTGTCGAGTACAAAAACACAACCGATAGAAATCTACCGCATATATTTGAAAAGATAGTTGAGTTTAAAGAATGGCTGAAAAAAGAATACGATGCCACGACAATAATTGAGCCAGGAAGGTTTATTGCAGCACCATCCACTAGAATGGAGACCGAGATATTAGCGATACATGACAGTAATATCATAGTTGATGCTTCTGTTTACAATGGAGATACAGACACAATACTTGTTCCAATAAAACTTCTTGTTGAAGGGGAAGTTGATCAAGGAAATGATTATGTGATAAAAGGATGCACGCCTTGTTCTATGGACATTTTCCGATATCAAGTAAAATTGAAGAATCCGAAAGTTGGTGATAGAATAGTTTTTCTGAATGCTGGGGCTTATTGTTTCGCAACTGATTTCTGCAACCTGCCTAAATTGGATGTAGAATTTGTAGACTAAAATTTGTTTTTAAGGCATAAATCCATTAAATTTCAATAAATGCTTTATGATAATCCTTCATGGATTGTGGCTGAATAAACTTAAAGAGCCAAAATTTTTTATTTGGGGGGAATCTTCTGAAGAAAACCATAAATCACCCAAACATCTTTTTCAAGCAAAACAAAATAAATTAGAAGAAATACTATCTTCAATTCTTGAAGAATTCATAACATTGGGGTTTGAAAAAGCGAAAACTTCTCTGCTTCTTCCTACTCAAGACAAAAAACCGATCCCTTCATCAACTCTTTTGAATTTGAATCATGAATCAAGCTCGAAGAAGGAATTGAAAGAGTGGGAAATAGACGGGCTTAATTTGGATTCCATTCATGCAGCAATGTTTTTAATATCGGCCACTGATTCTCCAGATTTAATTCTGGGAGAAGATATAAAATTTTGGCAGAAATTTTCAAAATTCGGGTTCGAGCTTTTAGTAAGACAGAGGTTTTTTCCACATCTGATTCAAAAAGGGAAAGCATTTTCTGCGGCTTGGAAATATTTGATTGATGATGCTGACGATATTCGAAGAATGAATCTTTTTTCAGAATCCATGCCTCCGATATGCCGTTCATTTAAAAAATCTGATCAGTCAAAAAATATTTTATCCAGTTTTCTTTCAGAGCTTACTGATACTTTATCAAAAAAAAGCATTGCCGGTTTGGAGGAAAATATAACAGGCGGCTCAATAGATGAAACTTGGTTTCGCTCGCTTCACTCGGAAGAAGATATGCCTGTAGATATGAAGGAGACAGAAAATTTAACAAAAACACTCGATCAATGGGTATCAAGCATTTATTCCGATGAGGCAAATGCATTCAAATTATGCTTTAAACTAGACGCACCATCTTCTAATTCCGATATATGGAACCTTAATTACCTTCTTCAAGCAACTGATGATCCAAGCTTGATGGTTCCCCTAGATCAGGTTTGGAAAGAGAAGGGAAAGACCCTGAAAATCTTTAATAGAATTTTTGATAATCCATATGAGAAATTGCTTATAGAACTCGGGAAGGCTTCAAAACTTTTTCCTATCATCGACAGAAGCCTCAGAATGAAAATGCCTTCAAGATGCGATTTGAGCGTTCAGGAAGCCTATTCATTTCTATCAGAGAATTCATGGCTCTTAAAAGAAAGCGGCTATGGTGTTTTATTGCCTTCATTGAACCAACAATCTTCAAATATTGGAGTGAAAGTCGAGCTAAAACAGCCAAAAACTTCAGTTCAGGGGAACGGCTTGGGTTCAATAGTTGATTTCGGCTGGAAAGTTGCCATGGGAAATCAGGAACTGAGCGAGGAGGAGTTCATGAAAATAGCTTCTCTGAAAACCCCTCTTGTTAAAATTAGAGGCCAATGGATTGAACTAAAAAAGGAAGAAATCGAAAACACTTTAAAACTTTTTGAAAGTTTCAACGGAAGAATAACAGTGAGAGACGCATTGAGAATCGCTTCTGGAGGAGACGGCATACTGCCTTTAACGAGTTTGAAGGCTTCTAGCTGGATAAATGAATTGATACAAGGGTTGTCCAAGAAAGAACTCCTGAAGGAGCTTACTCCCCCTTCAAATTTTAACGGATCTTTAAGACCTTATCAAACAAAGGGATTTTCTTGGCTCTATTTTCTTAGGAAATGGGGAATAGGAGCATGCTTAGCGGATGACATGGGTCTAGGTAAAACAATTCAATTTATTTCCCTTCTTCTAAAAAATTATGAGTCTTCTTCTAAAAAACCCAGTCTGCTTATCTGCCCGACATCGATAGTTGGCAATTGGCAGAAAGAGATTGATAAGTTTTCTCCTTCCCTGAAAATTCTTGTACACCACGGAACTGGAAGACTATCTGGAAAAGAATTCATTAAAAAAGCAAGCAAATACAATCTTGTCATAAGCACTTATTCCCTTATTCAGAGGGATATTGAAACATTAGAAAAGGTTGAGTGGGATACTGTATGCTTGGACGAGGCACAAAACATAAAAAATTTCTGGACCAAACAATCTCAAGCAGCAAGAAAACTTAAAGCAAATCACAAAATAGCCCTCACAGGAACGCCTATCGAAAACAGGCTTTCAGAATTATGGTCGATAATGGATTTCCTTAATCCAGATTATTTGGGGGGCTTTACTAATTTCAAAAAGAATTATATAGCTCCTATAGAACTCTATAAAGACAAAGAAAAAATCCAAAAACTCCAAAAAATGGTGCACCCGTTTATTTTAAGAAGACTCAAAACTGACAAAACCATTATTTCTGACCTCCCTGAAAAGATGGAAATCAAAACCTATTGCAACCTTACAAAAGAGCAGGCAACATTATACCAGGCTGTCGTCAATGATATGATAGGGGAGATAGATGATTCAGAGGGGATAGAAAGAAAAGGGCGTGTCCTTGCTGCTTTAACTAAATTAAAACAGGTCTGCAACCACCCAGCCCTCTTTCTGAAAGATAAAAGTAAAATTGAAGCCAGATCAGGAAAGCTTTCCCGCCTTGAAGAAATGCTAGAGGAAATTGTAGAAGTAGAGGATAAAGCCCTCATTTTTACGCAGTTTGCAGAAATGGGAAAAATGATAAAAGAATACCTTCAGCCTAAATTCTGCCAGGAGATTCTTTTCCTTCATGGAGGAGTTCCCAGAAAAAAGAGGGACGAAATGATCCAAAGGTTTCAGAAAGACAAAATCCCGCAAATATTTGTCCTTTCCCTTAAGGCAGGCGGTTTTGGGCTCAATTTAACAAGTGCAAATCATGTCTTTCATTTTGACAGATGGTGGAACCCGGCGGTTGAAAATCAGGCTACAGACCGTGTATTTAGGATAGGTCAGAAAAAAAATGTCGAGGTTCACAAATTCATTTCTGTTGGAACTCTTGAGGAGAAGATAGATAGCCTGATAGAGAGGAAGAAGTCATTGACTGAGAATATCATAGGTACAGGGGAAGCATGGCTGACTGAGATGAATACATCCGAACTGAAAAAAATATTTGAACTCAGGAAAGATGCGGTGGTCGAATGAGTTACTGGTATTACGAACCTTCGAGGCCAAGGGAAGTGAAGAACGGTCTTAAAGCTAGAAGCAAGAAAGGGGATATAGGGACTACATGGTGGTCAAAAAAATGGATAGGCCTCCTCGAATCTTTCAATTGGAGCAATAGGTTGGAGAGAGGAAGGAGGTATGCAAGAAAAGGGCAGGTGATCAACTTTAGATTATTGAATGGAACTATTAGAGCAAATGTCCAAGGCTCTGCTCCAAGACCATATGAAGTTGAAATTTCTATCAAGCCCATCAGAAAAAAGGAATGGGAAGGAGTCATAAATTCAATATCTTCTCAGTGTTTGTTCGTTGCAAAACTTTTGGCTGGCGAAATGCCTGAAGACATTGAAAGCGCATTCAGCAGTGCAAAAACAAGCCTGTTTCCTTCAAAAAATGAAATTAGGTCCAGATGCTCCTGCCCTGATAGCGCCAATCCATGCAAGCATATAGCAGCTGTTCATTACATCCTAGCCGAGGAATTTGATAGAAATCCTTTCATGATGTTTGAACTTCGCGGAATGGGGAAAGATGGCATCTTAACATATTTCAAAGGAAACGTTGAAAGCAGCACTCAAATCAATGAAACAAACGTTGATTCTAAAGGGCAAACAGAAGAAAAATTACCTCCATTGGAGAACTTTATTGATAATTTTTGGAGTCCATTAAAACCTTTGGACGGGATGGAATTTTCAGTGAAGCCCCCCATAGTCTCCGCAGCCGTTATTAAGCGACTTGGGGAGCCCCCTTTTTGGAGAATATCAAACACATTTATCAAGGATATGGAAAAGCGGTATGAGAGAATAGGGCAGATGGCAATCTCTGTTGCTCTTGGATCAGATAGATTAGGTAAGACAAGAAAAAAATGAAACCCTAACTGAACCACCATTCTCTCGGTTCTTTTGACTTATGCCTTACAACAGTTCTTTTCTTCAAAAACATCCACAATCTTTTCTGAGAGCTGGGTATACCACTTTGCTTCCATCCCTGCAAAAACTCCCCGCAAATTAAAGGCATATTACTGTCATTAATCCAAACAGTTCCAACTTCCAATCTTTTAGCCAGTTCCATTCCTTTCCTGTAGTCCTGAGTCCATATCGTTGCTCCTAAACCATATTTGGTGTCATTTGCTAGCTTGACAGCCTCGCCCTCATTCTTAACAATTCTAATCGGGCATACAGGACCAAAAGTCTCTTTTTTTGTAACTTCTAAATCATCTCTGTCAATCAGGAGAATAGTCGGCTCGTAAAAAAATCCTTCACCCTTGATTTTCTTTCCGCCTAAAAGAATTTTAGCGCCTTTTTTGACAGCATCTTTCACAACTCTGTCTACATTGTTTCTTGCATGTTCTCTGATTAAGGGTCCGACATCTTCTTTCGCATCAATTCTTTTGCAGAATTCAACAAACATTGGAATGAATTTTTCTGATATGCTTTTTGCGACATAAATTCTTTTGATCCTGATGCAGTTTTGTCCGCCATGTGTGAACGTCCCCCATGCTATTCCTCGAATGGTTTGTTCAATGTCAGCATCTGAGCATACTATAGTTGCATCATTTCCAGATAATTCAAGAATGAGTGGTTTTATTCCAGCATTTTTTACAATGTCCAATCCAGTATCAATTCCGCCCGTAAATACGATCGCATCAACATCTGATTTAACAATCTCTTTCCCAATTTCAGCTCCTCCGATAAGTGTGATAAAAACATTTTCAGGAACACCAGCTTCATGGACCATCCCAGAAATTTTCAGGCCAGTCATCGTGGCATATTCAGATGGTTTGTAAACAATAGAATTCCCTGTCAACAAAGCAGGAATAACAGTAATCATCGTCTGCCAGAAAGGATAATTCCAAATTCCTATGTGGCCGATGACCCCATGCGGAACAAATTCAACCTTTGTTTGTGTGTTAGGCTGTATTTCTGGGTTAATTGGAAAGTCAATTGGACTGACTTTCTTGTATTCTTCAATGTAATAGTCAAACCCGTCGAGGACATCAAGATAAACAGCTTCTATATCTGCTTTTGGAAACCCGCCTTCTTTGCGGACTAGTTCTATAATCACATTCTTTTCTCTTTCACAGATTTTTTTCAGCCTTTTGATCGCTTCTATCTTTCTTCCGGTTTTTTGTCAGCCCAATTCCTTTGCGCAATCTTCGATCTTTTGACTGCATCATGAACATCTTTCTTTTTGCAGTTGCTGAATATTTTGATTATTTTTCCTGTTCTTGGATTTATTGACTGAATCATAAAAAAGTATGTATTTTCACCGTTAAATTCATTGGCTCTCAAAAATGAGACAAAATTCCCTCAAGCCCTAATCTCAACAACATCCTTGTCAGCAAGAGCATGACCCACCCAGTTAAAATATTAGAAGGATTGTATCTCATACCTGAAACTATGGCAGAAATCAATTGGTACCACTGGTATCAATACATTTAAATACTATTGATACTAATAGTATCAACATGGACATTTCATTGATCCTTGAAAAAAATTCATGGAGAAGAAATAGGGATGAAATAAAGAATGATGAGAATATAAAGGAAGTGTTCTCTAGAAAACACAAGATTCTATATTCTTTCGTTGACAAAGAGAATTTGATAATTATCGGTCCAAGAAGAGTTGGAAAAACAACATATTTCAAGCTCCTAATTTACGACCTGCTTATAAACAAAAACATTAACCCTGAAGATGTCCTCTATATCTCATGTGAAATCCTGAAGGATAAAACGGATATAATTGAAGTGTTGAGATTCATCAAATCAAAATATGTGTTTCTAGATGAGATAACATTTGTAGATGGCTGGGAACAGGCAATAAAGTTTGCCCTTGATCAGGAGTTATTGAAAGGAAGGATTTTGTACATCACTGGTTCATCTACAGCTTTTTTAAGAAAAGAAACATTTCCTGGGAGAAAAATAAAAATTATCCCATTTGCTCCGCTAGACTTTTTCAGGTTCTCAAAAATTTTTGGAACAGATGAGCTTGCTAAAAAGTTGGAAAAATTCAAGACCATAGAAGATCTTTTGCCTTATTATCATGAGATATTTGATCTATTTTTGAAATACATGGAGTGCGGAGGATTTCCAAAACCTGCTTTGCAGCTGATCGAAGAAGGGAGGATAAAGGAGGAAAACTACGATGAAATATACTCATGGTTCAGGGGCGACATCCTTAAACTTGGCAGGAGCGAGGAGATTTCAAAAGCGCTTATTTCAAGAGTTTTGGAGACTTTAACTACTCTAGTCGCATACAATTCAATAGGCAATTACATAGGTGTTTCACATAGAATAGTCAGGGAATATATAGAAGAGCTGAAAAATCTAATGTACGCAGATTTTTGCTACCAGATAGACCTGCAAAAAAAACTCCCAATTTTCAGAAAAGAAAAAAAAATATATTTCACAGATCCGTTTGTTGTGAGGACATTCGAAAAAAAAATTATTGGAAGGAGAGTTATAGATGAATCAAAAATGGCTGAAATGATAGCCTTCAATACACTTAAATCCATAAACAAAGAAGTTTTTGTAATCAAGGACAACGGAGAAACCGATTTCTGGGTTGATAGCAAAAGATTCGAAGTAAAATGGGCAGAAAAAACTTCATCAAGGAAAAACACGACAATTTTAAGCAAAAAAGATTACAATCCAAACACATCTGTTTTTCAGCTGCCGATTTTCATCCTAAATTATCTAAAAAAGAACGTGTATAACACCAAAGATTAGTTCCTGTTTTTTCCCTCAAGCCCTAATCTCAACAATATCCTTGTCAGCAAGAGCATGCTTGAGGCCAACAGTGGCTCCGTTGAACTTGACAGACTTCCCCCAGATTTTGGCATAGCGAAAATGCTTCAGAAAACTCTTATGAACTTCCTGAACAACATCCTTGACTTTTGCCTTAGACTTGAAAATAATAGGCTTATCTTCGGCTTTTTTCCCGGGAGTTTTTGTGTAGACTCTTATCTTGCCGAGATTGTCCCAGATTTGCCTCTTCAGCTTCTCTATGTTGATCTCCTGCTTTGTCATCACATAAGATTTCTTTGTCTTGATCATCCTCCTAGCCAGAATATCATCAATCTCTCTCCTCTGCTTTTCTAAGCCTTGGTTGACATCAAGAAGAATCAGGATCAAATCCGAATTATGCACTATGCTCATAACTTCAGGCTCGAATGTGGATGGTATCTCGACTATCTGCACCCAGACATCCTCATACCTCATCATCCCGAATTCCGGCTTGGTTGTAGTGTATTCATAAGAAGCAATATCAGCATCCACGCCTGTCAACTCCTTGAGCAATGTACTTTTTCCTGAGTTCGTTACTCCAATCAAGCATACCTGCCCAGCACCTTCTTTCTTGACAATCCACTTAGGTCTTTGGCCAGATTTTTTAGGTTTTTCTTCTTTTAGTTTTGCAAGCTTTTTCCTGAGTTGGGCATGAACAGTCTCAGATGATTTATGCTTGGGAAGAAGCCTTATCATCTCTTCCAAACAAGCAATCTTATCTTCTCGGGTTTTTGCGCTGGTAAACTTTTCCTCTGCCTTGTAATACTCTATAGAAGCGTTAACCGGCATTTTCATCCCTCATGAACAATTTGCAGGCTGTGATATGGCTGCAATCCGTAAGTTTCAGAGCGAAAAACCTGCAGTCGCAGCTCCAGCTATCCTTGATTTTATCATAAGTAACTTGCCGATTTTCTTCATCGTTCAAAACAGTAAAATGAATTCTTTTTGTCGCGTCTACTTCTTTCTTTACTTTCCCATTTTTGAACAGCCAGTAGCCCTTTCTTCTAGTTTTCCAAGAAATATCTTGCATGTCTTGTATTTAAAAATAGAAAGATTTAATTCTTGTTATGAGTCTGGAAAACGTGATTAAGGAGCTTAAAGAGAAAAAAGCGAAAAAAGTATTTGTTCAGTACCCAGAAGGTCTAAAATTGAAGGTAGTTGATATCTCAAAGAGCCTTGAAAAAGAGGGTTTTGAGGTTATCTTATGTCTAGAGCCAACATTTGGGTCTTGTGACTTGAGAGATCAAGAAGCGAAAAGATTAGGCTGCAATGCTATCCTTCATATAGGGCACTCTGATTTTGGAATGAGATCCGAGATGCCGGTCATCTACTGGGAATATGAAATAGATGTTGACCCAATACCTACTCTGAAAAAAGAATTTGATAAACTAAAACCATTCAAGAAAATAGGATTGATTACAAGCGTACAATATGTTAAAGCGATGAACAAAGTAAAAAAATACCTTGAAAAGAATGGGAAAGAAGTTTTTGTTGAGAAAGTTTTGAAATATCCTGGCCAGATCTTGGGATGCTGCACTTATGCTGCTGAGAAAATTGATGATAAAGTTGACACATTCCTTTATGTTGGCTCGGGAAAATTCCATCCGCTTGGCGTTGCAGTAAAAACTGATAAACCAGTCTATAGCTTGGATTTAGAAAAGAATGAAGTAATTGGTATGGAAAAAGAGAAGATGAAATACCTCAAGAAAAAGGCGTGGCATGACAGTCAGTTAGAAGATGCAAAAACTGTTGGCATATTAGTCTCATGGAAGAAAGGCCAGAACAGAATAGATGAAGCGAGAAAATTAAAAGTGGGTTTGGAGAAAAAAGGCAAAGAAGTCACGATACTAGCTTTTGACAGGGTTACAAAGGAGAAATTAGAAGGACTTAAGTTTGATGTTTTGGTTAACATGATCTGCCCAAGGTTTGATGATGAATTATATTTTTGATAAAAATGTTTTTCCGCCAATGACTTTTTCAGAAAATTTGAATTCATTAACTTGTTTTCTCAGAGTATTGTCTCGTGTAACTAGGTAATCGCAATTTTTATTGTACTCAGCTTGGAAAACTAATATTGAATCCATAAAACTCAACCCTTTTCTAACCATTTTGAGGATTTCATTCATATTTAATTCAACCTCTTCATGTTTTGAGATTTCCAATAAAGAGAGAGCAGCATCATCTATAGCATTTTTATCATTTTCATTCAATACAATGATCTCTTTAGCTTTTCCAAATTCAGGTACGGAAAAACCATGCATGATAAATTTTCTTTCCAAGTTTAGTTTTGATATTTGATCCCTCAATTCGAATTCATTCCAAATTGAGTGTATAACTTTGAATTTTCTCTTTGGAATCAAGTCGTAAATATCATTGCTTTGTTTCAAATATTTTGGGATGGACTCTTTAGAATCTTTTTTATCTTCTATCAGTAGGAAATCTAGATATATGTTGGTATCAAAAATAATGGTAAGCGCCATCTTAATCATGAAATATTCTTTTAAGAGTTTTTTTCTTTACTAATCTAAAATGAGTTTTAACTTTAACTCGTTTTTTCTTCCCTGGTACATGCCTTAAGTGCGGTTTCACTTCTATTTTTTTCGACATTTTTATCAAATATTAATTGAAATTTCTATCATATAAACATATAATTAAGGTGATACTATCTTGTCTAAAAAACAATTAGCGATAATACTTTCCCAACTTAAATCTAATCCTACCCCTAATCCCAGTTTAGAGCAATATGAAATACCAGGAGATTTAGCAGCTGAAATAATCAATCAAGCCTTGTTATCAGGGGATATTAGAGATAAGGTTGTTCTTGATCTTGGCTGCGGTTCTGGAAGATTGGCAATAGGTTGTGCTCTAATGAGTGCAAAAAAAGCAATCGGAATTGACATTGATAAAAAAGTAATTCAAGTTGCCGAAGAAAACATCGAAACAGCAGAAGAACTTTCTACCCAAAAAATCAAGAGAAAAATACAATTCGTTCATTCAGATATAGAAGAGTTCAAAGGTCATGCAGATACAGTAATTCAGAACCCGCCTTTTGGAATACAGAAAGAACACGCAGACAGAATATTCCTTGAGAAAGCTTTGGAGTGCGGTAGTATTATTTATTCATTGCATCGGTCCTACTCAAAGTCAAGGATGTTCCTGACAAGATATGTTGAGAAGTATGGCGGGAAAGTGGATAGTATAAAGAAATTCAGTTTTCGAGTCCCTTGCATGTTTAAGTTCCACAAAAAACCCGCTGTCAGCTTTGATGTAGATTTGTATGTCATCAGAAAACAATCAACGAGAAAATAGACCGGAAACCCAGTTAAGTATTATTTGAAAGAAGTTATAATCCTGCTCTGGAGGTTTGAAGGAAGTAGTTGTTGTTTTTTGGATCTCGACTTTTTCGGTGGTGGTCGTAGTAATAATATCTTCCCTAAAGCTTAATTTGACCCACCTTTCTTCTTGGTTATAAGTGTAGTAAAAATCATCTAATATAATATCAACACCATCATAGACGCCAGATTCACTGATCTCATAAGCTTTCCCCCCAACTTGAATCTTTATGATCCCGGATGAAGATACATCATCTATAATAATTGTTTTTCCTTTGGTCACAGTACTCCCACCAATCATTAAAGCCCCATCAGGCTTATACGGAGAAATATGAAATGTAACTTTTCTTCCAACTTTAGAATCATCATAATTATAATCAACAATGCTGATTGCAAACCCAGCAAATTCCCCATAATCTTTCACTGTGTAACGGATGCTGTTGATATAAAGTTTTACATTACCTTGACTGTCAACATCTTGCAGTTGTATATTATTCCCATTTATAATAACACTTTCACCTATCCCTAGGGTATAGTCGTTCCCATCTACTGCTGAAGCTTTTCCTGTCTTGGATTGAGAAGCTTTGATATAGAACACCCCTAAAACCAGAAAAATCGCTAAAAGACCAAAAATAATATATTTTTTCACAATATCACTACCCATAATTTGGGTTTCTGTCATATTTAAAAGATTTTTGTCTCATCTTATTATTTTCGATATGTTGCTAACTCCTGAAACTAAAAATGTTCTTAAGAAATTCCCATATCTTCTGGAGAAGACTGTAAGTACTTACACATTTACTGTCTGAACAATCATTACTTAGGCATTCATAATCGTTCATGCAAGAGTCTTCCATCTCTTTTTGCGGCTTAATTGTTTTGTCAATGTCACAGTAAGATGGAGTACTTTCGACTTTAACTCTGTTTCCAAAAGGCAGGCAAATATCATTCATTAAACAGCCATTTGGGCATCTGTTAATTGGAATGGTTGTACTTGAGGTCGGGTAATTGTCTTCACATGACCTCCCATTCCAGCATTTATCATCCCCACAGTCACATCCATAAGAAAGCGCCATAGTGCATTTAACAGGCTCTTTTGATCTTACAATCCAGCATTCATCATGGCATCCGCTGCCGAATTGCTTCCATTCACCGCCACCTTCTTTGCACATCTTCTCATCAGTTTTTGGCAGAGTTGTTGTAGTAGAATATTCTAGAACACACTTTCCATCTAAACATTTGTATTGTGGGCAAGGTGCTTTTATACACACTAATTTTGGACAGTCTTCATCTATTCTACATTCAGTAGTTTCTTTTATACAAGCTCCATCTTTGCACCCATTAGGACATTTATATTTTTCTTTCCACCCATAACCATAAGTGCCATCCCAATAGTCTTTACAAGAATGTTCCACAAGAACACAGCCTTCTTCATTACCTTCACAAGATCCATATTTTCCCTCATCATAATTCCAACAAAAATCAGTTGCATATTGACTCCCCTTAATCAGAGTTGTTCCTTTCGTATAATAATCTTTTCCGCCATCAGAGTCGGTGCATATAGAAGAAGCTACAGTTGTAGTAGTTACCGCACCTTGACAATAGACTGTTTGCCTGACAGAATTACTTGGTGCAACTGCAAGTATAATATGTTTGCCTGTATACCCTTTATCTATAAAAGATGTGAAAGTTGACCCAACATAGATTACTCCAAAATACATTTCTTCAGAAACATCCACATTATCTATGAGTACCTTTAGATCAGCATGAGTTATATCTAAACCGCCTTCGTTCTTTAATTTCATAGTTATTTTGCCATTATTACATGTCAAATCAGATATTGAGATTTTTTTGTTATAATCAAGGCAGGCTCCGTCTCTGCATCCGTTTTTGCAATAAACACCAGAAGTTAAATAAGCACAGGTTGAACTCAGTATCTCCGAAAGTAAAAAATCAGGGTAAAGTTTATTATTGACCTTACCCATCATATTTTTATCTGAAGTCTTGTTGCTGTATGGCTAAAAGCATACGCTGCAACCAAATAAGATAGCGTCTTTCATAGACAAAAACATTTCTTTAGCCAAGAATAGTGTTTGGAATTCTTTTGGGTTTGCTAACCTTATCATCAAAGCAGCCAGCCATTTGACATATCTGGAAACAGTGAATGATGAAGGAATTCCAAGTGCAGATATACTTCAATACCATATCAAAGACAAGATTGAAAACACAGGGGTCATTCACAAGAATTTTGTTGAATTGACAAAGAAACAACTCAAGGGATTGAAAGTCAAAAAAGTGATTCTAATACTTGATGAGACGCATGAGCCATTCTACGGAAACATCAACAACAATCCAATCTGGGTTCATGAATACAAGCCAGAAAAGGGTTGCACAGGGTCTTTTAAGTTTCTTTGTGCGAGCATAATTTTTGATGACAAAAGATATTTCCTGGATTCAATTCCATTGAATATTTTCTATGACATGAAGAAAGAAGTAGAGAAGGTCTTAACCACAATAGAATCCTACGGAGTAGGGATAGAAGTTGCTTTGCTTGACAGGGGGTTCAGCAAAAGTTCTGAAATCATAAATCTCCTGAATCAAAGAAAGCTCAGATACCTGATGCTGTATCCAGATTGCGAAAATGTGAAGAGAATAGTCAAGGAAGTTGAAAGCTACAAGAGAATGCCGTTTGAAGTGAAAGGAATAAAAACAACACTTGTGATAATCAGGGATGAGAAGTATGACTGGAAATTTGTCACGAATCTGAGATTTGTGGATTTTGTAAAATACATCAAAATATACAAAAAGAGGTGGAACATAGAAACAGGTTTCAGGGTGGCAGATGAAGCAAGGATAAAGACAAAAAGCCTTGACATAAGAGTGAGGTATTTTTTGTTTTTGATTGCATTGATCCTCTACAATATCTGGTATTTTCTTGGCAAGCCTGTAACATTCAAGAGATTTGTGATAAGATTTTTTGAAATATTGGATGAATTCGCATCCTCAGAAAAGATAACGTAGCATGGCATTTCATTTGAAAAGTTGAATTTGAGTAGTGCATACTCCATACTTTGCCTGAATTTTTAATCGTCAAATGAAATATTTCTGCATATTTTGGGATATTGCTAGTTGTTTTCATCGAATAATTTGGGTAGATTGAAAATCTGTCATTTTTGAATCAGTTAAAATTCAATGGGCATTCGGAGATACTGATATACGCAGTGTCTGTTGCATTTACTCGATATCTCAACCTCTATGCACGAGAACATGTCAATTGTTCCATATTTGATCTTATTTTTGATCATGTTCCTGAGAATCACAACCATCTCCAACATTCTAGTATGCAATTTTGTCATCTCACAATCACTTCCAAATAAAATCTACCTTCAGCAATTATTAATTATTGTTCTTCTGTTTTATAAATCTAACAAAGCAGACTATATCATTTTAATTTTTATCGTAATCATCCTGTGGATTTCTGTATGAATATCTTTACAAATATTTTTCCTGCCTTCAAAACTAATATGATGTTTGTTATGGAAAAACAGTAGCATAAATATTGTTTTGCTTATAAAATACTGGTAAAAATCACACAAAAAACAATCTCAATTGATCCTTCAAAGAAACTCTATCAATAACAGGATTCTTTTTAAATTTCTTGAATATATAACCCAAAACATCTACCCCATAACCCCATTCTCTTGTAAGGGACCACCTAAAAATCATAAAAGATGTGATAAAAAATACAGGAACAAGCGACAATTGTTTTAGAGGTGCCCTCAAATTTTTTTTGTAAGACCAAATTTTGTTCCTATAATGCCAGAACTTTCTGATATTTCCCATCTTCTTTGCTGTTACAGATCCTCTATGATAAAGGGTTGAAGTTGGAACGTAAAAAATCTTATATCCAAGCAGCCTCACTCTCCAGCATAGCTCTGTCTCCTCAAAATAGGCAAAAAAATCTGGGTCAAATAAATAACCCAATCTCTTCAACACGCTTCTTTTTATCAAGAATGAGCATCCAGTCAGCCAAAAGCATTCCCTCAATTCCTTTACATTGGTTTCAATTCTTGAAATGCCGAGAACATTCAATGCCCCAAGCCCAGTATAAGCATTCAAAGCCTGGTCAAAAGCCATTGAACCGCACATCCCAATCTTGCCATCGCTCTTCGCTACCTTAACCATCTCCATAAGCCATTCTCTGTCGACTTTAGTATCATTATCCAAAATCACCAAATAATCCCCTTTTGCCTTTTCCGATCCTATATTCAGCCCGCCAGCAAAGCCGTAATTCTTGTCCATCTCAAAAACTTTCACCCATCCGAAATTCTTCCTCACATATTCAGCAGAGCCGTCGCTGGATGCATTATCAATCAATATAACTTCCATCCTGTCCTTCGGGTAATTGATTTTTTCTAAAGCACCTAAACATTCTTTAAGAAGGCCTTTTCCATTGTAATGCGTTATCATTATCGAGCAAAACGGCATTTCCATGAAATCATCCCCCTTTTTTAGCATGCCACTTGAAAGGTATGTTATTTTTGAATGGGTCTAATTTGACTTCATCCGGCTCCTTATAATTGTAAAGAAAATCCGGCATGCTTATAACGATCGCTTCTTCTTTTCCCATGTTCTCCCAGCCATGGTATATTCCTGGAGGGATTTGAAGCAGTATTGGATCGCCGTCTGCCAGCATCATCTCCTGGATTTCTCCTTTTGTTTTAGATCCCTTCCTCGAATCATACAATCCTAATCTCAACTTCCCTTTTATGCAGACTATTGTATCAGACTGTTTTTTATGATAGTGCCAGCCTTTGACTATTCCAGGGCTGACTGTAGTCATATAAACCTGGCCGAACTTCTTGAATATTTCATCATCCGATCTAAGTATCTCCATCAATCTTCCCCTGTGGTCAGAAATTATCTTCAGCTTCTTAATTTTTATTCCTTCTATCATTTTTTCACTTTTTTTTCTATTAACTGAGAAGCCCTTGCCAAAGATTCAAATGTCCCAGCATCAGACCAAAACCCATTAACAATATCATAATAGCATTCTCCTTCCTTGACATATGCATCAATAGCATCCATTATTTCCAATTCCCCTCT
>Ga0210006_1001076_pt1 | contig 19343 bp, 14 predicted proteins | sample CryGey02umfilter_2_FD_185452 | JGI IMG/M metagenome (GOLD analysis project Ga0210006, IMG submission 185452) | Groundwater microbial communities from aquifer in Utah, USA - Crystal Geyser 4/10/14 0.2 um filter (SPAdes) (version 3) | ecosystem: Environmental > Aquatic > Deep subsurface >... | reverse complement strand
GCAAACAAGTACGAGGTTAATCCGGATGATAATACTGACGATACTGGCACCCCTGAGACCGATGACACTGGCACTCCAAACACGGAAGACCCTGACAATCCGGGTGGTTGCAACTGTGCAACTGTACAAGAAGGCACAAGAAGCAAACTAGCAGGATTACTTGTAGCTCTAGGGATAGGCCTAGGGGCAATACGCAGGAGGCAAGATTAGAAGATAATAGATCAACAAAGCCAGGCCTACCTAAGTAGGCGTTTTTATGGTATAATATACCGATGAAACTAAAACAAAAAACACGAAAATTAGTCGCAGGAGTATCCATCTGTGCGTCCATACTGGTATTAACCAGCATTTTGAGCATCGTAAATCCCGATTCATCATGGCAGGACAAGTTCTCTGCAAACCTATATTATGAGAGACCAATATCCGATGATATAGTCATAATTTATATAAACGACTATAGCCTATCTGCGGACACGTTGGGTCGTTGGCAGGATTGGGATCGAGAGTATTATGCGCAAACAATAGACAATCTGTCATCGGCGGAAGCATCGGTTATCGGACTCGATTTATTGTTCAACAGAGAATCAAAAGGAGCTTCGGAAGCGGCACTGGAAGAAGCTTTTTCCTCAAATCCGCAAGCAAACGGCGTTCTGGAAAATCTATACGGCTATCTAGCAGAGGACCATCCAAGTGATACTATCCTGGCAACATCTATGGAGGATGCGGGCAACGTAGTCCTCGTCAAATACCCGGATGCAAGTAGCTCGATCGACATTATTGCAGATAGCGCGCTTGCCGAGGGATACGCATACAGCGGCGGCGGACAGTCCGAATTGCTACTTAGCGTGATGCTGCAAGACAGCTTTGATTTAAAAATAGCCGACGTATTCACAGGAGAAAATCACGCGAACATACCTGCGAATTCGAATGATGAAATGTATGTCAATTATGCAGGACCTGCAGGGTCTTACAAATTCTTCTCGTTCTATGACATATATACGGGCAACTTCGACCCTCAGGATTTTGCAGGCAAAATCGCACTAATAGGAGTTGGCACTCCAACACTTCAAGATCATTACTCAGTACCACTGGGAGACGAGAATATGTACGGCGTCGAAATCCACGCCAACACAATTCAAACAATTCTGGACGGAGCATATCTCCGCAACTTAACGACTACGGAAAAAATCGCCATACTGGCAATAGCTTCTTTGCTTGCCACCGCCCTATTCATGTACCTGGGAATTTGGTGGGCGATTGGCGCATTTTTCGTGCTGTCTGTCGGTTATTGGTTCTCGGCGCAGGCCGCTTTCCGCCAAGGAATAATACTCGATTTGGTTTACCCATATCTCGCGCTGATAATAGCTTACATTGGTTCAACTCTTTATAGATATTTTACCGAGATTCAGGCCGGCAAAGAGTTGAAAAACGCATTCGGACATTACGTTTCACCCGAAGTCGTTGCAGAGATAATAAAAAATCCTGACGCATTAAAACTCGGCGGAGACAAAAGAGCAATCACAGTCTTTTTCGCAGATATCCAAAACTTCACAAACTGGTCGGAAGGCGCGCAGCCTGAGGCATTAGTCGCCCAGCTCAATGAATACTTCTCAGCTCTATCGGAAGTAATAATGCGAAACGGCGGCACCGTAGACAAGTTCGAAGGCGACGCAATCATGGCATTCTGGGGCGCTCCACTCCCTATAGAGAACCACGCGGAACTGACATGCAGAGCCGCTATAGAAGCACGTACTCGCTTAGCCGAGCTCAACAAAAAATGGCTAACAGAAGGACGTCAAGAGATCCACTTCCGCATCGGAATCAACACCGGAGAGGCGGTAGTTGGCAACCTCGGATCACAAGACCGCTTTGACTATACGGCAATCGGAGACAACGTTAACCTCGCCGCACGTCTCGAAAGCGCCAACAAATTCTACAGTACAACAATAATGATTTCCGAGAACACTCACGGGGTCGTATCAGACAAATTCGCGATCCGTCGCCTGGACCGCATCCGTGTAAAAGGCAAAGACAAGCCCATAGACATCTTCGAGCTTATCGCAGAAACGGGACATTTGGCGCAAGGAGCGGACGCATTTATAGACGAGTTCCACCAAGCAATCGAATACTATCGTAATGGCAATTTCCCCGAAGCTCAAAAACGATTCCAAGACATCGCAGCTAGAGCGCCTCAAGACGGCCCAACAAAAACATACTTGGAGCGTATAGAGCAGCTTATTAAAAGCCCTCCGGAAAGCTGGGACGGAACATGGACATTCGAGAGTAAATAACATATAAGTTTTTTTTAACATTTTGAGCGACTTTGGCGATTAGCCACTGGAGCGAAAAAGGTTATAAAAAAACATCGAGCGATCTTGGCGATTAGCCACTGGAGCGAAAAAGGTTATAAAAAAACATCGAGCGACTTTGGCGATTAGCCACGGGAGCGAAAAAGGTTACAAAAAACACATTGAGCGACTTTGGCGATGGGTCGCTGGAGTAAAAGTTGTTCAACAAATCCTAAAGAATTTTTATAATAACTTGAGCGATCTTGGCGATTAGCCACGGGAGCGAAAGTTGTTATAAAAATTCAATGGAACATGGACATTTGCCGATAAATAAAGAGCTCCATCCCTACACCCTATACCCTACTACCCTACACCCTGCTATAATACCCCCCGACTACTTTGTAACACACTGGAGCTATGATCGGAATTTTAACCTTGCTGGGAGTTTTAGCGTTATTCGGGCTACTGCTCAATGAAATCTTTTGGAAAGACACAGAGGCCGTGGAAAGAGAAGTTGCAGGGATCAAGTTCCCCAAAACGCTATCATGGACAATCGGACTCATCGTCATTGGATACAACCTGTTTTATTACGACATGTCTTTTGAAATCGGCGCGAACATCGGTATCGGAATGGGGCTTTTCAATCTAATAGTCATCCTCGGGCTGCTAATCGCTTATCCAAGGATAAAACGCACTCCGCTTGTTTACATAATCGGAATTTTTTCAATATTAATCGGTCTGACATCAGGCCTAAGAGCTAATGAATTCATCCAAATATTTAATACTTCGATCACAAGAATAACCCTTCTGGCACTCGCGATAATGTACATTGTGGACCCGATAAAATGGGAAGGTCTTTGGCTGACAAAAACATTATGGAACGTCATAAAAAAAGCAACAAGACACGTAGAAGTAATGATAAAAGCAGTTTTCCGAAAGCAAGAGTCCAAAAAAACGGGACTACTATCGATCATCAAGACGGCAGGAATCACCGTAATAACAGTAATATTTTTCGCGGGACTTCTAAGCCAAGCCGACCCGATTTTCGAAGAGCTGATATCGGACATACTAGACGAAGCCGCGGGCCGCACGATTGTATCGATAATGTTGGCCGTTTTACTCTCGTTTCTATTGAGCCTTAAGCTCAAAGCAGACGCAGCCGACTCGCCAAAATTCACACTCCTAAGCTTCTACGACGTTGCCGTACCTGTTATAGGGATGGTCTTGTTATTTGGGTTCTTCTTGTTTATACAGGGCAAATACTTGTTCGGAGCAGAAGCAAACTTTGCCGCATTTGACCTGACCTACTCGGAATATGTAAGAAAAGGATTCATCGAACTGCTTATCGCATCATTTTTCGGCAGCTTGATCGTGTATGCGGTTATTTTAAAAACGAAAGTCTTAGAGAGCATCGGCAGAGTAAGATCCCTCAAGTCACTTAACGCTCTACTGATACTCGAGCTATTCGCCGTACTCGGATCGGCGCTTCAAAGAGACCTCATGTACGTAGACGTATACGGCCTCACTCGAATCAGGCTTATAGGAGGCGTGTTCTTGGCATGCTTGGCGGCGTTTTTACTATTGCTTCTTGCGCTCAACATAACAAAAAGCATGAAAGAAAAGTACCTGCTCGGAGGAGTCTTGGCAATCACGATGGTAGCAACGCTAACGCTCAATTATTTCAACATGGATCAAATAGTAGCTTCGGCCAATCCGCCGGAAGGCAACTACAAAGATTATTTCTACATCAACAACTTATCGGCGGACGCCATTGATGGATGGGAGGAATCCATCGAGGCAAGTTCGGAATTTTTCGATTCAATTCTTGGCAAAGCAGAGCTGACAGATGAAGAACTATCTCACTTCGCGGACACAAAACTTGCGCTCATAACACTAGCGGCTAAACGCGACTCTTTGATAGAAAAATTCGAAGACAAAGATCAAATAAGCTACTGGAATCTAAGCGAAGCGGCAGCGTATAGCAGGATGGCAGAAAACACAGAGGAGTTCGACGACAAACTCACCTGCCTGACAACTCAGATAGAGAATTACCAGATTGGCAACGACATAGAACTTGCAGATGAAGAAGAAGACCGCCTCTACGATTACGACTACCCTCTCGTAAGAATAGACAATTCTTACTATCCACCAGCCAGCCAAGTCTCAACATACCTCAGTGACCGCATAGACAATGCCGAGATAAAAGAGCAGGCATACGAAATATATGGGAATTACCACTATTATACGCGAGATGAGTTTTTCTTGAACGAACATGGTATATTCACAGAGCTACTGCAGGAGCTCACCCCAAAATCATGTAACAACTAAATCATATCCAGCGCGAAGCGCTCCATCCCTACACCCTATCCCCTACCCCCTACCCCCTACAATTCATGTCCAACGAAGCATTATTCATCACCCAAGCCATCGTATCTTTAACCCTAGCGCTGTTCGCGTTTCGCATGGGTCGCAAATGGCTAATGGCATTCATAGCGGTCAACATCGTCCTCATGAACATCTTTGTCACCAAGCAAATCGACCTCTTCGGGATGGCGGCAACGGGAGGAAATGTCCTATATGCGTCGATATTTCTTTGCACGGATCTTTTGGCGGAACACTATGGCAAAAAACAAGCTTTCAAGTCGATACAAATCGGCTTTTTCGCTTCGATCATCTTCGTAATCATGACTCAGTTCATGCTTAATTACGCGCCTAACGATTGGGATTTCGCGCAAGGAGCATTCGAGACTCTATTCACTCTGTCTCCACGCATTGTTGCGGCGAGTATGGCAACTTACCTTATCTCACAGAATCTAGACATATATCTTTTTGAAAAAATCAAAGAAAAAACAGGTGAGAAAATGTTGTGGCTTAGAAATAACGGATCGACATTCGTGTCACAGTTCGTAGACAGCGCGATATTCACACTCCTGGCTTTTTATGGAGTACCGGGATTCGAAGAGATCTGGTCGATTATACTTTTCACTTGGTTTATAAAAATCATAGTCGCGGTATTGGACACACCATTCATATATCTCAGCAAGATGCGGTTTTTCGAGTCTGACTACTTGAAAAATCACAATTCGCGGTTGGGGAAAATTCTTTATAAAATTTCGGAAGATGACTAAAGGACCCTCTGAAAAATGCCGTTGCGGTGACGAGAATTCAAGCTTTCGAGCGAAAATTGCGAAGGACGACAAAGGCGTATCAGGTACCGATACGTCGAGGAGGTCTGAGTCATTTGCAGCCGAAAGATTGAATTTGCAGTCGCAAGGGTGTTTTTCGGAGGGTCCTAAAGAGATAGAAATTAAAATTCTGGGAATAGAAAAAACTGCTTTCGAAAAAGCAGTCAAAAAAGCCGGCGGCAAAAAAAGCGGAGGAGGACTCATGATAATCAGGCACTTCGATTACCCGGACAAGAGACTTCGCAAGGCGGGCAAAATGATTAGGGTACGCTCAATAGGCGACAAGATTATTGAGTTCGCATACAAAGGACCACGAGAATATGTCGGCAAATGCAAAGTACGCCCGGAAATTCAAACACTGGTCTCAGACGCAAATATCGTATCAAAAATACTCTCGGCGATAGGTCTTGAGGAATGTATGTACTGCGAAAAAAAACGCATTTCCTATGAACTGAACGGCACTCATATAGACATCGACGAATATCCTGGAAACATCGTTTATGCCGAGATAGAAGGGAAAACCGAGAAAGCCGTATACGCCACATTGGACATGCTGGACATCAAAGATTACGAAGTAAGTTGCGAGACGGCAGGGGCACTCTTCGAGCAAAGATGGCCTAACGTCGAACTTAACGGGTTGCGTTTCTGATATTTTTTTTCCTAAGATGCAACAAGAATGTTTCTGTATTTTTTTAACAAAAACAAAACATGGCAGAAATGCAAACCGTAAGCAGCATGGGCGTCAAGTCCGTTGCTAAGTTCCAAGCTACAATGATGGCGGTAATATATGGGCTTGCCGGAGCCTTAATGACATTGTTCGGCGTAATAGCATTGCTGTTTGGGCAAGGATTCAGCCTAATAGGAATGGGCCTTGGAGTATTAATACTGGGCGCGCTATTCGGATGGGTAGTTGGATATCTTGGAGGAGCTCTTGGAGCTTATATCTACAACGTTGTTGCAGGAAAAATTGGAGGCATCCAAATCGAACTGACAAAAGGATCGCCAGCGCCAGCACCAACCCCAATGCCAACCCAAGCGCCAACACCGTCAGCTTAAATACGCTTCTGCTCGCAAAGGACAGTAAGCGAAGCCCTATAGCGAGGAATAAACATAAGTTTTTTGTGATTGTTGCGAGCGGCTCAATCGCACTATCACCAAAATTCATCGATGCCCTAGCGAGGAATAAGCTTTTTATTATTGTCGTGAGCGGCTCAGCAGCCCCGAAGGGGCGATGCCCTAGCGAACGACAATAATAAAAAGTAAGTAGCATTTATTGTCCAACAACAAACCACGTGATAGCCTCCGCTAAATGCCTTCCATCCCATCCGGCATACGTATTTTCATCAACCCTTGCGGAAAATCCGGTATCGGAAACATCTTTGAGGTCGACAATACAGACGTCTGTATAATTTTCACTGATGATCATGGGGAATACCATCGGCGTATCATCAAAAACGGAATCAAAAGCAACGGACTTCCAGTAGCCCCGTATATTAAGACTGCCACTCTCCCCATCAAAAGGGTTGTCATCGGGATCAAAAGCAATCCAAGCGATATCCTCTGTCACATGCCATCCATCCCAATCACCACTCGTACCATTGCCGGTATCTTCGACGACTTTCATCTCAAACCCCGTTTCATCGAGACTAATGATCCTAACTCTGGCGGTGTGAGTGCCTTTTTCGCTCTGTAGTTGCGCAAAAACAACCGGCACTTCGTCAAAAGGCTCATCAAATGTAACAATTTTTGTAGCGCCACTGGTTTGCTTATAACTCTCGACACTTCCGTAAACACCACTTGGCAAATTATCCATATCAAAAGCAAGCCAAGAAACGTCCTCAGAATTATGCACACCATCAAACCAACTGCGATCGCTGCCTCTGTCTTCTTCGATTTTCATTGAAAAACCGGAAGATGTAATATTTTTCAGATCGGCCTCAGCGTCATTTCCGCCATTTTCGCTCTGTATACTCGCAAAAACAACTACCTCAGCGTCAGTGGCAAAATCTCGGTCAAATACAAAAGAATCCCAGTCGGAAGCGCTGGTTGTGGAGAAGCTCTCTGTGCCAGACTCGTAAACAAATGGCTCGGAAACCATAACACGCACACCATCGACAAACACATATTCACGGACACTACCACCATCGTCCTCGTAAAACATATTGGGATAATATGTACTTGATAATGCCCCCTCCTTGAGAATGCGCTGACCGGCAAAATCATAGGAATAACTGTAATCATCACTCGCCACCATTTGATTCTTATGATTGTATTCATAATCATACATCCCGTCGCCTAGCACATTCCCCGCCTCATCATAATCAAAAAGATAAGAGCCGGCCTGTGTAACGGCATACGGATTGGCATTACCGGTTTCTTCGTACAACAAGTCTCCGATATCGGATTTATAAATCATATTGCCGACACTATCGTATTCATAAGATCTATCATAATACACGGAAGACGGATCGGCCGAGTCGTAAGCGGTAGCGGTAATCAATCTATACAGATCGTCATACCCATATTCGACGGTATAATCAGAAACTATAGAGAGAACATTCCCAATACTGTCATACTCATACGTCAAATCCTGTAAAACGGACCCATCGGAGGCTGTCGTGGATTTGTTGGTCAAAAAATACATCTGGTCGGGATCATAAGTATTGATAGTCACATCTCCATTCCCGTAATAGACTTCCTCCCATTGCCCCATCTCGGAATAATCGATATCGGTAATAATCTCTTCACCGTCAAACGAGACACTCTCAACCATATTGCCATTATCGTAAGTATAGACGGCAGCAGCCCCACTCGGATAATTTATCTCAAGATTGCGCCCTAGAAGATCGTTCACAAAAGAGGTCTCATAATACAGCCCGTCAATCACGCGCGTCTCTGATACAAGGGAACCAAGAGCATCATAAGAATAAGCGACGCTTCCTGCCTCATCAGTGATAGACGCAACAAGACCAACTCCATTCGTAGCGGAATCATAGACATAATTCACAGAAGCCACAGAAGAAAAATCGCTATCCTCACTCTCGATACGATCAATTTCGTCATAAGCATAATCTATAGTATATCCGGTAGGAACTGCCATTTGCGTCAAATTCCCATTCTCATCGTAGGAGTAAGCCCACACAGCATAATTCGCATCGCTGGAATCATGCATCTCGGATTGAGACGTAAGCCTGCCTAGAGAATCCCATTCCAAGCTTCGCACATTGTTCATCGCATCAGTGACAGCAGTGAGTTGACCAAGCAAATCGTACTCATACGCGGTTTCATAAGTAATGCCGTCTGAAACCTCGTCAACTTGTATCAGATTGCCATAACTGTCGTAATGATAAGTTATGACATTACCCATCGGATCCGTATAAGTCTCATCCCACAGAGAGTAATCGCCGGAAGTGGTTCCAAGCGGCGTAGTCGTACTATAAACTCTGGATACAGCGTCGTAAGAGTATTCTATTTGAGGCTGCGCGGTATCGGGAGACGTGTAGACCGTACCACCGGAGAGATATGACAGGCTTTCAGCCTCAACGTCGCCTCTGGAGGTATACGAAACATCAGAAACCGCGTAAGAGTCCTCGCCTTCTATACGGGTCTGAATTTCACGATCAAACCCATCAACATAAGTGTAGGAGTTAAACCCATCGGACGTATCATCGGTGAGAACTTCGCGTATAGACCTTGGACTGCTTGAGTCATCATATTCATAAGAGACCATGGTTTCCGTAGTCAATCCATCGACATCGGGACCCAGAATGGACAAATTCCGCCCAAGCCCATCATACAGATATGCGTGCTCATACCCGTTGATATCGATTATACCGGCGGGCTCACCGTTGATGTAATTGATGTCGAAATAAACGGTTTGCCCCAAGGCATTGGTTATCTCGGCGGGATATGAGTTCTCGCTATCATATGTGATAGTAGTTGTGTATCCGCGAGGGTTGGTGACCAAGGAAACATTCCCGTAAGAATCGTATTCATAATGAGTTGCCACCCACGACGAATCAGTATCGAGCCACACGTACTCGTCTGATAGGCGCCCTTCGTCTATATCGCCAAGATCGAAATCATCATCATAATAGTATTCGGATTCTTTCAGAGTGGAACCGTCTCCATCCGTATAGATCTCATTTGCAATTTTAAAAACCCAATCGCTGTCATTGGCAGCGTACGATTTTGTCAAATAAAGCTCATCACCATACAAATAATCCGTAACATCGTAATCCGACTCATCGACCTCGATTTCGCCCCATCGAGTCTCTGTCATAACAAGACCATAGTCGGAATTATAAGTATAAGAAACCGCTTTTTCGCGCGCCGAGCTCTCTCCGTCAAAAGTAAAATCAGTCACTTGGTCAACGTGCGGAAAATAGCGAGAATCTCCCAGGTCGGTTACGCTCCATTCATTAACCGTCCTTGAATACAAATTGCCGGAATCGTCATAAATTTCAGTAGTAGTGGGCTTACCCATGAGCGCGTGATTCGAATAATCGGAACTATACATAAAATCATCGGCAACATCGTCCCAGTCTTCACCGGACTCAAAATAACTGACGAAATCGGAATCGTAAGATGAGTACGCTTCGGGACAATTAACGCTCGAACAAAGTCCGGCATCAACAACATTAACGGTAATTTCTCTCAAGTAGTCACCGTCTACCATATACCACCCGACGCCATCAACATGTACAAGAGTCTGATCTGGAATCCCGTTGGCACATAATTCGGTAAAATCGCAGCCGATATCAAAAGAATAAACTGTGGTTTTGCCATCCTCATAGACGGAAACCTCTTCAAAACCGCCAAACTGACCTTTTAAATCGTCGAAATATTTATAGTAAGCTCCTCCACTGTACTCATAAGAAACGTCTGTGGAATTACCAAGACCGTCATCAATCGAAACCGCCGAGACGGTATACATCGCAAATGGCAAATCCGGATTTGCAATACTCCCGTCATCATTCGCATACTGCAAGGCTGACTGATACTCTATATCTATACCTGCACCGTTGGAAGTTGTGATGCCGATAAGCAAATCGGGCTTACTCCAATTACTCATAACTATATCATCCAATGTGGATGGGGTGGTATCGGAGGAGATAAAATCATTGAGCCCGTCACCGTTAATATCATTGCCTGTCAAATAACCAATATATCCAGAAGTATCAAGACCGGTACAATTAATAGCAGCCCCGGGAGTACTATAAGATGTCCATGTATCAATACCGTCCCACAGATAAACTTCGGGCATCATCGAACCGGAGAGAATATCAAGGATACCATCGCCATTAAAATCGATCATGCAAATATCTTTGCTGGCACTGCTATAACTCTCATCTTCGAGAGGAGCCGCATAATTGTAACTCATTGTGGCAAAGAGCAGGAAGGAAGAAGACCGGAAATCCATATCAAAATCCGTATCGAGAGAAAAAGTCCCATCACCATTATTCAAGTAATACAAGATCACAGGACTGTCATCATCGGAAGAGGTATAATAATAATTATAATCCAAATATGCCTGTAAAACATCGGTCAAACCATCTCCGTTGATATCAACAAGACGGGCGCCGGAATCCTGTTTCTCATGCAAACCGGGACTCGCGTCGGCGCCCCAGGAAAAAGTTACGGGCGCTTCAAAAGAGCTGCCTACAAAACCATAATCTCCATCATTAAGATAAATATATCCACCTGTATCAAGCCAGTCGGCGGAAGTGGCATCTCCGGTGAAAAGATCGGATAATCCGTCTCCGTCAAAATCCCCATACCTGAATCCTGCCGCAGTTCTATCTCCTCCGGCGGGCATGCATCCGGGATAATGTTCACCCAATGGACCATCACTCCCTCTCAAATTATAATACATGCAATTATACGAATAACCGGGAAGCTCATACATTGCCAATAATTCCGGGAGTGAATCTCCGTTCATGTCAACGAACGTACCCTCTTCGGGCAAGCCGAAAGCGACCCCCGAAGGCGTAAAATGCGCAGTATATTCAGACCCGAAACTCATACCGAAATCCAAATCACACGTAGCGGTATATGGCGAAGAAAGACTGTCTCCCTCAAGACACCAATCGGCATACCCATTCCCGTTCACGTCGATCAGATACCCATCGTCCTTTGAGGAATAAAAAGTGCTGGTGGAAAAAGTGTAACTTGAATTGGAAGAGTACTCAAAAGACGTCTCCGGAAGCGTCACGACATCACCTTCGAGACTAATACCTTTCTCAACTATGGAATCAAGCATCGATCTTGTTCCGTTCTCACCGGAAGCATAAGAAAGATCATATTCGCGCACCAGAAAGCCGTCGTAATAAACGGAAATATCGCCAATCAAATATTCCGTCTTAACCTCAAAACCTTTGTCATACCATTTGGTCCAGTCATCACGAACAGCCAAACCGAAATCTATTTCAAAAACTCCATCATTGGAAGAATCCGCGCTTCCGTAACCGGTATAGTAAATCGACTCGGGATAGACTCGCCCCTGATCTTCGGAATATGCAAATCGAACATAATTACCGGAAAGATCACGAATCTCGTCAAGATACCATTCGGCGATACGGCTCGAATCGTCGGGATCATCCTGCCTGGAATCGGCGCTCTGTCCGAAATAATAAGAGTTGCCACTTTGATCCGTCACAATCCAACTATCATCAGATTGAAACTCGTATTTGTAAAAAGCCTCTTCAACCTTGAGTCCGTATAAGCCGTGCTCGTCATCGTCAAGGCTGACCGCCTCAAGCTTCCCGGAAGCACCGTTCATATTCAGATAGAACTCATCTGTATCATACATCTCCAGAACACCATACTCCTGACTGCGAGAGATCGAGCCGCCAACAGAGAGATTCCATCCATAGCCGACAATGGAATCCGCGGAAGAAGATTGATTATTGTAAAAAAGCGATACGCCGGGCTCAATACCATTACGACCCTGTGGGATATAAATAGGATAATTGTAAGTTGCGGCGCCGGTAGACAAATCTGTTTCATAAACACCCAACGCTTTCTTAACAGCCATGGGGTCGGCGGCATAATTAAGAAATGGTGTAAAATCACTACTTACAACGGAGGCAGCTAACACGTCAGCTTCTTCCGTCATAGGCTCTCTGTCCACGCTATCTTCTGTCTCGGAAGCTTCGGGGGAGACAGGCTCCTCCAAAGCTTCAGGCTCTACTTGCTCTGTAGTGAGCGACTCCTCGGCGACAATCTGATCATCAGCCTCAATTGGGATCTCATCTTCCGCGAGAACGAACGCCGCATTCATAAAATTAATACCAAATGCCAACAAGACCGCGACTGCAATATTTCTCATCTTTACGGGATTTTAAAAAAAATAGATGTGTATTTCCGTTAATATCACACCCACCTTAAATTTTTATGAAAAAAAAACGAGACACCACGCATATAGCCGAGCAACTATAAAATGGCATAAAGAGCGGCGGCTGTTTTGTCCATATGGCAAAAGAGTCTTTGAGGTTTACTGCCGTTTTATGGTAGTTCGGCTATATCAAGTTTTTCGTGATTTGGCTTTACAGCCGATCCCTAACCTTTATATAAACTCTAGACCTATGCTCAATGACAAGGACTTTGATAGTCCGATGTTCAATACGAAACACCACACGATAATCGCCAACTCGTAGTTTCCTATAGCCTTTAAGAGACCTGCGCAGCGGCTTACCGAAAATGTCGGGAGCAGTAACAAGCTTTCCTTCAATAGCACTCTTAATACGATTTCTTTGATCGAGAGACAGCTTTGGGATATCAACTTTAACAACAGATTCATGATACTCAATTGCAAAAGTCATACCCAAGCGTCTTTATGAGAAATATATTTGGCATCCTTGGAGTCACGCTCTTCCGCGATCGCATTAAGTACCTCGTCTTCCTCTGTCTCGATAGCCATTCGCAAGAGAGAAACAGCCTTTGTGGCCTGGGGAACGTCATCCCTTTCGGCAAGCTTGGCAAGCGTTAGCTCGATATCTTTCGGAAGACTAATGTTAATACGTTTTTTTGATGTTGCCATAAAATTCATCATAAGATTTTACGATTACAGTGTATCACAAGTGTATCACCATCTCAAGAGCAACCAAATCTCTTGTATCACGCCCACCTTAAATTTTCGTGAAAAAAAACGAGACACCACCAATACATAAGTTTTTTGTGATTGTTGCGAGCGACTCTGCAGACGCAAAGCGTCGAAGCCCTAGCGAGACGCAATACACAAAAAACTACTTGTCAGGCGGCACATTATAATAACTATACAAAAAATCCGCGATATCGTGGAAAACAGGTCCCGCCGTATTGGCGCCCCACTCGTCGGCTCTCGGATAATCGAATTTTACAAGAATCACAAACTGCGGATCGTCTATAGGGCCATATCCGACAAAAGACCCGATTGTAGTTCCCCTGCCTGTAAGCGCTTTGCCCCATTTGTAAGTCTGAGCCGTACCGGATTTTCCGGCGACATAATGATCGTCAAATGCCAAGGTGGAATATCCTTGTTCGACAACTGCGGTAAGCATTGCCGTCATAAGATCAGCAGTCTCCTTAGTGACGGCCTGCCGAATAATCTCGGGCTCATATTCCGTCACACTTCCGTCGGCATACTCAACGCTATCAACAACATACGGTTGCATCAGAACCCCCTCATTGGCCAGAGCGGAAACCGCCGTAACCATTTGTAGTGGCGTAACCGAGATACCTTGCCCGAAAGCATGAGTTACAAGCTCGGAGTCGGCCCAGTCCTCATAATACTCGATATATCCCGACTCCTCTCCATCAAGTTGAATATCGGTTCTTTCTCCAAAGCCAAAAGATTGGATATAACTATAGAGCAAACTGCGCCCGAGGAGCTGAGCGACATAAGACATTCCGATATTGCACGAATTTATGAGTACCTCGGTCATGGTCTCGGCACCATGATAACTGTCGTTAAATGTATGAATTTCAAACTCATCAACCTGTATGGGGCCTGTACAACTATGAGTGGAATTTGGCGTCGTTTCTTGTGCGTTTATGGCGGCGGCCATTGCAATAGGCTTAAAAATCGAACCAGGTTCATAGATCGCTTGAATAGTTTTGTTTTTATAAACCTCGGGGCCGTACAAATTCTCATACGAATACCATTTGGACGGGTCATCCTCGTCCGGAAACACTCGTATTCTCTCATCCGGATCTACTTGCAAATAAAGCCAATAAAGTGGCTCTTCCTCGTCCCCCATATCGTACAAATACGCCATATCACTTTCTAGAATTTCGATCTCTGCAAGCTCATAAACATCTCCGTAGGAATTAGGATCAAACGTAGGATAGTTCGCCATGGCAAGGATTGCTCCTGTCTCCGGATCCATAACTATAGCTTGTCCACTCTCGGCTTGATACTTTTCTACTCCGGCACCAAGTAGCTCCTCAATCTCAAGCTGAATCGTCCTGTCGATAGTAAGCATTATATTGGCACCATCCTCGGCAGGTTCCAGAACGCTATCGCCAACTGTGATCTGCTGACCAACCCCATCAAGCTGGGAGGTGAAATACCCTTTTTTGCCGGTTAATGATGAGTTGAAAAAACCTTCAATCCCGTACTGTCCAACGCCAGCAGAGTTCGTATAGCCAAGGACCTGAGCGGCTAATTCCCCTTCCGGATAATAACGGTAATACTCTTCGAGCATATCAATGCCGAGAAAATCGCCATTTTCATCATTGTCAATTATGTTATCTATCTGAACGGAAATCTCAGGATCAAGTTTGCGTTTTATAACAGTATAACGATTAGTCCCCTCGAGAGTACTTTCAAGATTAGCGGCATCGACTTGAAAAACCTCAGCAAGTAACTCAGCGGTTTTGCCCTTATTACTGATTTCGGGAGGATAGGCATAGACATCTCCGTTCTCAGTAACCACAAGCCCGGTCAAATCCATCTCATTAAGCGCATACTGCGTCTCCTGATCTACTCCTTCGGCAAGCAAAATCTGCGATCTGGTTTTCTCGGAAAGCTGCTCTTCAAGCCTGTCCTGAAAATCATCAAAAAGCTCCTCATCAGTCTTGTAAGCAATCTTGGTAAGAGCCTCTGTACGCTCCTCCTCGTTTTCAATCTCATAAGCGACTTCCAGTTCCTCCGCAACCCTCTGTTCATCCAAGCCCTTCTCTTGCTCCAGATCAAAAACCAGTGGCGCCAAAGTCTCAGCGACAAGCCCCGAGTCGTCTATCAAGTAAGGATCGGCATAGAGAAGATTGAGGGTTGTATTTGTCGCAATCTTGAACACCTCTCCGGAATTGTAATCGGTAATCAAAATCTCTCCACGTCTGGCAGGAAGCTCCGTATATCCTTGATGAGCTGTCTGTGCCACCTCTTTATAGTACCCATGAGAAATAACCTGCAATTGGAACAGCCTAATACCGACAACAGCCGTCACAAAGAATAGGAAGCCAACAACAATCGTTAATCTATTAGGTTTTTTACGCAATTTTATTTTTCTTAAAGATCCTTTTCAAAATGCCACCACGCAAGCGAAAACGCAAGCGGTCGCCTACCCCCGCTGATAAGAACACCACTTGAGATCAAGTGCACTCGGCTCGGCCCGATCTCGAACACGCCACTTCCCGAAAGCATCCTGTTCACTGACGATATATCCGAGATGCGCAAGCTGATGATGTCCTTCGCAGAGAGGGAGCAAGGTATCAGGATTATGTTCGTGGCTATGCGCAAATCTGTCGGCATGGTGCAAGACATCGGCTTTGCGGCTACACTGCGCGCACTTCCCTCCGGAAAGGCTGAGAACGTATTTTTTGATCTCGGCGGGAATATATCTGGACTCGGTTTTGACGCGCTCCGGCTTCTCCTTATGCATCAGTCCCGAGATAAACTCATTCCAGCTAAGATCGCCCTTCATTTTTTGAAGTTTGGCGGCGGTTGCAGAATCGAGATCTATGACAATTTGCACTTTTTCAGGTTGAGATTCCGTCCTAGGACAAGAATTCGCTCTGTAAGTTTGTACATATTTTTCAAGCGCATTCTTAGGTAAGTTAATTGCCTTATCCGCCCAAAATCCTGCGTCCTCCCTGGTAGATATGGTCGCTACGGGTCTTACAGCGGAAAGTCCCTTCTTGTTGGCAACTTCCAGTAATGCCGGCTTATCCTCAATATGCCTATGAATACGCAAACAGTCGTCAACCCTTGCCTTGCTCATACCCGCCAATTTGGCCGCGTATTCGTAGATACTGGCGTAGTTCTTTTTCTTCCAGATTTGCTTGCGGTCGATTTCGGACAAAAGCAGTTCGCACTTCCGCCGCCATTTGAGTGCGAGCGATCCGTATGTGACGAACTCTTGGTGCAAATCCATTTTTTTCAAGCTTAAAGTATCTATTATATAGCATGAAGGAGCCCAGATTAACAGGTTTGGTTGACGATTTCGACTGGACGATCCGGTCAGGTGAGTGCGTGCTCACCTTTTAGACACTATAACGCAGGGTGCTTTACTTGGTCAGCCCGCGAGACTTACGCGCCTTGGTGACTTTTTTCTTGGCTTTGCCAAAAACCAAAGCTGAATAAAGCCACTCGAGCTTGGACTCCGCGGAGCTCTGTTTGGAGCACCTCAGACGATCGGTATCAATATCTAGATGCTTCATAATTCTTTAAGTTTAAGAAGGGCCGTAACATCGAGAGTATCCTTTTCTCGACCTGTTTTTTTCTTCATATCAATCAAATCATCAATCGAGACAACAGGCAACTTCATATCCCAAACCTCTACATAATTTGCACGCTTCTTGAATCTTTCGAAATTCTTGGACTCCTCGATAACCACATCTATATCAAGCTGAGGCATATCGGAAGAAACATAAGTGAAAGCTCTCATGCCCTTATCTTCAAGATGCTTGTCAAGAAGCTTGGAATCGGACAAATCTCGTATGGGCACAGGCTGCCTCTCGGAATATCCGATACTCTTCATGAGTTTGTCCATTTTATTCAAATTTTCGATATTCAAAGCAAGCAAAATATCTATATCGCCGGTAAAACGCGCGTATCCGTAAAGATTCACCGCGACGCCACCAACAATGACATAATCAATCTTGGCCCGCTCAAGTTTGCCGAAAATTTCTTTATACAAATTCATCGCGGAAATTTTAACATACAAAAAAGATGTCCAAGGCATCCACCACTTGCACCGACCTACTAAAAATGCTATAATATCAAGATAGAAATAAAAACAAACCTATGACTACAGCTCAAGTACAAGATCTCGCAGACCTAAAAGCCTACGCGGAGAAACTCGTTAGAACAAATCTTTTCCTGTCAGGCAAGGACCGAGAGTTATGGAAAAGCCTCATCCCCAAGATGACGGAGGAGAATCTCGGCGAACTGATACAAGCGTTCGAGGATAACAAAGAGGATTTGAAAAAAGCTCTCATGGAGCATTTCCAGAACGACAAAGAAGGGAAACTGATAGAAAAAATCAAAGCTTACAAGAAAAAAACAGTAAAAGAAATGGCTGCGTCAGTTGAAAAGTCAGAAGCAACAAAAGCGGAACAAGCGCTGGATTCCGAACTAAACAATCTTTAATTTTAATAAAATGGCTGATTTAAATCAACTGCATACAGACATTGACGAGGGTCAAAAGGCACTCGACAAAAAAGATTCAAGCGGAAAAAATTTAGCAGATGGATCAATTCAAAATAGTACTGATCTAACACAGACATTTATTACCGACGTAGATGAGGCACAAACATTCCTACAAGCTCACAACAACGACCTAGGAGAATTTAACGACGAAGAATTTTTAAAAGGAGTAAAAACACTACTCACAGAAGCTTTATCAGCAGCACCTCTAGATACCATCAAGGCGCAACTGGACACTCATCTTGCATCTATTAAAGAAAAAATGCCGAACACAACGGCACCTGACGCAGCGGAGACAACAGGCATACCTAGAAGACCGAACTTAGGGGAAAACACAATCTTGACCCTCAAATCTTCCGACACGTTGACAGGGATTGTAGCGTCAAAATTCGGAGTTGACTGGAAACAAACGCCAAACGCCGCGTTCGTACTCGTTCACGCTCTTAACAATTTGAGGGACGATACCAAAAAGATAGACCCTGACGCTCTCACTGATGGCGAAACAATCGATGTAAACACCATCTTAAACGGCTGGAACAACCTCCCATGGAACGAAGACGCGCTGGGATGGTACAAACGCACAAGTCAGGCATCTCAAAAAGATTCTTGGGTCAGCGGACTGCGCAAAATGTCGGAAGAAAAGGGAGAGAGGCAACCCATAAGACAAACTGAAGATTATGATATTGGAGAAGTCGTAGCTGGAGATATCGCAAAACAAAATCCTTACATCATGCAGCTCGGAGCTGGATACGACGGAAGTATCCAAGACAACTACACTCTCCTTGATGGATGGGCGTGGAATAACGCGACCAACAAGGCTGATTTTGGTGTCAAAAAAGTAGAAGTAAGCCGTACAGCCGGCGCATTATCCGAAGGAAGCGTGGACAATACGCCGATAGGCCAAGAGTATGACGAATCAGATGCCGCGGAAGACGCGAGAAAAGCCGCGGAACTTGCCGCAAAAACTAAACTAACTCCGCAAGATTCCGAGTACGGAACGCTGGTAGTAGACGGCGCCTTAACAGAGGCAGCCACGCAAGATTGGAGATGGGAAAATCCTGCCGATACAAAAAACACAACAATCGTCAGAATAGTACGCGAGCAAGCAACACATTACGAAGCAGCCCAGCCGGCGGAAGGAGTAATACAATTCGCAGAAGCCTATGCGCAGGGATTGGTACAGCTCAAAGAGCCTAGCAAACGAAGTACCGAGAGACAAGATTACAAAATCTCAGACCC
>Ga0210006_1001073_pt1 | contig 19358 bp, 14 predicted proteins | sample CryGey02umfilter_2_FD_185452 | JGI IMG/M metagenome (GOLD analysis project Ga0210006, IMG submission 185452) | Groundwater microbial communities from aquifer in Utah, USA - Crystal Geyser 4/10/14 0.2 um filter (SPAdes) (version 3) | ecosystem: Environmental > Aquatic > Deep subsurface >... | reverse complement strand
GGAAACGGACGGGGTCGATGAAGTCATGATTCTGCTCCTCTCGTGAGATGAGGCGGATTGCCTCACTTCACAAGTTAGGGAAACAGAGCCAGCGATTCAACCGCTCCTACAATCAACCTGGACTCGCGGATCGGAGCGCCCATACCGCGGAGCGGTTTAGTCCAAGGCCGATGATCCGCCAGGACGGCAGCTCGGCCGAAGCAGGCCTTACGCCCAGCTACCAATTTCGTCCGCTACTAGTTCGACAGCAGAAGTTCGACGTGAGGGGCCCCGTTATAGCTGAAGCCTCGAAGAAAACCCGCATGAGCAGCATGTGGGCACTCCATCTCGACGAAATAGTTAGTCTGCCGCAGGCTCGGCAATATTGTTGGCGACCCCGAAAGGGATATGAACTGACGGAACGACCTCAGATGCAGTCTCTAAATGACCGGACTGATCATCGAAAAAGATGTGTGGACGTAAAACTCCGAGAACTTTCCTTTTTTCAATGCCGCCTAAAAAGAATGCGTCGTTTGCCATAACCCCCCAACTCTTCAATGTGTTCATCGCCCGCTCATGGGCAGGAGCATCACGAGCAGTTACGATTGAGACCCGAAGTCTGTTTTTGTAAGAAGGTTCCATTTTTTTTCTTTCTTCTTCTACGGCCTGAATCGAAGAAACGCGAAGCAAAAACTGCTGCAATGGACCCGGATTGTGAGGCTGCATTGCATTCATGACCTCGTGGGCCTTGAATTCGTTTACGTCTTTGCGAGCTTGATAGACGCTCTCAGATTCGTCATCTGCAAGCACGCCGTCAAAGTCAAAAGCGATTCTCAGGCTAGCATCTTCGTCGTCATCAACAACTGCTGAGTTCATTACATGGCCTGCCGGCAAGTTGAGACGAATTGCAGATTCAACATCCACTTTATTTCCAGATAAAAACAGAGAAATGTTCAGTGCAGGAATGAACTCGTAAGGAGCTTTTCCTTGCATAAAGATAGCCCGGGTCATTCCGATTTTGTAATGCTCAATCGACTTCATTACCCGAAGACCAGTGTCAGGATCATTTCTGGACAACAGGATTACCTCAACTAGAGGGTCGTCTTTTTTTGGGCTTAAATCGTTCAGAGACAGGAGCCTTTTTATAAATGAAAAGGCGATTCCCTTTGGGAGAGGGATATGTAGGTTTTTTTCCTGAAATTTACGATACAAAGCCTCGCCATCTCGTTTAAAGACTGCATCGGAATCTGATAAATCAAACATTGCGCTAGAGGCAACGCCGATTACTAATCTATTTTCTAATTCGTATGCCATGAGTGCAGTCCGGTATGGCTAACAGTTATAGAACCCAATGATCTCCACCCATTAATATGTTTTGTCGGCTGGAGCAGCCATTTGGAATGGAGACGTGATAAAGGCAGCTTTATAAAAAGTCTACACTTCCTCGTTAAAGTACATCACACAATTCCCTTGCCATTTATTGTTTTTTCAGAAGAGCGAAACTCATCTGCGTTGGCGCGCAATGAAGTCAGAAAGCTCGCCAGTGATGCAGACTCGTCAGTCGACTCAGCAACAATAGGCTCTATACCACGAGAACGAAGAACTTCTGAAAATACCTCATTAGGCCGCCCCATAAAAACGTATGACTTTGGCCGAAATTCAGGCCGGGGCCCGCTCTCCCATAACTTCTTTAGTCTAAAAAGTAATAGACGAACATTGATGTCGGATAGGCTATACCCGATAAAAAGCAGAGATTTTCCAAGAATGTCAGCTCGTAGCTTGATGTCAAGTGGAGACTCAAAAGCCATTCGATCGAAGTAGCTTGACTCAGTCAGCACCATTGACTTCGAATTCCGGAGGTCTCCATGAAGTTTAACTATGTGAACCTTTTCGTCAGAAAGGTTCACAAAATCGTTGACAGTACGAATTGCTCGATATCGGCGATTCATTCCTCTGTGCGCTTTCTCTATGAAGTCATCAAAGTTTGTGGTGTAAATAAGCTTGCACTCGAGTTCAACGATAGCCTTGTATACAGGTGAAGATGTGACTTCTTTTTGTGTCTTTCGCCACTTATCTTGCAGATAATCTCTAAGCTCATGCAGACCACCTTTTCGCTGGTTATAAAACTCAGCCAACGTTAGATAGTCTCCCAATTGCTCAAATATGTCGCCATCGAAACCGACATGCCCTCCGAGCTCTCGTATGAGTGAAGCATACGAAGGCAATCCCAAAGACATTGACACCCCGGCTCCGATAAAAGGAATGACTTGCCCACGAGCTAGCTGAAGAGCTAGTTGTTCGCTTGCATCCGTCATTTGTTTGCCTCTATGTGATCCTTCATTTGCTCAAGTGCACGCCGACGCATAGAAATGTTGTTCTTAACCTCCCCCATTTCGCTGAATGCCAGTTCATAACCATCTGGTACAAAGACACAATCCCACTGGAATCCGTGATCGATGCGAGGTGGAGAAATGATTCGACCTGCTACTTCACCGGAGAAAAGGTGAATTCGCCTTCCATCAACATATCCAATCGTTGTCTTCGCCTTAACCGTGCAGGTATCGCTCGCAAAAAGTTGTGAGAATCGCTCCTTCTTTAAGCTGTCCCAGAAAATTTGCGTCAAGCCGCCCGGGAGGCCACCCAGTAAATCTAAATATAGCCCGGTGTGTTCCACGAACAATCGCCTCCCAAGTTGCTTGAAGGCGCGAGCGGCTTTGTCTCTGACCAAGAGCTCAGTGTCATTTGTCTGCAACTCGTTAATGTCTGTGTGGTCAGCCACAACGCTAATACCCAAGGGCTCTAGAATTTGACATGCTTCAGCATGTTTAAACTGGTTCTTGGATACGAAATAAAGCTTATTATTTTTCACACTTCATCTCTAATTGATGGGGGGCAAATTTCTGCGTATACCGTATGTCGTCAGAACTTCCGCAATAAGTTCAATCACGTACGTAATTTTGATTGTACCTGAATGACAGTTTTGGCACCGACCATCGGACACTAACAATCAGTTCAAGTCTGAACAACCACTTCTAACTTTCACATCGAACTGTGAATTCGAATGATGAATTTTCAATACCCCATAATTACGCCCGAAACGGAACGACCACGGCGCCCTCCTTCAACTTATCCAGATAGTCTGCCCACGCCTGCATCATGGCTGTACGTTCCGGCAGATACATGCGCCAGGTATCTCGCTTGTATGCAGCCTTAACCTTGTTGGGTTCTTCGTGCGCAAGTTGGCGCTCCAGCCATTCCTGCTTATAGCCCATGTTGTCCAAGATGGTAGAGGCCATAGCGCGGAATCCGTGGGGCGTCATTTCATCATTGCTCCAGCCCATTCGACGCAATGCTGAACGGATGGCGTTATCACTCATGGGGCGGTCACGATCACGCTCTCCAGGAAACACATACTTACCCTGTCCAGTCAGTGGCTGTATCTCGCGCAAACACGCCACGGCCTGCGTGCACAAAGGAACGAGGTGGTTGGTTTTGGTCTTGGTCACGAAATAAATCCATTCCGCAGCATCCAGATTCACGTCAGCCCACTCCATCTTGCGCAGTTCGCCTGGGCGAACAAACAGCAACGGCGAAAGCCTGAACGCGCATTTCACAACAAATGACCCCTGATAGCCTTCTATGTCGCGCATCAATTCCCCTACTTTTTGGGGTTCCGTGATCGCAGCAAAATGTTTGTCACGACGATAGGGCGGCAATGCGCCGCGCAGATCAGAAGAGGGATCGCGCTTGGCGCGCCCCGTCGCCACAGCATAGCGAAACACCTGCCCGCAATTTGCCAGAGCACGGTGGGCGGTTTCCAATGCCCCGCGCGCTTCGATACGTCGCATTGCCCCCAGCAATTCAGGCGGCTCGATTTCGCCAATCGTCCGTTTACCAATCCAAGGGAACACATCTACTTCAAGGCGTCGGATGATTTTGATGGAATGGGTGTCACTCCAGTTAACCGCATGCTTTTCAAACCATTCACGGGCGACCTCCTCAAAAGAATCCACCGCTGGAAGCCCAGACTCGATGCGCTGCTCTGCTTCGCGTTGCACGGTTTGATGGGCTTTTTTTGCTTTTCTCACGTCACTTGGATCTGTACCTGCCGCCACGAGCACACGGGCTTCATCAGCCCTTTGCCGGGCAAAAGCAAGAGAAGTGTCGGGATATACGCCAAGGGAGAGCGTTTTGCGTTTGCCCGCAATGGAGTAATCAAAGCGCCACCACTTGGCACCATCCGGCTTAAGCAATAGGTATAGCCCGTCCCCATCGCTGATGCGCTGGGTTTTAGATAGCGGTTTTGTGCGCTTCAGAACCAAGTCCGAAGCAATAAGATGACGAGCCATTACAGTAACTCCTTCGCACGCAGTAACGAAAAATGCCAGTTACTGTACAAGTTACTGCAAAATCCGCCAGATTACAATGAAAGTTACTGCACGCCCCTGGACAACAAAAAACCCGCAAAGCCTTTAACTGTGCGGGTTTGTGTACATCTTCAGACTTCTTTGGATGTGAATCTGGTGGTGATAGGTGGACTTGAACCACCGACCCCAGCATTATGAGTGCTGTGCTCTAACCAACTGAGCTATATCACCGTAATCTAGGCGACCGAACGATGTCCGGCCAAAAAGAGGGCGGCATTTTGCTGATTTAGCGGTCTCCTGTCAATTGCAGTCTGCCGATTTCAGCTCACTGTCTGGAAAATCCGGCTGAATCTGGCGTAGTTTTGCCTCGGTCGCCGCATCGATTCCGCGCAACTCAAACACGGTGAATTTGAGTTTGCTTAACCTCTCTCCCACTTTTGCCGTGCGCACGCCCTTGGCTTTCAACACTTCGAGAAAATTGCTTGCCGCCTGTTCGGTGCGGAATACCCCGAGGGAGATGGCATGCAGCCACTCGCCTTTTTCCTGCACCACAAAATAGTCGTTCACCCCGAGTTGCTTGAGTTGTCCGACCTTGCGCTTGACCTGCTGCGCGTCTTTTTGCGGCGGCATGTAAACCCAGTAGCCTCTGCCGTATTCCACTGTGCGCTGGCGCAGCCTGTCGCCCAATTGCGGTGTTTCCAGCGCGGCGGTTGCCCGCGCCAGATCATGACCGGAAAACTCGCCCCAACTGAAGCAGCGGTCTGAATCCGTTACGGCGGTCAGTTCCGGACTCAGGCGCGATGCGGGCTGGGTTGCCACGATGGCCGAAACCGGGTTGGGCGGAGTTGGCGCGGGAACGCGGACGGGGACAGTTTCCGCCAGGGCGCGCACGGCGGCGGCATCCAGCAATTGAATTTTTTCCGGATTGAATTCAGTCTGGGTCAGTAGCGGCTGCGGCGGCACCAGCAAGCTGTCGCCCCAGCGGATCAGCGCAAACAATAGCAGATTGACCAGTAACAATAGAATCAGCCACACCCTGCTCATGCTTCGTTTTCCCCCATCACTTGCAATCCCTGCAACACCAGGTCATCCCTCCGCTCACAGCCCACGGCCAGCTGTGCCATGACAGATTCGGCTGCGCCGCCGCTGAGCAGACAGCGCGCGGCGGGAAAGCGCTGTTGCAATAAATTGTATTGCCGCATGATCGCGCCCTGTGTCGCGCGGATTGTGCCGCTGCGGATCGCGTCGGCGGTGTTCAGCGGAAAATCGCGCAGCGTTCCTTGCGCGGACTGCAACAGAGCGGCATTGTCGTGAAGGCTGCGCTGCATCAATGCCGCACCGGGCAGAATCAGGCCGCCGATGAATACCCCGTCATCGGACAAGGCATCCACGGTGGTGGCAGTGCCGCAATTGACCACCAGGCACGCACCGCGCACCTGATGCCACGCGCCGATGAGGGCAGCCCAGCGGTCGCTGCCCAGCTGCTGCGCGCGCGCATAGCCGTTGCGCACACCGCATTGCGCCGTGCGGGCGATGATAAATTCGGGCTCGGCGGGCCATCCCGCCAGCAACGCGCGCAGGCGGGCTTCCATCGCCGCCCCCGCCACATTGGACACCAGAATCCGCGAGGGCGGACACAGGCGGGCAAATTCCGGTGCCAATCCTTCGACCCGCGCATTGTCACTCGCGCCGCGCGCGGGCCATTGCCCGGCTTCGACCCGCGCCCACTTGCAGCGGCTGTTCCCCGCATCCAGCAACAGCATTCACATCCCCCTCAGGCTGATCTCACCAGCATGGAACACACGCTCGCCGGTTGCGGTTTGTACGCGCAGCGCGCCTTCGTCGGTCACCCCGCACACCCATCCGACCATGCTTGTTCCGTCCGGCAAGGAAAGTTTAACCTCGCGTTGCCGGAACGCATGATGCGCTTCCCATTCTTCGCGCAACGCGGCAAACCCGCGTGCCGAAAATTCTTCCATGACACGCAGCAGATGTTTGAGCAGGATGCCGAACACGCGGCTGCGCGCCTCTGCCGCCACCCCCGCCGTCACCAGATCGCTCACTGGCTGATCAATGACGGCACGCGCAGTGGCGGGCACCCGCAGGTTGAGGCCGACCCCGATTACCACGGCGGAAGGTCCCAGCATATCGCCCTGCGCTTCGAGCAGGATACCTGCCAACTTGCCCGCGCCGAGCAAAACATCGTTCGGCCATTTCAGTCCCGCCTCGCGCACCCCTATCTCGTCCAGCGCGCGCAGCACGGCGACACCCACAGCCAGACTCAAACCGGACAACCCACCCAGACCGCCGTCGAAGCGCCAGAGCAGGGAAAACGTCAGCGCATCGCCCAATCCCGCCTGCCATGCGCGGCCCAGCCGCCCGCGCCCGGCGCTCTGCCATTCCGCCGCCAGCACACTGCCGGATGCCGCGCCGAGGACGGCCCGCTGCAGCAGCATCGCATTGGTGGAAGAAGTGTGCTCGACGATTTCCAGTCGCACTACCGTCCCCGCATCGAGCTGCTGTTTGATCAAGGCTTCATCCAGCCAGTGCAGGGGGTGCGCCAGACGGTAGCCGCGCCCGCGCACGCGGTGCAAATCCAGGCCGTACATGCCAACCTCGCGCAAAGCGTTATGCACGCTGGCGCGCGACGTACCGAGTTGCGCGGCCATGGTCTGGCCGGAATGGAACGCCCCGTCCGCCAGCAGGCGCAACAGCGCAAAGGTCAGCGGCGTCTCTTGTGCGGCGCGCTTCATTGCGCCGGATCGGCGCACAACGGCGTCCCGCCCTGCTGCATAAATTGCATGATCTCTGGCCGCCGCTGCAGGGTGTCCTGATACCCCAGTTCGATCAGCGCGCGGCAATAATCTTTTTCGAACAACAAATAACTGACCAGATTGGCATTGGCGCCGCGCCTTACCCCGAGCAGGCGCAGCAGCACGCGGATGGCCCACGGCAGATGCCCGACATAGCGTTCGGCGATCTTTTCCAGCGGCTGGCTGGGGCGGATCACCAGCGCCTCGATCGGGCGCAAATTGATTTGCGCGCGCAGCGATTCCGGCATCGCACTCACCGTATGGTTGATACGGTACAGGCGTTCCAGATCGACCTCCAGCCCGTCGAGGAAAATACTGTCGAGCGCATGGCCGGCAATCTCGGCAAGCGAGGGGTAGTGCTCTATCTTGCTGCGTTTATCCCCCTCTTTCGCCATGCGCGGGCCGACGCCGACCACCAGCACCCGCTCCGCGCCCAGGTGCAGGGCGGAACTGATTGGCGCCATCTGGCGCATCGAACCGTCGCCGAAGAATTCGCGATTGACATGCTCTGCCGGAAAAACGAAGGGAAGCGCCGCCGAAGCGAGCAGATGCCGGATGTCGATGCGGGTCGGCACCCCGACCCGGCGCGCGCGTTTCCACGGCTTGATGTCGGGCGCGCCCTGGTAAAAGGTCACCGACTGGCCGGAGCCGTAACCGGAAGCGGTAATGCCCAGCGCATGCAGCACGCCGTCGTCGATCTGGCGCTGGATCAGTTCGCACGGCAAAATCCGCTCGAGAAAGGTGCGCAGCGGCGAATTGTCCAGCAGCGACACCCGGTTCAGACGGTTGCTGCCGAACATGCTCAACAGCATTCCCAGCAGCCAGCGCCCGCTATTGTCGAGCACCCCCAGCACATCGGCGCGGTAGATGTCGGTCACGCGCGCGTTGTTCCAGATGTTGAGCAGGTAGCGCACGCCCTTGCGAAAATGGCGCGCATTGACCGCCAGCGTCACCGCGTTCAGCGCGCCGGCAGAAGTGCCGCACACCACACTGAACGGCAGGCCGGCGCGGTACGGTGTCATTTCCGTCAGTGCCTTGAGGACGCCGACCTGATAGGCCGCGCGCGCGCCGCCGCCGGTAAGGATCAGGCCGATCTTCTGTTTGGGCATCGCCCGCGCTCCGGCTTACCCGTGCGCCTGCACCGCCTCGAGCGCGTCCTGCAAAGTCTCCTCGGGCAGCGCGTTAAGATATTCGGAGATCTTTTCCGCCGGTTGCACCGCCTTGGGCTGCAATTTGCCAACTTCGACATTCGCCACCAGCACCGCGGCCGCACCGACCACCTTGAGCAGGCGCGCGCGCTCCAGCATCAGCAGCTCGATTTCCTTGCTCAACAATTCCACTTCGTTTTTGTTCATCCTTCACTCCTGGTTACCGCGCCGGCAACGGCCAGCGCGCTCATGTTCACAATCCGGCGCACGGTGGCGGTGGCGGTCAGAATATGCGCCGACCGGTTCGCCCCAAGCAGGATACTGCCGATGGTGATGCCATCGCCCGCCGTCATCTTGAGCAGATTGTAGGCGATATTTGCCGCGTCCAGATTGGGCATCACCAACAAATTCGCCTGCCCCTTTAAACTCGATTCCGGAAAAAGTTGCACGCGCATACTTTCGGACAAGGCGGCATCGCCGTGCAGCTCGCCTTCGACTTCCAGTTCCGGCGCGCACTGCGCCAGCAAAGCACGGGCCTGCGCCATCTTGCGCGCCGAGGCATCGGTATGGCTGCCAAAATTGGAATGCGACAGCAGCGCCACCTTGGGCGCGAGACCGAAATAGCGCACCTCCGCCGCCGCCAGCAGGGTCAACTCGGCGATTTCCTCCGCGCTCGGGTCGAGATTCACATGCGTGTCGCAGATGAACAGGGTGTGTTTGGGCAGCAGCAATATGTTCATCGCGCCATACACGCTGCTGCCCGCGCGGTGGCCGATCACCTCGTCAATGAAGCGCAGGTGATACAGCGGCTGATCGACGGTGCCGCACAGCATCGCGTCCGCCGCACCCATGCGCACCAGCATCGCGGCAATCAGTGTGCTGCGTCGGCGCATTTCGCGCTTCGCCACTTCCGGGGTCACGCCGCGGCGCGCGCACAAGCGGTGGTATTCCGTCCAGTATTCGCGGTAGCGCGGGTCGTCGTCCGGATTCACCAATTCGAAATCCACGCCGGCACGGATGCGCAGGCCGAGCCGGGCAATCCGCTGCTCGATCACGGCGGGACGGCCAACCAGGATCGGATGGGCGATGCCTTCGTCCACCACCGTCTGCACCGCATGCAGCACACGCTCATCTTCGCCCTCGGCATATGCCAAACGGCACGGCGTTTTCCGTGCCAGCTCGAACACCGGCTTCATCAGCAGATTGGAGTGATAGATAAACCCGGACAGATGCTCGATATAGGCATGCATATCCGGGATGGGGCGCGTTGCCACGCCGCTGTCCATCGCCGCCTGCGCCACGGCCGGGGCAACCTTGGAGATCAGGCGCGGATCGAACGGCTTGGGAATCAGATACTGCGGACCGAAGGTCAGACTCTCTTCGCTGTACACCGCTGCCACTTCTTCCGATTGTTCTGCCTCGGCCAGTTCGGCGATGGCAAGCACCGCCGCTTTCTTCATCGCCTCGTTGATGGTGGTCGCCCCCACATCCAGCGCGCCGCGGAAAATGTAGGGGAAGCACAGCACATTGTTCACCTGGTTGGGAAAATCGGAACGTCCGGTCGCCAGAATCGCATCCGGCCGGGCTTCCAGCGCGACCTGCGGCAAAATTTCCGGCACCGGATTCGCCAGCGCAAAGATCAGCGGCTGGCGCGCCATCTGTTTCACCATCTCCGGTTTCAGCACATTGCCCGCGGACAAACCGAGGAACACATCCGCATCCGCGATCACCTCACCCAGTGTGCGCGCCGGAATATCCTTCGCATAACGCGCCTTGTTGTCATCCATCTCCTCGGTGCGCCCGGTATAGACCACGCCTTTGATATCGGTGACGATGATGTTCTCCATGCGCGCGCCGAGCGCGACCAGCATGTCCAGGCAGGCCAGCGCGGCCGCGCCCGCGCCGCTCGCCACCAGTTTGATCTCCCCGATCTTCTTGCCGACCACCTTCATCCCGTTCAGCAGGGCCGCGCCGACGATGATGGAAGTGCCGTGCTGGTCATCGTGGAACACCGGGATCTTCATGCGCTCGCGCAGCTTGCGCTCGACATAGAAACATTCGGGAGCCTTGATGTCTTCCAGATTGATGCCGCCGAAAGTCGGCTCCAGCGCGGCGATGACCTCGACCAGTTTGTCCGGGTCGTTCTCGGCGATCTCGATATCGAACACGTCGATGCCGGCAAATTTCTTGAACAACACCGCCTTGCCTTCCATCACCGGCTTGGCCGCCAGCGGCCCGATGTTGCCCAGCCCCAGCACGGCGGTGCCGTTGCTGATGACCGCGACCAGATTGCCGCGCGCCGTCATGTTGCGCACTTCGGTCGGGTCGGCGACGATCAGTTCGCACGCTGCCGCCACCCCCGGCGAATAGGCCAGCGCCAGATCACGCGCGGTATGCAAAGGCTTGCTGGCATTCACCGTGATCTTGCCGGCCGGGGATTGGCGGTGATATTGCAATGCTGCTTCACGTATTTGCTTGTCCATCATTCCCTCGTCAGTCTGCTGAAAGCGGCGTCGATTATAGTCCAGCCTCCCGGCAAGACCTATCTTTCCGGCCCCGCTTTCCCAATACCGGATTCACCCTTGCCCGGTTATAATCAGCAAGAAGAGATTCCCGTGATACCGCACTAAAATAACCAAGGGAATCGTTGTGGAGATATCGCGTGAGCTCACCCTGCATAACCCGGCCATTGCGTGACAGTCGCGCCGCGGGGTTTTCTTTTTTCGTCGAGATGGCAACTGGCCGATGTCTTCCCCCCTGATCTCATTCATGCAGCGCCTGCAAGGGCCGCGACTGATCGCCCTCATCTCCATCGCCATCGTGCTGGTGGTGCAACTTATCGTCTCCGGCATGAGCCTGCTGTTGCAAGGTAAAATCACGACCGATTACCTGCTCACCGGTTTCGTTGCCGCCTCACTGGCGGGACCGCCCAGCCTATGGTTCATCCATTCCGCGCTGGACATGCTCGCACAAACCCAGCGACGTCTCTTTGAAACCGGTGTCTGGCGCGCCGAAAGTCGGCTTTGCACCGCGATTGAAGCGGCACAAATGCTGTTCTGGGAACTCGATCTTGCCACCGGCCGCCTGAATTATAAGGATGCCGATCTGGCCTATCTTGGGATTGCCACTGAAAATGCGGCACATGACATGCAATCCTGGATCGCCACCATCCATCTTGAGGAGCGCGAAATCTTTGCGCAGCACTTCCTCGCCTCGAGTGCCCCCGGCGGACCTAATTTTGATTTTGAATACCGGGTCGGGCAAGAACCAGGACGGTGGATATGGATACATACGCGCGGCAAGGTGATCCAGCGCGGCACCGATGGTCAGGCTTTGTGGGCATCCGGCTCCAGCATGAACATCGATGCGCGCAAAATGGCCGAGCTCGCCCTGCGTGATCGGGAAGTACTCCTGCACAGCATCCTTGGCGCCACCGTGGAAGGTGTCCTGATGATTAACCAGTCCGGTCGGGTGCTGGCTGCCAACCGGCGTTTCCAAGAGATGTGGCGCATCCCGGAAAAAATAGCGCAAGGCAGCCGCGACGATCTGCTGCTTGAATTTGTCCTGGACCAGCTCGCCGAACCCGGACGGTTCTCCGAACAAGTGCAACGTTTGTACCAGAGCGATGAAGAAGCGCGCGACATTCTGCAACTCAAGGATGGTCGTCTGTTCATGCGCCTCACCCGCCCGCTGCAAATTGGCGATGATCGCGGGCGCATCTGGTGCTTCATGGACATTACCGAACAGGAGCAAGCGAAGACCTCCTTGCTAAACAGCAAAGAGCGTTTGCGCATGGCGCTGGATGCGGTGCAGCAGGGATGGTTCGACTACGATTTGCGCACCGGAAAAATCTCCGTCAACCCCGAGTATGCCAAAACCATCGGCTACGACCCGGACGATTCAGAATCCGACCTCGACAACTGGCGTGACAGCTTGCACCCGGATGACAAAGAGCGGGTATTGAAAGAATTGGAAAAGTGTCTGGCGAGCCGCGAAACAAGTAGTGTCGACTATCGCCGGCGCAACCGCCAGGGTGATGAGATGTGGATTCGTTCCATTGGCAAAGTGATGGAATGGGACGCACAACAAAAGCCGACAAGAATGATGGGGATACATACCGTCATCACCGCGCGCAAGCAAGCTGAACAAGCGCTGGCCGAGTCACACAATCTGCTCAAGAGCGTTATCGATACCGTGCCGGCACGCGTGTTCTGGAAAGACAAGAATCTGCGTTATCTGGGCTGCAATCCGCCCTTCGCCCGCAATGCCGGATTATCCAGTCAGGACGAATTGATCGGCAAAGACGACTTCCAGATGCCATGGGCGAAACAGGCCGCACTGTATCGCGCGGACGACCTGCAGGTGATGGAATCCGGCATCGCCAGGATCGCCTATGAGGAACCCCAAACGACTCCGGATGGACACCCAATCTGGCTGCGCACCTCCAGGGTGCCGTTGCGCGATACAGCCGGTGAAGTCGTCGGACTATTGGGGCTCCATGAAGACATCACGGCACAGAAAGCCGATGCCGAGAAACTGCGTCTGTCCGCTCTGGTGCTCGAGAACAGCAGCGAGGCGCTGGTGATCACCGATGAGCAGAATCGCATCATGGAGATCAATCCCGCCTTCACCAAGCTGACCGGATACGCGCGCGACGAAGTGATTGGCCAGAATCCGGCCATACTGCACTCCGGGCGGCATGAAGACCTCTTCTATCACAAGATGTGGGAGGAGATTGGCACGCGCGGGTTCTGGCGGGGGGAGATCTGGAACCGGCGCAAGAATGGCGAGATCTACGCCGAATGGCTGACCATCAACACCATTTTCAACCCCGACGGTTCGGTCCATCGCTACGTGGGCCTGTTCTCCGATATTACCGAAAGGAAAAAATCGGAAGAACTGATCTGGACACAGGCCAACTTCGACCCGCTCACCAATCTGCCAAACCGTCGCATGTTCCGCGACCGGCTGGCGCAGGACCTGAAGAAAGCCCACCGCGCCGGGCTGAAACTGGCGCTCCTGTTCCTCGACCTCGACCGTTTCAAGGAAGTAAACGACACGCTGGGACACGACAAAGGCGATGCATTATTGATTGAAGCGGCACAACGCATCGCCGCTTGTGTGCGCGAATCCGACACAGTGGCTCGCCTGGGGGGCGACGAGTTCACCATCATCCTCGCCGAACTGGATGATCGTTCCAGTGTCGAGCGTATCGCGACTGCCATCCTGAACGCGCTGGCGCACCCCTTCGAGTTGGGCGACGAGAGTGCCTATGTCTCCGCCAGCATCGGTATCACCGTGTATCCGGACGATGCCTCCACCCTGGAGGCCATGCTGAAAAATGCCGACCAGGCGATGTATGTCGCCAAGAACTCCGGACGCAATCGTTTCAGCTATTTCACCAGCGCCATGCAGGAGGAAGCCCTGCATCGTCTCCATATCCTGAACGATCTGCGCGGCGCGCTGGATGCAGGACAGTTCCAGCTGTATTACCAGCCCATCGTGGAGATTGGCAGCGGCAAGATATTCAAGGCGGAAGCACTGCTGCGCTGGTTCCATCCCAAACGCGGCCTGATCAGTCCGGCACAGTTCATTCCACTGGCCGAAGAATCCGGACTCATTCACGAGATCGGCGCCTGGGTATTTGCGCAGGCGGCCAGCCAGGCCAAGCAGTGGGCCTCCCACTACAGCGCGGATTTCCAGATCAGCGTGAACAAATCACCACTGCAGATCCAGTCCAACCCGGAACGCTGCCAGTGGCAGGAATATCTGGTCAAGAGCAAGACCAATGGCCACAACCTGGTCATCGAGATCACCGAGAGCGTGTTGCTGGACAATTCGACCACCGTCACGGCGGAACTGCTGGCCTACCGCGATGCCGGCATGCAGGTCGCCATCGATGACTTCGGTACCGGTTATTCCGCTTTGTCCTACCTGAAAAAACTGGACATCGATTACGTCAAGCTCGACCAGTCTTTCATTCGCAACCTGGAGACCGACCCCAGCGACAAGGCGCTGTCAGAGGCGATCGTGGTGATGGCGCACAAACTGGGATTGCAGGTGATCGCCGAGGGCGTGGAGACGCAGGCGCAACTCGACCTGTTGGCAGGCATGGGCTGCGATTTTGCGCAGGGCTTTCTGTATTCGCGGGCGATTCCGGCGCAGGAGTTCGAGCAATTGCTGCTCGCCAGCCACTTCGGCGATACGCAGCGTTGACGATTCACGTTCCACCGCACCGGTTCATCGGCCGGTGCGGTGTTCCAACCCCAGTGTGCCCAAGGTCCGATTGCGCACCGCGTGCAGCAGCGCCACATTGTCATCCAGCGCTTCACCGTAGGACGGGATCATCTCTTTCATCTTGTGTTTCCATTCCGCGCTCTTCATGCGAGTTTTGAAACAGCGCTCGATCACTTCAACCATCGCCTGCACCGAAGTCGAAGCGCCCGGCGAGGCACCGAGCAGGGTGGCCAGGGTGCCATCCTTGCTGGTGACGATCTCGGTACCGAATTCCAGCTTGCCACCCTTTTTGTCGCAGCCCTTGATGATCTGCACGCGCTGTCCGGCGGCGGCCAGTTCCCACTGTTTTTCCTGCGCTTCGGCATAGAACTCACGCAGGGTCGCAACCCGTTCCTTGTGTGACTTGAACGCCTCGCCCACCAGATAGCGCGTGAGATCCATGTTGTCGCGCGCCACTGACAGCATCGGTTTCAGATTGGCGGATTTCAGCGACGAAAACAGATCGAGCACCGAGCCTTCCTTGAGGAACTTGGTGGTGATGCTGGCGAACGGGCCGAACAGCAAGACCGACTCGCCGCCAATGATGCGCGCATCCAGATGCGGCACCGACATCGGCGGCGCGCCCACCGCCGCGCGGCCATACACTTTGGTCGTATGCTGGCGCACGATCTTCGGGTCGTGACAAATCAGCCACTGGCCGCTGATGGGGAAGCCGCCGTAACCGCCGGCTTCCGGAATGCCGGATTTTTGCAGCAAGGGCAGCGCACCGCCGCCCGCACCGAGAAACACAAAGCCGGCATCGATGGTTCTGGTCTTGTCGCTGTGGTTGTCCTTCACCCGCACATACCAGCGCCCGTCATCGTGCTGCCTCATGCCGGCGATGGTGTGGCTCAATTTCAGTTCGAAGTTATCCAGCTTGAGCAAAGCGCGCACCAGCTTGCGCGTGAGAAAACCGAAGTCGATGTCCGTGCCGTGTTTCACCTGCGTCGCCGCGACTTTTTCCTTTGCATCGCGGTGGCGCATCACCAGCGGCATCCATTCGTGCAGAACGGCGTGATCCTCGCTGTATTCCATCTCCTCGAACAGATGGTGTTTATGCAGCGCCTGATAACGCTTACGCAGGAAGGCGACGTTCTCCGCGCCCCGCACGAAACTCTGGTGATAGACCGGATTGATGAACTTTCCCGGCGCGGGCAGCAGGCCCTGCTCCACCAGATGCGACCAGAACTGCAACGACATCTCGAATGCGGCGTTGATCTCCAGCGCGCGCCTGATGTCGATGCTGCCATCCGCCTGTTGCGGCGTGTAATTCAGCTCGCAATACCCGGCGTGCCCGGTGCCCGCGTTGTTCAGCCCGTGCGAGCTTTCGTTCGCCACCCGCGACTGCCGCTCCACCATCAGAATCTTGAGCGAGGGATCGAGCTGCGCCAGCAACTTCCCCAGCGTCGCGCTCATCACACCCGCCCCGACCAGCAACACATCCACTTTCTTGTTCGACATCACTTTTCTTTCCGGCCAAAATTCAGGCACGCATTCTATCTGTCCCGCGCCCCGCTTCGCGCCACGAACCCAACACCTTCGCCAACATCGCCGGATCGGCCGACTACAATCGATTCAACTCAATAATGGTGTTCTTACTCCATTCAAGCGGCTTGTTGCTGTGACGGCTTGATCAAACTTTCCGCCGGGATACCCAACCCATCGTGCAAACGGCGAATCATGGAAAGCGTCAACGGACGCCTGTAGTTCAACACCTCGTAAACCCGATTCAGCCCGCCAATCATTGGCTGCAGATCCTTGGGCTTCAAGCCCAGATTCTCCATGCGCGATTTGATCGCCTCGACAGGGTCTGGTGCCTCCATCGTAAAATGCTTGCGCTCATAAGCCTCCACCAACGTGACCAGCACATCCAGTCGCTCCCCCTCCGGCGTGTTTGCACGCGCCATCATCAGGCCCTCGATCTCCGCGAGCATCGCCTTGTAATCCGCCTTTGTCTTGATCGGTTTAATGTCCATCATTGCACCTCATATCGTTTGCGCATCGATCGCATCATATTGCCTGTGCGTGCCAATAAAGCGGACATACAGCACGCGATAGGGATAGTTGATCCATACCACCAACCTGTACTTATTCCCCGCGATATTGAACACCACCCACCCGTCTTTCAGAATGCTGGCATTGCCAAAATCCGCCTTCACCGCCGAGGGCGTTGCCCAATCAGCCACCACCACCTGCCGATACCATGCCAGGCAAGGCTCGCGGGCATCCTGGTAACCCGGACGGTTATCCCAGAATGCCTTAAGGGTGGAAAGACTGATTACACGCACGGAAGGATTTTAGTCCCATTTTGGGATTATTGGCAATATGGCATCCGGCAAAAATAACATGGAGTGGCAAGTACCCCCCAGCAAAGCAGGGGGTCTTTATTTTGTGAGCCGCTCAAAGCGGTTAAGGTGGTCACTTACGCGGACCCAGTCCTTGTGGCCACCTAAAGGTGGCCGGTCAGCGCCATTATTCAGTAACAGGCGACACCCATTAGCCGCCCCGGGTGCGGATCCGCACATTCTACCGGTTCATCTCCGCCAGCATCTTCTGCAAACGCTTCACCGACACGATCACCGGCGTCTTCAACTCCTGCGCGAACAGCGAGACGCGCAACTCCTGCAGCATCCAGCCAAAATCCTCCAGCCGCTCGTCGCGCTCGCCCTGCAGCGCGGAAAGCCTGCGCTGCCACTGTTGCAGCAGCGGCTGCATCTGCACCAGGCTCTGTGCATCGCGCGCCGGGTTGGCACGCAGCTTGTCCAGACGCACGTTGATCGCCTTCAAATAGCGCGGCATGTGCTGCATCCTGTCGTAAGGGGTGCGCGCCACCCATTCCCTGCCGAGCAGCCACTCGCATTGCTGCCGGATGTCCTGTGTAACCTGCGCGTGCGCCTTGAACTGCGGCAGCGCCTTCTGCAACAGATGATGCTCGGCCAACACCGCCGCCACCAGGCGCGCGATCTCCTGCCCCACCAGATTGAGGCGCGCCTTGGCTTCCTTGCAGCGCGCGGCGAACGCCGCTTCGGCCTGCGGCCACGGCTCGTTCAGACAGCAGCGGTCGAAGGTGACGGCAATGATCTGCCGCTGCAAGTCCTGCTGCGAACCGAAGGGCAGAAACTGCATTGCCATCGCCTGCAATCCCGGCAGATTCTTCTCCAGATACTTCACCTGCTCTTTCAGCGCCAGCATGAACAGGCGGCGCAGACCGGCGCGGTGCATGGCTTGCGCTTCGTCTGCAGTATCGAAGGATCGCAACGTCACCGCGTCACCTTCATCGTGCAGCGCGTTGAACACCGTCACCTGCTGTCCGGCACGCGGCACTTGCGTGGTCTCGGCGAAATCGCCGAAGGTCCAGTCGGTGTAGCGTTGCAAGTCTTCCCTCACCCCAACCCTCTCCCGGGGGGAGAGGGAGCCTGAATGGTGACCAGCCTTAAGCCCCTCGCCCACCGGAAGAGGGGTTGGGGTGAGGGTTGACTTGGTTGCCCACTCGCCGCGCAGATGCAGGAAGTTGCGCCCCATGCCCAGTTGCCGCCCATGTTCGTCGATGACGCGAAAGTTCATCAGCAGGTGCGCGGACAATTGCTCCAGACGGAATGCATCCAGCGGCACCCCGATCTGTTTCTGCTCGCGCACATAACGCGCCAGTGCTTGCAACAGCGGCGTATCCGACGGCGGTATCGCCGCGCAAAAAGCCGCCGCGAATTCCGGCAGCGGCACGCAGTGGCGGCGCAGTTTCTGCGGCAGCGATTTCAGCAATTGCGTCACCTTCTCCGCCAGAATGCCCGGCACCAGCCATTCGCAGCGGGTGGCCGACACCTGGTTGAGCAGGGCCTGCGGCACGGTCAGCGTCACGCCGTCGTCGCTTTTGCCCGGCGCGAAGTTGTACGCCAGCGCGTAGCTCACATTGTTCATCACCAGTTGTGGCGGGAAATGCGCGGTGGTGATGCCGGCTGCCTCGTGCCGCATCAGGTCGTCTTTTTTCAGATAGAGCAGTTTCGGATTCTCCCGCTCTGCTTCCTTGCGCCAATGCTCGAACGCCGCGCCGTTATGGATGCCGGCCGGAATACGCGCATCGTAGAAGGCGAAGATCAGCTCATCGTCCACCAACACATCGGGACGGCGCGATTTGTGTTCCAGCGCCTCGATGTCGGCGATCAGTTTCTGGTTGTGGGCGAAGAACGGCGCCTGGGTGTTGAACTCGCCATTCACCAGCGCCTCGCGAATGAACACCGCGCGCGATTCTTCCGGGTTCATCGGCCCGTAATGCACGCGCTTCTTGGGATTGATGAGCAGACCAAACAGCGTGCTGCGCTCCCACGCCGCCACCTGCCCCGCTTTCTTCTCCCAGTGCGGATCAAAGTAGCTGCGCTTGAGCAGATGCGCGCCGACTTCCTCCAGCCATTCCGGCTCGATGCGCGCCACACAGCGCGCAAATAACTTGGTCGTCTCGACGATCTCCGCCGCCACTACCCACTTCGCGCCTTTCTTCGCCAGCACTGAATTCGATGCGATGAAGAACTTGATCTCGCGCGGGCCGAGATAATGCGGCTCGTTCACCGCGCGCGTGCCGATGTTGCCGATCAGGCCGGTCAGCAGCGCTTTGTGGATCTGTTCGTAGGTGGCGGGCTGCTCGTTGCAGTGCATACCCATCTCGCTCACCTGCGCATGCAGTTGCTGGTGCAACTCGTGCCATTCGCGCAGACGCAGCGGCGACAGGAATTTCTCGCGGCATTCGTTCGTCCACAGCTTGTTGCTCTTCTTGTGTTTCAGTC